>Ga0310342_100001208_pt1 | contig 15877 bp, 11 predicted proteins | sample S15DNA20500_MG_FD_206155 | JGI IMG/M metagenome (GOLD analysis project Ga0310342, IMG submission 206155) | Marine microbial communities from station ALOHA, North Pacific Subtropical Gyre - S1503-DNA-20-500_MG | ecosystem: Environmental > Aquatic > Marine > Oceanic | place: Pacific Ocean: North... | reverse complement strand
TCGATCCGCTCTCGACGCCGCGCGATGTCACGCCCGATTCCTTGAACCAGACGAAGGCCCAACTCATCCACCAGCTGTACCAGGCCCTCCTGCTCGGGTACGACCAGCTCCGCAGCGTGAGATGGCGTCGCCGCCCGGAGATCCGCCACAAGATCACTGATCGAGACATCGATCTCATGACCGACCGCGCTGACGACTGGAATCGGGCAGGCTGCAATGGCGCGCGCCAGCGCCTCGTCATTGAATGCCGCGAGGTCCTCGGGACTCCCCCCGCCTCGCCCCACGATGACCACCTCCGCCCGACCATCCGCCACGACTTGCGCCAACGCCGCAATGACTTCATCCGCGCTGCCCTCTCCCTGGACCCGACACGGTGCCAGAATCAGATGTAGGCCTGCAAAGCGGCGCTGGAGGACCTGCTGAATGTCGCGAATGGCCGCCCCGGTCGGGCTCGTCACCACTCCGATGGCGCGTGGCAGCGGCGGAAGTGGCTGCTTCTGGGCGGGGTCAAACAGACCCTCGGCCATCAGCTTCTTCTTCAGTGCCTCCAGCTCCGCCCGCTGATCCCCCTCCCCCAGCCGCTGCATCCGCCGAGCGATGAGGTTGTACCGACCCTGAGGCGCATAGATATCGACGCCACCGGTGAGCACGACCTCCTCCCCGGGCTGGGGCATCCAGCCCACCTTGCTGTTGTCCCCGCGGAACATCACACAGTTCAGGACCGCCACCGCATCCTTGATCGCGAAGTACCAGTGGCCGGAGCGGTGGGAGGTGAAGTTGGAGATCTCTCCGGTGACCTGGAGGTGTCCGAAGGCCTCACCCACATGCGCCTTGAGCGCGTCGGTGAGCGCCGAGACCGATAATGCACCGTCCTGTTGCATGGGGCTCGCCTAACCGAAGTGAGATACCCAAGCGGCACGATGTCCCACCTCCGTGCGATCTTGATCCTGCTCGCCTACGCCACACTGTTCATCGTGGGCACACCCGGACTGGACCACCTGGGCTGGCGGCTCAAGACCCACGAAGAAGCCATGCTGCGAAAACAGTTCGGCGATTCGGTGGCCGATGGGGCCAAGGCACTGACCGCCTGGAACAAGGAGTACAGGGCACCGCTGACCAAGCGCCTGGGCAAGTTCCAGCCGGTCTTCCGGGTGCGCCAATCGTGGAACCTGTACCGCGACGGTCCGTATAAAATCTTCCGGCTGGAGATCCGGGTCGACGACACCCCCGTGTACCGGACGGAGGACTCCGGGCTCGACTGGCTGGCCCCACAGCTGCGGAACCGGCGCCTGCGCCCGGTGGTGGAGACCACGGTCAAGAAGAAGAAGTCGGCCAACTGGCGAGGCCTGAGCCGCTTCGTGGTGGCCGAGGCCCGTACCCAGTGGCCAGAGGCACAGAAGGTGGAATTGATTTCGTTGCGGTCCAAGCGGCCCGGGAACCAGTCGCGGGTCCAGCATCGCATCGTCGCGACAGCGCCAGACTGGACACCGGAGAAGACCCCATGACGCTCTGGCGATGGTGGGTGGCGCGATGCGAGCGCCCCGTGGCCGCCAGGCCACTAGCGGCCACGCGAATCTTGCTGGCGTTGTGCATCCTCTGTGACCTCCTTCGAGTGGTCGAGCTGGGACTGGTTCCGGTGCTGTTTCGCCTGGGCGAAGATGGCGGGCTCACGGCCTTCCACGATCCCCATCTTCTGATCCACGATTGGTGGGGAGCCGACGCCGGACCGATCGCCATGGGGATCACGATGGTCTGCATGCTGCTGGTGATGGCTGGGTACGGAACACGCCTGGCGATTCTCATCGGTGTCCTGGCCTACGCTCAGCTCGGGCACCTCTTCCCGCCTGGAGACCGCGCCATCGATCGGATCCTGCGGACAGGTCTGTTGGTGATCCTGTGTTCTGGGGCGGTTCGCCCCTGGTGGAAGCTCCAGGGTCAGAAGATGGCCGCATGGCCAGTCGATCTGCTCAAGTTCATCCTGGTCATGGTCTACCTCTCGGCCGGACTGGCCAAGATCCTGCAGCAGCCCGGCTGGCTCTTTGCGTCAGCCCACCCTCCCCTCCTTCGCATCTTGACCGACCCCCTCGCCGCCCACATGAGCCCTGAGTTCTGGGATCAATGGCCATTTCTCTTCCGCCTGGGCAGCTGGGGCACCATCGCACTCGAGCTGAGCAGCGTGCTCATCCTCACTCGCTGGTGCAGATACTGGGCGATATTCGGGGTCGCGATGCACCTGGGCATCTGGTTCTCTATGGACCTGGGAATGTTCTCCCTGGGAATGCTCAGCTTCTACCCTTTGCTTCTCGCAGGCCCAGCGTCTCCTGTCACCGCCGACACCAGCGCCAGAGCGCCAGAAGAATGAGCGTCAGCATCGCCCCGAGGGCCGCTTTGCAGGCCTGAAGGATCCGGGCAGGCTGGTACCGCAGCACCACCTCGTGAAGGCCCGGCGAGACCTCCACACCCCGGAAGGTCAGGTTCACTCGGTGCAGGTCCACCGCATGTCCATCCAGTGTGGCTGTCCAGCCCGGGTAGTGGGTATCGGTCTGGACGAGCATGGCCGCCTTCTTGGCCTCCAGGGTGATGACCATCTCCGTGGATGATCTGCGGATGAGCGTCGCTGTACCGGCGTCGGATCCATCCGCACATATGGGCATCTGCAATGCTCGCTCCGTCAGCACCTGCTTTCGCGGATTGAAGGTGGTCAGCAACGACCAGGCATCATCGGTCGGCTGGGTGCACCCCACCAGGAAGGCGCCTGGCATCGCATCCGGGTTCTCGTACAGCTTGACCGGGCCGTCGCGCCGCAGCGGGTAGTTCGGATCCTCGATCGCATGCACGCTCAGGAGCCATCGGACACCCAGCATGTCCACCAGCCCACCGCCAGCACGAAGACGGTCCCACTTTTCGGGTCCCTTGTCTCCGATGTCCAGGCCCACCGTGGAGAGGAGTGCCTCGTTTCGCACCAGTCGAAGGGGGCTGGTGATCTGGACATCGTGAACACCGTGCAGGAGCCCGAGACTGCTGCTGATGAGCTCGGTATCCAGCGCTGGATCCTGGCGCCGGTCCACGACAGAGGTTCGTCCCGCATGACCAGAAGCCTCGATGGTCTCCAGCGCACCGGGCACCCGGGTCACCACGTCGGGCGAGCTTCGAGTGTTGTAGTTGGCGCCAAACCCCCACAGGTCGGCGTACAGCAACAACACAATGCCCACAGAGAGTGATCCTGTTCCCAGGGCATTGCCTCGCATCATGAGGCCCGCGAGCAGCAGCAGCACCACGACAGGCACCCAGACCCGGCGTGACCAGGGCGCTGTGCTCTGCCCGAGCTCAGCGATGACCCGATCTGCCTTTGCCTGCACCTGTTCTTCAGAGATGTGCTCGGGTCGCGGCACAGCAGCCGCCAGCATGGCGCTGCCCTGGGTCGGCGGTAACTCCGACCGATCCGAGAAGCGATCGGTCAGCGCCTCACGAATCGTAGACTCGCCCACAGAGATTCCACCCCACGCCAGGCTCATGCCCACGAGCAGCGCAACCGCCGCTCGAAATACATGAACAGCCCAGCGCCTTCGATCGGGTGCACGAAGCACCCGATCCAGTCCATGGCCCGCCAGGACCGACACCGCCAGGGTGAGGGCCAGGGCAAAGCGCACGGGAAAACGAAAGCCCTCCAGCCCTGGCAGATGACGAAGGGCGGGCCACAGCGGCGTGGCACCCCCCAGCATCAGCAGCAGACTGACCCCACACACCCCAAGCCAGAACCGCCGCCCCCCCGCACCCAGGATGGCCAGGACGATCGCCGGCAGCCCAAGGTAGAAGCTCATCTCCCAGTGGTTCACCCCCTGACCCCAGTAGCTGTCCGCCCTGTGGAAGTAGGTCTGGGTGATGTCGCCAGGTCGATCGATCCCAAAGAGTTCGGGCAGTGCCGCATTCAGCAGTTCCTGCGGCGGCAGGCTGCCGATGTTGGCAAACATCTCATCCACTCCGCCCTCTCGCACGGAGTGCTCCACCAGCTCCAGCGTGGCCAGGAGCTGGGGACTCGCGGCCACCAATGCGAGCAGTGCCCCGCCGAGGAAGCCGCGCCACCGTCGCTGCCAGATGGCCACCGCACCGGTGAGCATCAGGCCGATGGCCGCGATCTGCGGATGGCCGGCCACCAACATCATGGCCATCGCCAGGCCCCCGAAGGCCCACCGCCCATGCACCATGGCACCCACGGCCCAGGGCAACCAGGCCGCCGCATTCTGCATGCCCAGGTAGCCGGTATGGGCGGACATAAAGCCGGAGAACGCAAAGGCCACGCCGGTCAGCAGCGCCCCCTGCCGCTCCAGACCCAGCCCGCGCGCCATCCACGTCGCCCCTACCCCTGCCCACCACAGATGCAGCAGGATGCTCAGGTTCAGCGCCCAGTGCGCAGGAAGCTCCATGAACAGCAGCATGGTCGGTGGGTAGAAGACTCCGGTCTGACCATCCGCCATCAGCGGAAAGCCGAGTCCGACATCCGCACTCCAGAGCGGCACCACCCCTGCCTGCCAGCTCTCCGCCGCCCACACCCGCCACGGAAGGTGATGATGCCGCAGGTCGTGGGCCAGGAAGAACCCCTCACCCAGCACTGCGTCCACAGCCCAGAGGGCCGTGAGCAGAAGCAGGGCAATGGCAGCACGTCTCACCGGTTCAGCCTACCTCGGGGCGGCCGCAGAGCGGCCAGTGATTCGGCCAGAGAGGATGGCGCCAGCGATCATTGTGCTGTCGATCCCAGGGTGGGTATCCGCCCCAAATCCGGCCACCTCTCCAGCGGCGAAGAGTCCAGGTATGGGGCTTCCTCCCGCATCGAGAACCTGACCGGCGTGATCGGTCACCACTCCACTGAGGCTCTTGGCTGTGGTGGGAAGGACGGGGAGTGCGGCGCAGGGGCAGCGAAGTGCACCAAACGTCTCCAGCGGAAGGCCCGTCTGGCTGGCCAGATCTTCCGGAGCAGCACCCTGCCATCCAGCACGCTGGATCAATCCAGGGGTATCCAGCGGACCCGAGCCGAGGGGATCGATCAACTCCAACGTCGTCAGACTGGGGGTGTCCAGCACGACCCACCCCTGGCCCTTGGGGCCGTCCCACAGCTTTCGTCCCCCATCGCCGCGCACCGCGGGTGCCACCATGGGTTGTCCCGCGCCATCCAGCCACCTGGCGCCTGGTGCCGCCACGATCATCAGCGCACGTCCCGGATCGTCAGGGTCCGGCACGCCGTGTCCGTACAGGAGGACCCGGCCTGGCCGGGTGGTCGTACCACCCACCGCCTCCACCCAGTCACCGCCGGTACCATCCGCCCATTCCGCAGCACCTCGCAGCAAGGGACCACTGCCCCCCAGCGTCCGACGGACCCGGTCCAGCGACCCTGAGAAGCCCCCCGTGGCGACCACCACCCTGTCTGCATCCACGGCGTCTCCCGACGCCAACGATACCCGCCACCCATCCGTACGCTCCAGGCCTGTGGCGGTCACACCCATTCGGATTTGCACCCCCCGCCTCCGCGCAGTCTGCTCCAGCACCCGGGCCAGGGCGGGGCCTCCACCCAGCGGTGCACGCAAGGTCAGGCCATCGTCCAGGGGATTCTCAGCGGGCTTCCACGGCAGACCAATCGCTGCGGTCCAGGCGATGACATCCTCGTGGACCCGCTGGGCGTAGTCCGGGGGAAGTGCGCCCGGCCCATCGGGCCCGGGTACCGCCGTGATTGCCGCCGAATATCGTGCACTCCCCCCCAGCTGATCGCCGCGCTCCAGGAGTACCACCGAGGTCGTCTGGGCAGACTCTATGGCCGCACTGAGTCCCGCAGGCCCCCCTCCGATCACCACTACCCGCATCGGATCGGGGGTGCAGCCCGCCCACCACACACACAGAGAAGCAGCCACCACACAGCGGCGTGCAAATGCGCTAAGCTTCATCAGTTCGGAGGGTCTCATGCGGGCACTGATCGCCATCCTACTCGTTCTACCGTTGCAAGCTGCAGCGGATCGCTATGTCGGTGACGACACTTCAGGCACACTGAAATTCGACATGGAGGCATCACTGCACTCGGTCGCCGGTAAAGCCAAGAGCTTCACCACGGAGCTCACGCTTGGCGAGAGCATCACCGGAAAGCTGGTGGTGCAGAGCAGGGGCTTGACCACGGGGATCGGGGTGCGGGACACCCGAATGTACGAGTACTGCCTGGATGCCGACCAGTACCCAACCATCGAGTTCCAGGTTCGCGGCGTCACAGGGGACACCACCGGCTTGCTCAGCGAATACGGCGCCGGAAAGGTCAACCTCCACGGGTCGCTGAAGGTACGGTCCACCACCCGGGAGGCCGTCATCCCCGTCAGCTATACCTGGACCGAAGAGGGGCTGTATCTGGAGGGAAGCAAGGAGATCAAGTGGACGGATTTCGGGGTCCCGGACCCCAGCATCCTCATCTCCAAGCTGGACCCCAAGATAGCGGTCTCCTTCGACGTGAGCCTCCACAAGAGCTTCTGAGGCTTCAGCGAGCAGCCGGAGCCTCGGGATAGGGCACCAGCTCGACCAGCGGTCGAATGTCGTGCCAGCCGATGACCTTCATGATGTCCCGGCGGGAGAGCTGATCCGGATCGGTGTACCCACAGGACGCCAGGACTGCGGCAAATTCATGCAGCACCGCATGGTGGTAGTTCGCCACCCGTGGTGCATTGACCTTGGGCACCAGGCCACGCTGAAGCCACTTGTTGTGCGTGGCGACGCCGGTGGGGCAGAAGTTGGTGTTGCAGTGCAGCGCCTGGATGCAGCCCACGCTGAGCATGAAGCCCCGGGCAGAAGCTGCCCAGTCGGCGCCCGCGGCCAGCGCCACAGCCAGGGCTCCGCCGGTCCAGATCTTCCCAGAGGCACAGATGCGTATCTGCTCCCGCAGCCCGTACTCGATCAGCTTGTTCTCGGTCATCATGACCGCATCCAGCATCGGGTAGCCGAGCAGGTTGGTGTGCGCGAGCGGGGCTGCACCCGTACCGCCCTCGGCACCATCCACCGCGATGTAGTCGGGGGCGATACCGGTCTGAAGGAAGGCCTGGCACATATCATCCAGGAACGTGGGATCACCCAGGCAGAACTTGATGCCTACCGGCTTTCCGCTGAGCTCCCGCACCGTCGCGATGAATTTGCACATCCCGACGCAATCCGTCCATTCCCGGTGTCGGGGCGGGCTGATGACGTCTTTTCCTGCCTCTACGATTCGGATGGCTGCGATCTCGGGGGTGATCTTCTCCTTGGGAAGGATGCCGCCCTTTCCGGGCTTGGCCCCCTGCGAGAGCTTGATCTCGATCATCTTGATGTGGGGGTGTGCGACCTTCTCCTTGAAGATTTCTGGCGCAAATGACCCATCGGCATTCCGGGCGCCAAACTTGGCCGTGCCCAGCTGCCAGACCAGATCCGCCCCACCCTTGATGTGGTACGGCGAGACTCCGCCTTCTCCACTGTTGTGGTAGAAGCCGCCCTGACCCGCACCGGTGGAGAGCGCCTCGATCGCGTTCTGGCCAAGAGAGCCAAAGCTCATGGCCGAGATGTTGAAGCGAGACACTGTGACCTCATGCTCCGTGCCTTGCCCAACTGAGACGCGAGAGACATCGTAGTTGGGGTCCTGGGGCAGCGGGCTGTGACGCATGAGCACTGCGCCTGGATGGTCAATGTCCAGCTGTGTGCCGAACGGTACCGTCGCCTCCTTGTTGTTGGCCGACGCGTAGATCCAGTTCCGGATGTACCGGGGAATGGGCCGCTCATCGCGATCATTCTCGAAGAGGTACTGCCGCAGCGGTGGCCCGGCGGAGGCAATGAAGTACCGAGCCATCCCCGCCAGCGGGAAGTTCCGCTTGATGGGGTTGTCCTTCTGAAACACATCCCGGATGGCCATGCCGATGAACAGCAGGACGAACAGTATCAATGCAGTGTGGCCAGGATTTGTGAACGGGTACCACAGAATGGTCTCAGAAAGGTTGTAGAACCAATCCATGAGGGCCTCCAAAGAGACCCGAGGATGGCACAGGCCGGGCCAGGGTTCCAGCCCGATCCACACCCGATGTGCTCACACGGCCTCCCCACAGACCCCGCCACACACGGTATAATGTTGACGCGTCAATACATAAATTGGTTGCGAGTTTTCCACAGCCCGTGGATACTTTAGCTACAAGGCCAATTTTCAGGCCATCAACTATGCCAATCACCCGCCAATCACAGTCCTCCCTCCGAGTGACCCTCCTCACTCTGGCCGTGGCCATTGGGCTCGGTATTGGCGCTGGCTTACTCCTCAACACTTCGGGGGACGCACTCGAAGATCCCGCGCCAGTGAGTACAAAGAAGGCCGAGGTCGATGTGCGTACGCTCCCGATCTTCCATGGACTGTCCTTCAAGCGTAAAGGAGGGACCACCCAGAACGTGCAGATCATGGTTCGGGCTGGCGACGAGCAGGCGGTCTCCATCGTCGCCATGTCAGGGGTTCACAAGTCCGTCCATACCCGCGTGATCGACGGCATCCTCCACATCATGCTCGACAGGGACCTCAGCGGGACGGAGGATCTGCGCATTCAGATCGCCTCCCCTCGCCTGGACATGATCGCCATGGATGGCGTCAGCTCCGTGCGCGTCAACGGCGGGCTACGGACTCCCTCGATCAAGCTGGAAGCCAGCCGTGGCGCCCAGATTACCGCCAGACGCCTGGGCGCACGCCAGCTGAACGTGGCGGTTCGCCGAGGCGGCCGGATCATGATCGGCGGGCGAACCAGCCTCCTGAGAGCACGGGCCAGCTCCGGTATCATCGAAGCAGGTGAGCTCTCCGCAGAGGTCGCGAAGGTGTCCAGCGTGGATCGATCCAGGGTCGAAGTCGATGCGCAAAACCACCTGGAGGCCTACGCCCGGGACCGAGCGACCATCATGTACCGGCATCGGCCCGTCAGCGTGCTGGAGGATCTAGACCGCAGCTCACGACTCCAGATGCTCTGAGCAATACTGCACTCCCGCGCGCACGCACGTGTGCGCGAGGCCCGGCTGGGATACGGCGACTCCGTGCACGCTCTACCCGCACATCCACGCTGCCTCTTGATGATCGGCCTCCTGGGGCTGGCGACATCCTGCCATACAGAGGACGGACCCCTGGCGTCAGGCCCAGGGCTGCAGATCACTGAACTGGTCGCAGAAAACACTCGCGGCCTTGTGGACGACTTCCAGGCCCACAGTGACTGGATCGAGATCACCAACCACAGTCATCAGGCGGTGAACCTCCTGGACTATGGGCTCTCCGACGACGAGAACCAGCCCTACAAGTGGACCTTTCCCTACACCGTCCTCCCCGCCGGTGAAGCGATGGTGGTCTACGCCTCCAACCGCAACAAGCGAGACCCCGCAGATCCGCTGCACACCAACTTCCGGATCTCGGCCACCGGCGAGTCGATCCTGCTCACCAGCCCCGCCCAACGCCTCGTCGATCGCGCCCCTCCGACCAACCTCCTGCCCAACATCAGCTGGGGCCGCAGGGCGTCAGAAGACCATCAGGGCGAGTGGCACTTCTTCGTTCAGACCACCCCCGGAGCCGCCAATGTCGCCCAGGGCTGGAAGCGCCTGAATGCCTTCAAGACCGACGGTCTTGGACTCAATGAGGTCGCGGTCCGGCCCACCGAGGGCTTTATCGACTCCGATGGCGAGACCGCCGACTGGATTGAGCTGCGGAACGCCAGCGACACGGTCATCGATCTCGAAGGATACGGCCTGACGGACGACCTCACCGAGCCGTTCCGCTGGCGCCTCCCCAAGCGCGCACTCTCGCCCGGAGAGCATCTGGTCATCTTCGCCTCAGCCAAGAACCGCAAGAGTCCACAGCTCCACACCAACTTCAGGCTCCGCGCCGGAGAACACATCGGCCTGTTTACTCCCAATGGGATCCTGGTAGACGTGGTGGACACCGAGGGCGGAGAAGCCCACGGATCGATCGGGCGCCGCGGGAAAGAGTGGGTGCAGTTCGGCGTGCCGACCCCCGGACGCACCAACGACGCAGCCCCGATTCACGCCTCCAGGGCCGACCTCCCGTTGACGGGCATCACGATCAACGAAGTGATGGCCGAGAGTAAGGGCAACCCCCTGAGCGTGGACTGGCTCGAGCTGAAGAATGGGACCGACGAGGTGGTGGATCTGGAAGGCTATGGCCTCTCCGACGATGTCGAGCGCCCGTTCCGCTGGCGTTTTCCATCCATGACCATCCAGCCCGATGGTCTGGCGCTCGTCCGCCTGACGGGCCGCTCCTGCGGTCCCCCAGAGTGCACCCGAATCGAGGCCAGCTTCCGACTCAGTGCATTCGGAGAGACCCTGATGCTCTCTCGACCAAGCAGTGAGGTCGAGGACCGCTTCCAGAGCGGGCGACACCTGGCTGGAATCTCCAGCGGACGGACTGCGGATGGGCGCAAGGCATTCTTCGATCGGCCCACACCTGGAAAACCAAACACCAGCAAGCCGATGCATGGCTACGCGGAGCAGCCTGCACTCGTAGTAGAGACCACCGAGGACGGTCGGACACAGGTCCAGGTTCCTCGCATCTCGAGCAACGCGGAGGTGTTCTACACCATCGGCGGCGACCCTCCGACCCGCCGCGCCCGCAAGTACACGGGACCCATCACCCTCAGAGACACCGTGGTGATTCGTGCCCGGGCCTACAAGGCCGGACATCTGCCCAGCAATATTGCCACCCGGACAGTCCTGAACGCCCCCAGCCACACCTTGCCCATCATCGCGTTGACAGTGGATCCCTACCGCATGTTCCACACCATTCGTGGCCTGCACGAGATGGGACCCGACGCCAGCACCGAGTACCCGCACCACGGTGCCAACTTCTGGTCCAATCGCGAGCTGGTGGGCCACGCAGAGTTCATGAACCCAGATGGCGAGCTGGTGCTCTCGACCGGCGCAGGCGTGCGCATGTTCGGTGGCTTCAGCCGAGGCATCGCCAAGAAGAGCTTCAAGATCTCCGCACGGTCCGAGTACGGCTCACCCGTCTTCGAGTACCCAGTCTTCGGAGAGGACACCGGGGCATGGCTGGATGAGATTGTGATCCGATCCGGCGGCCAAGATGCCCTGGATGCCGGCATCCGGGATGCCCTCGCCACCTGGCTTGCCCAGGACATGAATGTCGACCTCCGGCGGTATGCACCAGCGGTGCTGTACATCAACAGCAAGTACTGGGGCATCTACCAGATGCGGGATCCGATTGATCCCAACACACTGGGCAGGCGCCACAGCGTAGATCCCGAGACCATCCGAATCGCTAGCGGAGAGGGGCTGTACCAGTCCAACCACTTCCGAGAGATCCGCAAGTACATCTCCCAGCACGCACCCACCGATGCCGGTGCGATGGCCTGGATGGAGAACCGTGTGGAGGTGAGCAGCTTCGTGGACTGGTTGCTCCTACAGATCTTCCTGGACAATCACGACGGGGGCAACTGCCGCTACTGGAACTCGGAGTCTTCCACCAGTAAGTGGAGATGGATCTTCTACGATCTCGACCTGGCCATGAACGATCCAACCACCGACACCGTTCACCGGATGCTCTCCCCCGGTAGCAGGGCCGTCCCCAAGGACGTCGCCCTGTTGTTCACCTGGTTGAACCAAGATCCCGGATTCCAGCAGCGCTTCCTGGAGCGCGCATCGTATGTCTACACAGAGGTGTTCTCCCCCACCCGCGTGGAGACAGGAATCCAGCACTTTGCTGAGATCTATGACCCGGAGATCACCCAGGAGCGTAGACGGTGGAACCACGTACGGACATGGGAGAAGTCACTCGGGGCACTCAGACGCTTCTTCAAGCGGCGGCCCGCGATGGTCCGCAACCAATTCCAGTCACGCTTCAAGCTCAGCGAAGAAGAAACCAACAGGCTCTTCCCCGTGTGGGATCAGGAGGGCTGATGGACACGCTTCGCTGGCGAAACGAATGGAAGTACTGGATTTCCTGGGAGCAGTACCACCTCCTGCGCAACCGCCTCCGCCCGATCGCGCGCCAGGACACCCACACCGACAAGAGTGGCGAGTACATGGTCCGGTCGCTGTACTTCGATACCGCAGATGAGACCCAGGCCTTCGACAAGCTCGCTGGAATCAGCCGCCGTGCCAAGTACCGGATTCGAATCTATGATTTCGACGACGACTGGGCCCGGCTGGAGGTCAAGCACCGGGACGGCCTCAGGGTGGCCAAGGAGAGCGTCAAGCTCAGTCGCTCAGAGGTCGGAGACCTCCTGACCCGCCAGATTGATTCCGATGCGTCCCGTGCGCCGGCCCTGACCCGCCTCAAGATGGGTCTCCGTCGTTCTGGCGCCAACCCCACATGTATTGTCGACTACATCCGAGAGCCATACACCTTTGGCCCTGGCAATGTCCGCATCACCTTCGACAAACACCTTCGGACCGGCCCCTGGTGCCGCCGTCTCTACGATCCGGCGCTACCGACGCTTCCGGTACCAGGTGAAGGAGACATGATCCTGGAGGTCAAATACGATGGGTTTCTCCCGCTGGTCATCAAGCGGTTGTTTCCCTCCTCTATCCTCGGCCCCGTGGCCATTTCCAAGTACATGCTCTGCAGGCCTGCGCTACAGAACTGGGACAACGGCACATGAACAACGACCCCTCATCCTTCAACCAAGTGCTGCGGCAGCTCCTGAATGCCGAAGTACAAGCCAGTCAACCGCTGGATGCCACCCGCGTGCTGGCGGCAGTGTTCCTCACCTTCCTGCTGGCGGTCCTGATCGTGGTGATCTACCGAGTCTGCCATCGGCAGGTCGTGACCCGAGCCGGCTCCGCGACCGCCCTGGTACTCGTGGCCATGGTCACCACCCTGGTCATCATGCCGATCTCCACCAGCATTGTGCTCAGCCTGGGCATGGTCGGAGCACTGAGCATCGTCCGCTTCCGAACGGCCATGAAGGACCCCACCGACATCGCCTTTCTGTTCTGGGCCATCGCAGTGGGTGTCTGCAATGGTGCCGGCTTCTTCAATGTCAGCATCGTGGGTACGGTCACCATGGGGGTATTGATCATCCTCGTGGCTCGCGCACCGCTGAAGCCCCGAGACCCCTTGTTGTTGGTGGTCCGCTACGCCCCGAGTGCGGAAGATGCGCTGCAAGCCCAGCTTCCCAAGGGCCGATTGCTCTCCAAGATCGGCCGACCCGAAGAAACGGAGCTCACCCTTGAGCTACGCAGTGCCAAGGCCACTACGGACCTCACCGACACTCTCGTGGGTCTAGACGGAGTGACCGAGGTCTCTCTCGTCCGCTACGACGGCTCCTTCCTCTCTCCCTGACCTGCCCCGGAGATCGACCGTGCTTCTGCGCATCACTCTTCTTCTCGTCGCCTCCCTGGGAGGTGGCATGCCCGCCGCCCACGCGACAGACACCTATGCCCCCGAGATTGTGGTGCCCTTCGATGGTCGCTGGAGCTTCTGGCTGGGGGACACCGCACCTCCGGACTGGCCGCTGAGCCAGATGCCCAGCACTGCAGGAAACGCGCTGGACTTCCTTCCCGAGGCGATCCCATCAGGAACAGAGCACACCGTGACGTCCCGCACCGCACGCCGGGATTCAGACCGAATTCTGCCTCTCCGGGACATCCAGGGCGGGCTTCTCACCGAAGGGACCTGGTGGAGCGGGTTTCACGCCCCATTCTCCGCCCGATCCGAGCAACACTGGAACAAGAGCATCTCCAGCTGGCTGCGAGAAAAATCCAAGCAGAGACGTAAACGGCGCCCGGCCTTCTCCCGGACCGGACTCATCTACCCCACAGGGCTGGCGGCCACCGCCGCCCCCGGCGAGTACGACCAGGACGACCCGGAGCCGGGCCTGACGAACATGTACTTCATCAAGCGCTTCAACATCAAGGACCTGAAGTCCGTGGTCGCGCTGCATCTACACGCCCGGTACAAGAAAGGAATCCGCGTGTTCATCAACGGCGAGGAAGTGGCTCGGGCCCGGGTCAAGGCCGATGCGCAGCATGGCGATTTTGGGATCGACGAGACCTCGCCCCACTACTGGATCAGGAGCTCCATCCGGGGATCTCAGCGATGGGAGGAAGTCTGGTCTGGAATCCCTCCGACGATGCTCAAGGCCGGCGAGAATGTGATCGCAGCAGTCGTTCACAAGGCGGACAACGCCGGTTCGCCGGGGATGTACTTTGACGCACAACTTCAGGCACATACCGACTTCAATTGGGTCAAGAAGCCCTACCTGCACCGCGTGACCCAGGACGGGGTGACGGTGTCCTGGGAGACCACCGCCAAGAGCTATGGGCAGGTGATCGTCAAGGACCCCACAGGCCAGGAGGTCGGACGTCCCCAGAGCCAGCAGCTCGGAGTCTTCCATGAGGTCCAGATCCGGGGCCTGACCGAGAACACCCAGTACACCTACCAGGTCATCTCCCGGCACCCGGGGCCAAATCAACGGCTCCGGTCCACTCCGCTGACCTTCACCACCGCACCCGCAGATGACTCACCCTTTGTGTTCATGCTGTACGGCGACAGCCGCTGGGGGACCCGTGTTCACCGGCCGCTCGCGGAATTGATGGCGAAGGATTCCGAGAAGTACGGCGCCAACCTGGTGGTCCACACCGGCGACATCGTGTCCCGCGGATACCAGTGGAACCTATGGCAGGAGAAGTTCTTTGCGCCTGCAGAGCCGCTGATCTCTCGGGTACCGATCTACCCGGTGCCCGGCAATCACGAGCTCAATGCCCAGCTGTACTACGACTACTTCGACCTTCCCAACAATGAGGCCTGGTACCACTTCCGATACGGAATGGCGGACTTCTTTGGGCTGAACACCAACACTCGCTTCGGCCCCTCCTCCGAACAACACAAGTGGTTCGTCAAGACACTCGAGGAGTCCACTGCCCGGTGGAAGATCGTCTTCATGCACCATCCAGCGTTCGCCTGCGCGGTCTCGCGCAAGCCAGGCACCAAGTACGTGATCCGATACCTGGTCCCGTTGTTCGAGAAGTACGGGGTCGACCTCGTTCTGCTGGGGCATGACCACGTCTACGGGCGGTCCACCGACGTCAATGGGGTCCACTACATCATCTCTGGAGGCGGAGGGTCGTCTCTGTACCGGTCCCGTGCGGACTCGAAGATGACGCGATGTGACCGCAAGTACAACTACGTTCGACTTCACGTGGATGGCCGCAAGATCCGCTGGCTGGCCTACGACGAGAAGGGGCTACTCATCGAGGAGTACGCCATCGGTCCGGGCTACACCAATGGCACGCTGACGCCGACGGGAACCGGTGAGTAGAGGAGCCCCATGGCCAGCTTCCACCTAGAGCTGACCGATCAGCGAGGAAGCCAGTTCTTTGGTCCCTTCTCCGGCGCCACCGTGATCGGTGCGCACTCCGAGCTGTGCCAGGTCTCCTTGCCTGCCTACATGCTGGAGAACCGCCACGCCGAGCTCCGGCCCACCCAGGTGGCACACCAGCTGACCCTCGGGCCCTGCACCACGGGCAGCGTGGTCTACCTGTGGAGACAGGGGCGGCCATGGTTACTCGCACAGCCCTGTGTCATCCAGCACGGAGAGCGGTTCAGTCTGATGACCCCGGATGGGCCGACCTTCAGGGTCCTGGCGATGGCCGACAGCGCAGCCGCCTACGTCCCAACAGCGACAACATCCAGCGACGCCCCCCGATTGAAAACAAGGATTTTCACCGGAGTGGGCGTACTGCTCGGTTTGGCACTGGTGGTGGGCCTGGCGCTAGAGGTCAAGGACGAGCCCCCGGCTCCTGAGCCGAAGGAGTCACCTGCTCCCAGCGGCCCGAAGAAGCCCCCGCAGATCACCCCCAACATGGACCGGGAGTTCGAACGGAACAGCAGCGGCGA
>Ga0310342_100001207_pt1 | contig 15877 bp, 8 predicted proteins | sample S15DNA20500_MG_FD_206155 | JGI IMG/M metagenome (GOLD analysis project Ga0310342, IMG submission 206155) | Marine microbial communities from station ALOHA, North Pacific Subtropical Gyre - S1503-DNA-20-500_MG | ecosystem: Environmental > Aquatic > Marine > Oceanic | place: Pacific Ocean: North... | reverse complement strand
GCTCAAGATATGTTTAATTTTGTGGTGAGGCCAGAATGAGTAAGTTAAGAAGAAGAGATATACAGCCGAGTAGGCTGCAATCAACTTATTTTCCATTCGAAGGCGGCGTTAATATGGTTGATCCTTCTCTGGCATTAAAGCCCGGAGAATTAGTAGCGGCTGATAATTTTGAGATTGATATTCGTGGCCGTTATAGAAGAATAGATGGCTATGAAAGATTTGATGGGCAGACTCTTCCGTCTGAGATTACCTATTATAGGATTCCTTTTACTGTTGGTACTGCTAGGGACTCTGTATTTGATAGCGCCTTCAGCACTGCATTTGATATGCAAATTCCTTCCAAAGGAGATTTGGTAAAAGGAGAGACTAGCGGGGCTATAGGTTCAATATTACAAGTTAGTATTGAGGATGTAACTGGTGATGATGAAGCAGGTTCCTTTTCTAATTCAGATGCAGAGGGATATGTATATTTTACAATTGTAACAGGAACACTTGAGGACGGGGAGACTATGTTTTTTCTAAATAAAGATAGCGCTTTTGGAAGCGCATTTAATGTGGAGTACGGCTAATGGGAACACCAACAGCGTTAAGAAAGGAAAGATCAGTTCTGACTGGCACCAGTTTTGCTAATAATACTACTGGCGCTATTACTGCTCAGATGGTCAGACAATTTACAGAGTCAGGGATGGGTGGATATGGGACTATATATTCACCAGCGGGAACGCCAGCCAGTCAGGCGGTAGCGTCAGGAGCAACAGCAGATATAGATTGGAATGCTGATTCAGTTGGGGCTAACGGCCCTGATGATACGGGATCTGTGACTGCAACAACGGTAGGAACCGATGCTGATTTTGCTAACGACAGAATTAGGATATACGATAAAGGGTTCTTTATGGTTAATCTAGGTGTCAGTTTTGCTCAGACTGGTACTGATACAGTAGTATGGACATTCAGAATTGCTCATAATATAGATGGTGCTGGTGCAACTTATCCGGGTTATGACGCCGCTGTTCAAAGAGTAGTTGCTACCTTAGAGAATATGGTATCTATTTCTGGCATCATTGATACTACTGGTCATACTACATATACAGATATTATTGCTCAAGTCAAGAACGGTCATGGTAGTAATTCTGAGAATTTCCAAATGCACTACGGTCAGTTATCAGTTTTTAGAGTTGGATAATGGGCATTCTTGCCACTAGTCTTTCATATGGTCCTCCAGTATTAAGAGATGCTGATGTAGATGCGTCTCTACTTTCCGAACTGCAAGCCGCGCAAGAGGATCAAAGAGCCATTATTTCGGTTGTCCCCGGAGAGGGGGACGTTCTTGGTGTGTGGGTATTCAATGGCGTTGTATATGCATTCCGGAATAAAAGCGGTAGTGTTACTGCAGGGATGTATAAAGGTACATCTGTGGGCTGGGAAGAGATTGATCTTGGAACTGCATTAAAATTTGATGGGACGACGGCTGACGGTGAGCCAGTTCCGGGGGATAGTGGGACGGCCACTACTCTAGTTGGAGCCTCTAGTGGCGCTCAAGGAGATTTGGCTGGAATTTCTTATCATGGAGAATGGACTACTGGTGCGGCTGGGGCTATGGTTCTCACCAATATCACTGGAACCTTCTCTGATAATGAAAATATCACGATGCCCTTGTTAGCATATGATTCTGGTTCTCTAGAAATATCAGAGGGGGACGCTATTGTAGGTGGCACTTCCGGAAAGACGGCTACAGTTACAAGTGTAACAATAAGCACTGGGACCATTGCTGCTGGTGATGCCGAAGGTTATATATCAGTAAAGAATAATAGTGGAACGTGGACAGATGGAGAGGCTATAAATATTAATGGCGTTGACCATGCATCTGTTAATGGAAGTAGCCAGCCTAGCAACGTGGTAGTTGCAGTTGCTGATGGGACTCAATACGCGCAGACTATTAATCCCGGCGGTCTATACGAGTTTACTAATTATAATTTTCGAGGTGAGAGTACAGGTATAACTATGTACGGGGTTAATACCGTAGATAATGGATTCTCATTTGACGGTACTACATTTATAAAAATGTATGTTGGAATGGATACTGATACACCACAACACATTGCGGCGCACCAGAAGCATTTATTCTTCTCCTATCCGAACGGATCTATACAGCATTCCAGTATTGTGGCTCCAAATAAATGGAGTGTAATAAGTGGAGCAGCGGAACTTGGTATTGGTGACAATGTGAGTGGGTTCTCTACAGAAGTGAATAATGTGATGTCAATCTTTACCAGAAATAATGCATTCATGTTATATGGAACTTCTTCTGCTGATTGGGAATTAAGACAATTCCATCAGGGTGCAGGAGCAATTCCATATACCTTGCAGAAGATGGATCAAACATTCTTTCTGGATGACAGAGGTATAACTTCAATTTTTACTGTCCAATATTTTGGTGACTTTCAGTCAGCAGTGGCTTCAGATAAGATCGATCCCTATATTCAAGCAAAGAAAGATAATGCCGTAGCATCATTAAGGGTGCGCGGAAAGAATCAGTACAGATTATTCTTTGATGATAAAACTGGTGTAGAGATGACCTTTATTAATAAAAAGAATCAGGGTCTAATGCCATTTACGTTGGATCACCAAATTACTTGCGCTATATCACAAGAAGATTCTAGCGGATTTGAAGTTTTGTATGCTGGTTTTGACGATGGTTATGTTAGAAGGATGGACTCAGGAAATAATTTTGATGGATCTGTTGTGTCTTCTTTTGTAAGGACAGCCTATTACCATTATGATTCTCCGGGATCTAGAAAGAGATTTAGAGAATTGGGATTAGAAATAAATGCCGATACTTCTACTACGTTAACTATTACGCCTACTTATGATTTTGGTGGAACTTATAGCCCCAAGACATCTCCAGTATCTAGTGATTATTCTGTTAGTGTAACTGCAGACGCATGGAATCAGGATGACATAAGTAACAGTAGCACAGGTATTACAGTAGTTGCATCAGAGCGAGTAAAGATAAATGGAGTGGGAGTAAACATGGGATTAATTATTGCAAACAGTTCCACTTATGATAAGCCCATCACATTGCAGGGCGCAATTGTAGAATACACACCGAGGGGTGTTAGGAGATAGATCATGCCAAGAGAAGTATGGGACCCAAATAAACCTTCAGCAGCATTTACACCAACACAAACACCCATGGTCACTTTTAATCCAAGTACTACAGATCCATGGAATACGGCGGTTACTGATGTTCCTTTAAAAACTTCAGTTCAAGAAAAAACCGCGAGCGGAGGAATTATAGGTAAAGCAGCCGAAGGAATTACTTATGGGCAAGGTCAAGGAATTCAGAAGAAGAAGAAGACTACCACTCCAGTCATAACTTCTTCTTCTACTGGCCCAGAAACTGGCCCAGAGACAGGACCAGAGACAGGACCAGAGACAGGACCAGAGACTGGCCCAGAAACCGGCCCTGAGACCGGCCCTGAGACCGGACCCGAAACTGGACCCGAAACCGGACCAGAAACTGGCCCTGAGACTGGCCCTGATGACAATGGAACTATAAATGATCCAGACTCTATATGGTCGCCTGATTCTCCTACCGAGATGAACTTGGCAGAACTTACGGATGATATGATGTTGTCCACTAGGATTAAGCAGATGCTTAATACCAACAATCCCATGTTCAAGGCTGCTTCTACAAGAGCACTGCAGATGATGGCTAAGAGGGGGATTGTAAACAGTTCTATGGCTCAAGAGTCTGTGATGAGCGCCATAATGAGTGTTGTGATGCCTATTGCCAAAGCGGATGTGGATGCTTTACAGCAACAGATGTATGCTAATCAGGATTGGACAAACAAGCAGAAGTCCGACCTTAATGCCTACTATTATAAGAATCTTCAGCAAAAACTGGACGGTGTTATCAAGCAGCAACTTCAGCAAATGATAGGTAGGCAACAGTTTGCCCAGTCTAAGATGGAGCAAGCACAGGCTAACTGGAGAGCATACGGCAATTGGATGAATGAGATTGCAACCGCAGAAGGCGCTGAAGCAGATGATACGAAGAGGATGCTTGAGTTATATGGAGACTGGCCCAGTAGGGTATGATTAGAAAAGCAGAGAATAGAGATGTCTCTGGAATTATTGAACTTGTCAAGGAAGCGCACGGCAGATCAATTTCACAGTTTGTTAAGTTAGATCCTAAGACTTTAAGAACTAATGTGCAGGTATGTGTGTTATCTGCCGAACATTTTGTTTCAGTAGTTGAATTGGAGGGAAAGATTGAGGGGGTGATCATTGGAGTAACTCACCAGTTATGGTACTCCAGAAAGAAACAGGCTACCGATCTTTTCTTTTACGTTACCGAGGAGGGGACGGGATGGGGTGCAAAATTGATGCGTAGGTTTATTAGTTGGTCAAAAGAGAATCCCGGAGTAAAAGAGATTATGTTAGGCATTACGTCTGGTATTGGTGATGCTGACAGAACCAAAAAACTTTATGAAAGAATGGGTGCAGTACGAATAGGGGATACCTTCGTGCTCCCACAGGAGTAGATTATGGGCGGTATTGTTAAATCAATAGGTAAAACTATAAAGAAGATAGGCAAAGGCATATCTAAGTTTATTAAGAAGATTGGACCCGCCCTTATATTGGCTGCTGCTGTATGGGCCGGTGTGGCAGTCTTCGGCGCGTTCTCCTCTGGAACCCTTGCTAGTACCGGAGTCTTTAAGAGTATTTTCAGCACTCAGAATTTTGGTGCAGGTCTCACCGCAATAGGAAAGGGAATTGGAAATGCCCTCATGCCGGGTTCTCCGTTTGGCTCTGTCATGCAACAGGGAGCACAGCAGATGCTTCCTGAAGGGGCGGGATTCCCAGACCCTTCTCAAAAGATGGTTAATATGCAAAGAACAATGGCTGAGAAAGCCGGTGATAAAGACATGAGTACATCACAGGCTTTGATGTACATGACAAAGATGAATCTACTGGCGACTGGATTCCAAACCCTCGCTGGATTACTTGATGACTCTGATGAAAAGGCAGCGGCTCTGAAGTATGCATATGGCGGCGCTGTTACAGACGATGCAAAGAAATGGGTCAAGGAACATCCTTCCTATAAGGACATGTATGACAGAGGACAAGATACACTGGGTGGGTATACTGCTGATTGGTACCAACAGCAGACGATTGGTGAGCCTACTTTAGGACGCCAGAGCACAAAACAGTTTACAACAAAATCGCCAAGCGCCATCCAGTCACAATCTCCGAGTGCTTTTCAATCTAAAGGAACTGGATTAATAACCCAAGGAACTCAAAAGAGGTTCGCGTAATGCCAGAGAAACCACAAGCAAGAGGAATACCAGTTCCACCGGGTAGAACAGTTCCGGACGAAACTCAAGGTGCATTTCTGAATACACAATCTGTTCCTACCAGCCCAGAGATGAATGATAACCTTAAAGATCCCACTCCTGAAGAGGTCAAACAAATTGATATGCTTCTTGGGACGCTCAAGGACTTTATCTGGGATGAAGGTTATAACTCAATTGCAGAAAAAATAAAAGCGCGAGAGGATCAGTTGCCTCAAGTGATAGGGGATATTGCAGGTAGGATGGTCAACAGGGAAGTACAGGCTGCTGACGCCGCAGAGGCGCAGATATCCAGAGACATTCTATTTGGGGTTGGTGCTGAAATTGTAAATGAATTATTTGAGGTGGCCGCACAAGAAGGTATATACAAAGCGAAAGGTGAGAAGCAACAAGAAAACGATCAGGGTGAGGCATTGATATACGCAGTACAGAAATATGGGGAGATGGGAGATCCTAACATGGACCCCCAAGCCCTAATGCAGTTAGCCTCGACAGCGGTGAAGGGTGGTTACCCGCAAGAAGAAATGGTCGCTAAGATGGGTGTGCAAGTTGCGCCAGAAATGGAGGCAGTCTAATGGCATTGAACTGGGGAAAAGGAGCAGAGGCAGTCAGCGAGGGTCTTATAAGACAGGCTGATATTGGTGGGTTAATGTATAAGCAAGCAGCCTCAGTTGAGTCGGCTAGGAAGGCTGGTGAATTAAAACAACAGGAACGGTTGTGGGATATTCAGGTTCAAATAGCCAAGGAAGCAGATGCAGATTATCAGACGATCCTTGAGGCGATTGTAGAAGCGGAAGGCGCAAACTTAGAGATCACTCCAAAACTTCAGCAAAGATTTGAAGATGCTGAAATCAGAAGAGAGCAAGCCTACGCACCTTTAGGCGTACTTTCTCCCGGTGGTGGTGGTCGTATGGAGCACACATTTGCAGCACCTATTAAGGGATTGCTAGATGTGGCTTCGATTGAGGATGCAAAAGATTGGAGAATTACTTTTGGGGAAGGGAAAACTCCACCCCCTGTCAATACAATGTTTAAGCGCATTCTGGAACAGAGGGGCTTGACTGGAGATAAAAATGCAGAGCAGCAACTGCAAGAACAATTTCTTGCGGCACTTCAACAGCCCATAAAAGCAGAGACTACTGCTGGCGCTCTTGGTGCAGACATTGAGGCAACTGGTTTAATGTCTCAAGCCGATCAAGGACAAGGAACTCCCACTTATCAGTCGGATCAGCCCGGTTATAGTGCAGGAGTAGGATTTGCGGAATGGTGGGGGAGAGGAGTAGATAAAAACAGAGAAAGAAGAGAGGAAACCAGAGAGTCAGGAAGAAGATTAATGGAAGGTATCGGTCGCGCTCATGAATATCTCGGAGAAGTAGATTGGAATTTGGGTGTTAAAGAAGCGTCTTCAGAATTAAATAATGAGGCCATGCAAAGAACATTATCACAAATGTCTCAACAGGGTCAGCAGTTTTGGAAGCAGTACATGGAAGCAAAGGCAATAGAAGGAAGAGAAAAAGCAATTACAACATTAAGGGAGGCATATAACGCCCTATCCGACGCAGATAGACAACTAGTATTACAACTACACGCAGCGGGGAACTAACTTATGGCGTTCGTGCCGACCTTACCACAAAGATGGAGTCCAACGACTCCAATCATTCCTCCTGAAGAAGAGCGTGGTGATTTTAGTTTATCCTTTGAGATAGGTAAACGACAGTTATCAACTACCCCTGCTTGGTTTCAGGGTTTAGGAGCCTCGATCTTTGAGAAGGCTGGATTTGAGAGCGCTGCTAGAGACTGGAGATATCGCGCTCAGAACACCATCCTAGAGATGTCCTTGGATATAGCGGATCTTGAGGCGCAGTATGATGGCCCAAATACGTTCAAGGAAGCACAGGAATTAGGAAAGCCCGGAGCATATGCTCTGTGGGGAATAAATACCATCGCTAATCAGGCTCCCATACTTGCCACACAGGCATTGGGTGCTTTGGCTGGGGCTGGGGCTGGCGCTCTTGCTACAGCATGGATGGGGCCGGGTGCGGCAGGTGGTGCTGCGGTTGGCGCTAGGGCTGGCTGGCGAATGGGAGCCACTCTAGGTACTCTAGCCACAAGTGCATTGCTCAATACTGGAGAGATCTATTCCAGTGTATTGTTGGAGACTGGTGAAAATAGACCCGGTGTGACGGGCTTCGCTGGTCTGATTGCTGGCGCTCTGGATACGATTAACCCCGGACGATTTTTAGTTGGGAAGGGAATGGGTCGTTCGTATGGTGTTTGGGTCGCTCGAAAACTTGGGACTGATAATGCAGCCGCTAAGGGATTCTTGAGTGCGATGGAATACGCTGCTGTAGAAGGTATAACTGAGCGCCTTCAGAACCACGTCGAGATCATGACGGTTAACTACATCAAGGAGAATAATCTCTTTGCTGAGTACACCGAATGGCAGAGGGAGGAACTCACTGAGTCCTCTGCAGCAGGTGGATTGCTTGGAGCAGTGCTTGGTTGGATACCCGGTGCAACCAGCGGTAAGATGATACTACGCCCTCTCGCAGAGGAGATAGTAAATCCCTTAGAAGAAGTCGAGACACCAACAACACCAACCACACCGCCTCGAAGACCCGGCTTTGGTCCTACAGAAGGGCCAACAGTAACCGAGTTGGCTGCAGGTCTATGGCCCGAAACAAGAATAGCAGCCGATCCAGAAGGATATACAAGATTTAAAAAAGAATACGCAGATGCTCTGTCAACAGAGGCTGCGGATGCATTAGCGGGTACTCGTTCAGCAACGGAGCCTAAGCCCCGTACACGAAGACGCCCGACATTTGGTGTTACAGAGTTAGAAGGAGGAGAGCGGCCAGCCACACGAGCCGCACCTACAGTCACGCCTACAGGGGAAGTACCGGGAGAAGCCAGAAGAAGTCAAAGCAAACAGCAACTTCAAGCAGACTTTAATTATCTTACGCTACGACAAAAGTATCTTGCACTAGAGGGAAGACAACGAGCGGGAGAAGATGTTGCTGATGAACTGAACGAGACCACGAGAAAGTTGGATGTGGCTGCTCGTGAATCAGCGCAGTTGGATAGAGATGAACGTGGCGGAGAAGGGCTTGATCTAGAGGGAAGAACTCTATCAGAAATTGAAGACTCCATAGATGCATACAGAAGGGAGCCAGTTGCACCAGATGTTCCAGAAGGGCCGCGACTTGTCATAAGGCCAGAGGAATTCTATGTCATAAAAAGAGAAATTAATCGACGTATTGCTGAATTGAAGGCAGCGTGGAGGATTGCAAACGATAAATGGAATGATTCTAAAGATCCAACTGTTGAATCCTATGCAAAAATTGTTGGTCCTGCAGAGTTGGAATTAAACCTTGCAATAATGGCTGATTATGAACATTCGTTTGAAGTAGATAATAAAAGTCCAGATGGCGCTCCTGAGTATGAGGAGGCTAAATACAAAGTTCAGAGGGCTTTGGAGGAAAACCCGGCTCTAGAGAGTAGAGCGTCTGAAATTAGAGCAACATTAACCGCCCTTAGAACTGGGGTGACCCCTCCAACCACTACTGTTCGCCAGATAAGAAAGAAGAAGAAAGTACCCGGAGAGAAGGTTGAAGAAGAAAGAGTAAAGGCTCCTACGAAAACTATTCTCCCCGGTATAAGAAAATTAGCCGACGAAGAGTTATTTGTTAAGGTGCTGGCTTCGGAAGTAGTGTTAATAAAAAGATACTTTGCCAAGGCTCTAGGTCGAGTGGATCTTGGCAACTGGGAAGAGCAAGCCAATGCCAGAGCGCAAGGAACTACTGTAAAGAATCAAGGAATAAGTAGAACCGATCTTTGGACTTTAGCAAAAAGGGAAGAAGTGACCTTTGATATGTTGGGCATTAGAGTGTTGCCATCTAAGCCAGAACTTATCGAGGTGTTTCGCAAGTTTATAGGAGATAAGTTATGGAATGACAATATCACTCCTAGATATCCGGAGGGTGTCACTTTTAAGGAAGCGGTTACGACTGCAACAGCAGCCAGAAGAGAAGCAGAAATCAAAAAGGCTCTCAAAAAGTCTGGTAAATTAACTAAGGATGAAAAAGAAAGAAGAAAGGTAGCGAAAGAAAATACTGCTAAGTGGATACAGGACTATAAGGATAAAAAACTTTACCGAGAATACCTCACCTCAGTTCTAGAAGATGCAGAGAAAAAACTTTCCACTGCACAGGCTGACGCCAGATTAATCAGGGCATCATTTGAAACTCCTGATGGTCAATGGATTCCATTCATAGAACTGAACAAGGATTATTTTGGGTACATTGCATCTAATGTTTCTCCGCCAATCCCAATAGAGACTGTACGATATCTAGATGAGGCAACAGATACTTATCGAGATCGTCCTAAGTATCCTCTTAAAATGAAGCCCGTATATGAAGAGTTAAAGAGAAGGGCTGAGAAGTATGTCATCACGGATGCAGAACTTAAAAACATACGAGAGAATGTAATCTCCAGAGAAGTGGCTACACAAGCGGTGGGGAGGCTACTCAGGAGAAAGATGGAGACCGAGACGTTAGGTCTTCCGGGGTTTGTTAATATAGAGATCGCACCAGATGAAACTCTTGTCATTGAGAATACTTCTGAGTATGAAGACTATGCTGCCGATATTGATGAGGATCAGATGTGGCATGGTGATGCTGAATCCAACTACTTATTGGAAACTACCGCGCAGGAAGCAGTTTCTGAACTGATTGATAATGTTCTGAAGAGAAGGCTTGAGGTTACTTTTCCTGATTTAAAACCTAGTGAGACACCTTCAGCCGATCAACTTGCGGATGTTGGCGCTAAGGTAGGGAAGGGCGTTGACATGTATTCCAAACCTCGTCTAACATTTGTAGATGAGGAAGAAACAAAAAAGTATACCAAAGAATTACTTCCGCAGTACAAAAAAATCAGAGAAGAGCCGGGGTGGGTAACTAGAGTAAAGAAAGAAATTTTAGAGAGAAGAACGTCAAAAGGATTAAGAAATCCGGGTGAAAGTAAAACGGAGGGGAAGAAGTTAGCACCTGCTACAATTGCAGTAGAGAAGAAAAATTTTTATGTATCTAGATCTGGCAATTATACTCTTTTAGATTCTACTACTAAGTTATTAGTTGCTTATGATTCTAATGATAATGAATTCTCCCAGCAGTTCCATAATGAGACTGTGAAAAAAGGTGTGGCTGCTCGTCTTGAATATCTTAGGATTAAATTTAAAGGTAAAAAAAATGTTCCTATGTGGACGTTACAGTTACTAGCCAACGAGTTCAATATTAACACACGTTTAAATGTTGAGAAAGAAGATCCTAAAGGAAAGAAAAAAGAGATATACCTAGATAATCTTACAATAGATGAGACAATTTCTGCATTAGATATTCCAGATCCAAGAATATTTACTCCTGCTGAGACACCGGAGGGTAGAGCAGCATTAGAAGATGCGTATATAGGTTCTATGGATGAAGTGGCTGTTGCTGAAAAGATTAATTATTTTATTCAGAAAGGTAATGAAAGAACTACTGGTGTAAGCACCAGTTATCAGAGGGCTGCGGCTGAAGTTGGAAGTATTGTAGACCTAACAATTCGAAAGGGTGATGCGCCACTTGAAAATGTTAGAGGAAAGATAATCAATTGGATTCCCGCTCAGTATGTTCCAGAGAACGAGATGAGCGAGGCTCAGATTAAAGCAGCAAAAGAAAATGGCCTTCAGAAAGTAGAACTCTTAGACAAGGCTAGACTTCCAGAACTAAAGAAGGGTCAGCGGAGCGTTGCCATTGAAGAGGGGAAGGCTTTTAGGGCGGAGATTGGGCCAAGAGATAAAACATTAATTCGAGAGGGAAAGGGGGCAAGACAGAAGGGAACATTTGTTTACAGAACTTATTATAAAACTTCTCCAGAAATGATAGAGGTTGTAACAGAAGATAATAAGAAGCATAGGTTTGATAAAGATAATATAGTTTACATGTCTACCAGAACTGCTAAGATTTTTAATCCAGAAGTTGATCGCGTAGATGTTACTCCAGAGCAGATATACGAAAATATCAGAAAGAATTCTATCCAGAGAGACGAACAACCGGGTGAGTTCTTGGCTCGTATTAGTGAGCCTAAGTACACCGAAGATGACGTATACATTCCGGGTACTGCTGTTGGTACTGATGAGATTTTTGTTGGGACTAAGGTATATAAAGTTATTGATGGAGAAGCCCATTACAATAAGGTCTACACCGTTAGGCAAGTAAGCAAGACGGGAAGGATTAGATTGGAAGGTGAACTTGGGGGAGATTATGGGTGGTTCACTCGTGGAGAGGTGGCCGTATTTAATCCATCTCAAGTTGAGATTGCGAGGCAGAGACCTGCCCGTGCTCCCATTACTGCTCCAGTCACGCATCTAGGTAAAAATTTCGGGAAGCAAAGACCGCTTCAGAAAACTGTTTCCATAAAGGATGTGGGTCTTGGTAATGCAGTGAAGTTACAAGTGAGAGCTTTCAAGAGAAACCTTGTGCGGGGATTGCCGCAGTGGTCAACCATAGGGGATGTATTTGTTCTAGTCCCTGATTATACATTTGAAAATCCAAATCTTAGTCCTAAGACTTTTAGGATCTCAGGTATTGGTAAGAGATATATAACCCTGCATGATGTAGCGCTGGGCGAGGATGTGTTAAAGGTTTCTGTAAGACTCTTGGCTGGGCGCAGTATTAATTCTAAGGCGTCAATAGATTCAGTGACGGCAGAGATTGAAGCGAGAGATGCTGAAGATGTACCCACTACCGTTATGGCGGAAGCCTTCAGAAGAGGTGAGGCAAACTTACAGGATCAACTAGACGAAACTCCTTGGGTGTTTGTAGAGGAAGAAAAGTTTAAGGTTGCAGATGCTGATAGAAGAGTTCCCAAGGGAGAACTTGTTGGTGGTGGACGAAAGGCTGGTCAGTTTCAATCTGCTCCTACGGCTCGATGGGCGAATGAGTATGGGGTGGTGATCAATGAAATCTATATAGACAGGCCGGGAGAGGTTTATACTTCTGACGGGGAAGAGGTAAGCAGGATTCCTGTGTATCAAGTTTACAATCCTTGGGGGATAGAACAACTTGATATGCATGATGAGTTTGAAACTGTCGCTGAGGCGATGAAGAAATATAGTAATAAAAAGTTCTATGATGGACTGTCTGCACCTGAATGGAGAGCCGCCCAAGCAAATAAGAGGCATGAACTTTCTGGTAAGGGGATGGGAGAGCGTGCAACTGCTGCTCAGTTGAAAGAACATTATCGGAAAGGTCTCTCCGAACTTGTTGCTGTAGGCTCCACGATTGCCAAGGACACTCACGCAGACCTTCCATTCGATGAGATGCAACAGGCTCTTCGAGATAATGTACAGATGTTTGGACCGCTGAAAGCAGAACTTGCAGCGTGGTCTAAGTTGATGGAGGCGTATCCTAACTTAGGAAAAAGAAATAAGTACGGGGAAGTATTTATCCCAGTCGCTCTTCGTAGAAAGATGGCTGAACACGGGGTAAAAGATCTTAGAGAGTTGTTCGAAGACCTGAAGAAGACTGCGATTAAAGAATATGAGGACGCCTTGAAGGTGGCCTACGCTTCAGTCAAGAAGGAAGACGTTTACTACTCTATAGATTCAGATTCAATTGTCTCTGAGGATAACTCTATTGTTATCATTGCCAAGGACCAGAAGCCCGGTATAACCCCGAAAGAATTAATTGATATTCTGGTTACGGCCTATGGTGAGGGCATCACAAATATTGTACATGTTGTCCAGTACCAGCAAGAACTACCAGTTAAGTATCATAGGTCTGCGAGAATACGCGGCGTTACAAATGACAAAGAGGTCTGGCTCGTTTCGGAAAACCTACCTAGAGAGTATGTAATCCCTGTCGTAACCCACGAGATTGGTGGTCATGGATTACAAGCCATCATTGGAAAGAAGGCTTATGGGCAACTGTTAGATACTGTTGGAAGGTTGTCAAAGACTGAGCCAGCCATGAAGCACGCGATGGATGAGGCTGAGAAAGCCCTCAAGAAGACAACTCCAGACGCATCAGAAGCGCTGATCCTAGAAGAGACCTTCGCATACTTTGTTGAACACAACTCACCAGAGAACACTTCCTTCTGGAGAACATTAATAGATTACATTGTTGCTGGCTTGGCAAGACTCAAGTTGGCAATACGTCCTAGTCTGGTAACTCCCACTGACTTGATAGCCTTAGCCCGGACTGCTGTGAGGCAACACGCTAGGAGAGCAAAGAACTCTAAGGACAGCGTGTTCGTTTCCAACTGGCTAGGGCAACCCCTTTACATGGCAAGCCCAACTGACTGGGCTAGGGAAGAGGCGATTGATCCTGTCTTGGAGGCAGCGACTGGAGATATGTTCGCTCCAGATTGGGTGCATCAGGTGATGAACGTGAGTGGGTTGGCTAACATTCTTGAGGTCACAAGACATCCTAATACTAAGGATGTAAGAAAGGGTCCGCAAATGACATTTAGGGCCAGAAAGGGAAGAGTTGGTTTTCAACTTGGACCCACGATGACCAAATGGATTGTCGATGCGAATGATCCAATCTATAGATTGATGGGGGCTTTTAAAAAGAGGGGCGTTGCTATTCCAATTGAAGCAGATCCGGGTGAGAGAGTCTCTGCTTTACGCATGAAGAACGTTCATGAATTGAAAGAATTTAAACGCAGTTATGTAGATCCTATGTGGGCCTTCTTAAAGAAGGTAGGTATGAAAGGTTCTCACATTTCTGATTTTCATTGGTATCTTTACCTCACTCATGCCCCCCATAGAAATGCTCTGTACTTTAAGAGGAACCCAAAGAAAGGATTGTATCAGTCTGGGCTTGCAGGAAGAATAATTAATGGAGTTCCTGTAGATGATATACCATTAAATCCGGACGGGACACGCAATGAAGAGATACCTCTTATAAGTGAGAAGTGGCAAGAGTTACGAGATTCGATGCAAGCCAGAGAGGACAAAGGTGGGCCTACTGTGGCTGAGCAGATGAAGAATTATGAGGATGCTGCTCAGTATGTATATGCTATCAACCGGTCTAGATTAGACCTGTTGTTGAAATGGAGTTTGGTAGATCAGAAGACCATAGATAAATGGACTGCCGATAAGAACTTCTCAGATACCTATGTTCCTCTGCGCGGAGAAAATATTGGCTTCATCGATGAACTGTTTGGGGAGCAACTCAGTGTAGCCGAATTGAATGTAAGGGGGCCAGAGTCTAAGAAAGCAATAGGGCGTCAATCTCCTGCCGAGAATGTTATTGGTTGGTCTGTCATACAGCACGAGCAATCCATTAAGAGGGCATACAAGAATCAGGTAGTGGCTACTATGGCTCGACTGGTTCATGAATATCAATTTGTGACTAACCCCACTACAGGCAAACAGGAAAGAGCACTTGTAGATGAGATGACCGTAGTGAGTCGGAAAGACTTTAAAGAAGGGGGGGAAGGGATTGATCCTGAGACAGGAGAACCTTTCCTTGGGTTGTATCCAAAGTATTTCCTTGATCCTGATCACGTAGCCACCTTCAAAGAGAATGGGGAAGAGTGGATGATCCTCATGAAAGATCCTCACATTGCTCAGGCTCTGAATAGAAGTCACTTTGATACGGCTGGCCGAGCGGTGCGTTTCTTGTCGTCAACCATGAGAATTATGGGTGCGCTGCGTACTGCTTGGGACGTTGCATTTATTCCTACTAACTTTTCCCGCGATCTTCAGACGGGTATCTTTAATATTGTTGGTTATAAAGATACAACCAAGGGGACTAGAGAAGATCTTTCTGACTTGAAGGTTGGGCAGATAGTAAAAGATATACCCAAGGCCATGAAAGGTCTTTATCAAAATATTCGTGGAGCAACAGAAGAAGAGAGGACGGGTACCGAGTGGAGCATGGAGGCGCAAATTGCTTCCTCAGTTGGTGGGCGAATAGATTTCGCTGGCTGGAAGAATGTTTTAGATTTTGAAAAGACCATGCAGAGAACTCTTAATGACGGCACGAGGGATGGGTTCGCGAGATACGCCAGTGAAATGGCGACTTATGTAAGTGATATAAACAGTGTTATAGAAAACGCAACCCGTCTCGCAACATTCAAGCATGTAAGAGCGCAGTACATTAAGAACGGTATGCCTGAAGCAGAGGCAAATCAGAAAGCGGGTCGAGTCTATCGGGAATTGACAGTTGACTTTTCCAAGCGTGGCGAAAAGTCTATGGCTTGGAACTCCCTCTATCTATTCTTCAGGGCTGGTGTGTTAGGTAGCGCGAGGGTTATTTCGACTCTTGGAAGATCTAGAAAAGTGAGGAACCTGATGAAGGGTGTCTTCCTGTTTGGGTTCGCTCAAAGTATGCTTAACTACTTCGCCGCTGGTGATGATGATGACGGTAGGAACAGATGGTTGCAGGTGAAGTTGAATCAGAAGAGTCGCTATATGTACATGTATGTACCGGGGCTTGACTACTTCCAAAAGATTCCTCTTCCCTATGGCTTCG
>Ga0310342_100001206_pt1 | contig 15904 bp, 14 predicted proteins | sample S15DNA20500_MG_FD_206155 | JGI IMG/M metagenome (GOLD analysis project Ga0310342, IMG submission 206155) | Marine microbial communities from station ALOHA, North Pacific Subtropical Gyre - S1503-DNA-20-500_MG | ecosystem: Environmental > Aquatic > Marine > Oceanic | place: Pacific Ocean: North... | reverse complement strand
ACGCCGGGAGTTCCTGCCCGCGCTCAGTCGGCGCCGAATTTCTCGTCGAGCGCGTATTTTTCCTCGAGACCCAGCAGTTCGCCGAACTCGTCGAAGCGCATCATCGACGCCTCGAGCCCGGCCGAGGTGCCGTGTTCCAGCAGGTGGGCGTAGGCGTGTTGAATCGCCTTCGCCGCGGCGTACAGGCCGGTCAGCACGAAGCCCACGCTGACGAACCCGAGCTCGTGGGCCCGTTCGAGCGGCAGGATCGGCGTCTTGCCGCCCTCGATGTTGTTCACCGTCTTGAGGCCCGGGATCTCGCTCGTGATCCGCTTCATCTCGGCCTCGGACTCGGGCGCTTCGACGAAGATCACGCTGGCTCCCGCCTCGCGGTAGGCTTTGCCGCGCTCGATGGCCGCGTCGAGCCCCAGCGGGCCCCGGGCGTCGGTGCGCGCCGTGATGATGAAAGAAGGCTGCAAGGCGTCGCGCACTTCGACGGCCGCGCGGATCTTCGCGATGTGCTCTTCCACGGGCACGACGCTCTTGCCGCGCATGTGGCCGCAGCGTTTCGGCCAGGTCTGGTCTTCCAGGATCACGCCGGCGGCGCCCATCTGGATCAGGGCCTCCACCATGTGGATCACGTTGAGCGGACCGCCAAAGCCCGTGTCGCCGTCGACGATGACCCGAATCGAAACGGCCCGGCAGACGCGGCGCGCGACGTCCAGGATCTCGGTCTGGGTGAGGAGACCGAAATCGGGTTCACCGAGGTGGCTCGCGCTCACGGCATAGCCGCTCAGCACCACCGTGTGAAAGCCCGCCCGCTCGGCGAGCTTTGCGCTCAGGACGTCCCAGACGCCCGCCGAGATCAGCACCTTCGACTCTTCGATCAGCGGATGCTTTTTCCCCATGGTCTCCCCGCTCAGCTGGCAATGCGGCCTGTTCGGAAGCGCCCTTCACGGTCCAGCCGCTTCGGCTCCCCTCCGCAGTCTACGCGGCCGGGCTGGCGTTCCACTACCATGGCGTGCCATGCGTTTCGGGCTGACCGAGGAGCAGGAGCTGCTCCAGGCGACGCTGCGCGAGTTCGCGGCGAAGGAGCTGCCGGCGCCGCGGCTGCGCGAGATCTTCGACGCCGGCAGTGGCTGGAACGAGGCGCTCTGGCGCAGCGCGGCGGGGGTCGGGCTCCAGGGCCTGGCGGTGCCGGAGCGCTACGGCGGCGCGGGGCTCGAGCTGCTCGAGCTGGCGCTCGCGTTCGAGGTGCTCGGCGAGGCGGCGATGCCGGGCCCCTTCCTCGGGCACGCGCTGGCGGGATTGGCGCTTTCCCGGGGTGGGAGCGACGCCCAGCGCGAGCGCTGGCTGCCAAAGCTCGCGTCGGGGGAGGCGATCGGTGCGCTTGCCATCGCCGAGAGCGGCGACGCCTGGGACCCGGCGGAATGGTCCGCGGCGCTCGACGGCGGTGCCGTGCGCGGCACCAAGCAGCTCGTCGACCACGCGGCCATCGCGGACGTGCTCGTGGTGGGCGTTGCGGGAGGCGGGCTCGCGCTCGTCGAGCGTGGCGCGAATGGAGTTCACATCGATCCGATCGACGGTTTGGATCGGACGCGCGCGTTGGCTCGCGTCGATCTGGACGGCGCGGCTGCCGAGGCGCTTCCGGGTGGACGCGAGGTGGCCGATGCCGTCTGCGACGCCGGGCGCATCCTGCTCGCCGCCGATTCCTTTGGCGCGGCCTGGAAGCTGATCGAGATGACAGTGGAATACACGCTGACCCGCGAGCAGTTCGGCACGCTGCTGGCGCAGTTCCAGAGTGTGAAGCACGAAATTGCGAACCTCGCCGCGGAGACCGAACCCATGCGCGGCCTCTTCTGGTACGCGGCGCACGCCTTCGATCACCTGCCCGCCGAGAGCGCGGCGGCCGCCAGCGCCGCGAAGGCCCACGTCACGGACCGCGCGGTCCACGTGAGCCGCCAGGTGATCGAACTCCACGGGGGAATCGGTTTCACCTGGGAATCCGATGTCCAGTTCTGGGCCAAGCGCGTGCTCTTCGATCGCAGCTGGCTCGGAGGGCCGCGCGCCCACCGCGAACGACTCGCAATGCTGGAGAACTGGTAGATGGATCTTTCCTTCGGACCGGAGTACGAGGTCTTCCGCGAAGAAGTGCGCGCGTTTCTCGCCGAGGCCTGGCCCGCGGGCAGCGGCGGCCAGGAATCGGAGCCTGCCGCGCAGAAGCGCTTCATCACCGCCGCCGCGGAGCGCGGTTACCTGTACCGCAGCATTCCGAAGCGCTACGGCGGTTCGGAGCAGCCCTTCGATCCGCTGCGCGAGACGATCCTGACCGAAGAGTTCGAACGCTCGGGCGCACCCTGGCAGCTCGGCTACCAGGGTGTCGGCATGGTGGTGCCGACGCTGCTCGAGGTGGGCGCCGACTGGCAGCGGGAGAAGTTCATCGCCCCGACTCTGCGGGGCGACTTCGTCTGGTGCCAGGGCTACAGCGAGCCCGGCGCCGGCAGCGACCTGGCGTCGCTCCGCAGCCCGGCGCGGCTCGAGGGCGACGAGTGGGTCATCAACGGTCACAAGATCTGGACCAGCGACGCCGACCACGCCACGCACATGTTCGGCATGTTTCGCACCGAGCCGGATGCGCCCAAGCACGGCGGCATCTCCTACCTGCTGCTCGAGATGGATCAGCCCGGCATCGACGTGCGTCCCCTGCGCCAGCTCACCGGGGCGACGCATTTTTTCGAGGTCTTCTTCACCGACGTGCGCGCGCCCGCCGATTGGATCGTGGGCGAGCGCGGCCAGGGCTGGCAGGTGTCGCGGGTGAACCTCAAGCACGAGCGCAACCTCGGGGGCGGCAGCCTGGCGCGGAATCGTTTCCGCCGCCTGCTGGATCTCGCCCGGCGGACGCCGCTGCACGGACGCCCGGCGCTCGAAGATCCGCTGGTCCGCGATCGCCTGGCCGCGCTCGACTGCCACGTGCGTTGCCTCGAGACCATGACGCTGCGCAAGGTGAGCGCGACCTACAACGATGAAGAAGGGAAGGTGGGACTCCCCACCCTGGTGAACAAGCTCTACGGTTCGCAAGTGGGCGAGCAGCTCGTGCAGCTCGCCTACGACCTGATCGGTGCCGACGGCCTGCTAGCGCCCACCGATTCGAGCTGGGCGGGTGGCAGCGGCGAGCGCAGCAACACGGACTGGATCGACGAGTATCTCTATTCCCTGGCCGGTCGCATCGCTGCCGGCAGCTCGAACATCCAGCGCAACGTGATCGGCGAACGCGGGCTCGGGCTCCCGCGCGATCTGCGCAGCGGGGACGTCCGGCCCCGGTCCTGACGCGAAGCCCGCGGACAAGAACCGGAACCCCTCATCATCGACGCGCGCGGTGCAGTCGTGTGTCAGGCCTTCGCGGCCAGCAGCGCGCGCAGTTCGTCGAGCGCGGCCAGGTAGTCCTCGGTGACGAGCACGCCCTGGATTCCGACGCGCTGTGCGGCCTCGATGTTTCCCGGGTAGTCGTCGAGGAAGACGGCGCGTTCGGCGGGGACGCCGCCGAGCCGTTCGAGTGCGAGTTCGAAGATCTTCGGGTCGGGCTTTCGCATCCCCACCTCGCTCGAGTCGATCACGTGGTGGAAGAGTTCATCGACGGGGACGGTTCGGCTCCAGGCCTCGCGGAACTCGACCGCGTTGTTCGTCAGCAGCGCCGTGGGCATGCCGCCCGCCTTGAGCTGTTTCGCGAACTCCACTACCTCGCTGCGTGCGCCGCCGCCGCCATTTCGCGCCATGGCCCCGAAGAAGTGGAACGGGTCGGCGTCGAATCCGTCCGCGCGCCCGAGCGCCAGGATTTCTTCCCGCGCCACCTCGAACGTGATCTCCCCCCGCTCGAGTCGGTGCCAGGGGTGGTCCGTGTCCCGGTCGTAGGGTCCGAAGACTGCGCCGAAGTAGCGCTTCGGGTCCACATCGAGGTCGCGTGCGACCTCTGTCATGGCGGCGAAGGGCGAGCCGATGAAGACGCCGCCGAAATCCCAGATCACGGCTTCGATTGCCACGGCTAGCGCCCCTCGAATTTCGGCGCGCGCTTTTCGAAGAAGGCCTTGAGGCCCTCGCGCGTGTCCTCGCTCGCGAAGTTCACGGCCTGCGAAGTGGCCTCGATATCGACGGCTTCCTCGAAGCTGCGGGCCGACGCCTCGGTCAGCATGCGCTTGGAAAGCGCCAGCGCGATGGGCGGGCCGGCGGCGAGGCGCCTGGCCCAGTCGTCGACGAAGGCGTCAAGTTCAGCGGCGGGCACCACGCGGTTCACCAGGCCCAGCTTTGCGGCCTCTTCGGCAGAAACCCAGTCTGCCAGCAGCGCCAGCTCCTTCGCGCGGTGCAGGCCGACCAGCCGCGGCAGGAGCCAGCTGCCGCCGTAGTCGAGCGAGAGCGCCCGGCGCGCAAAAATCTGGCAGAAGCGCGCCTGGTCCGAGGCCACGACCAGGTCGCAGCCGAGGGCCAGGTTCCAGCCTGCGCCGGCCGCCGTTCCGTTCACCTTGGCAAGCGTCGGCTTGCCGAAGCGGTGTAGCGCCAGCGCCGGACGGGTGATCTGGCGCATCACGGCGAGGGCGCTTCGCTTTACGCCGTCTCCCGCCAGGTCGCCACCGGTGCTGAAGGTGTCGCCGGCGCCGGTGATCACGACGGCGCGCACGGCGGAGTTCTCGGCTGCGGCTTCGAGCGCCCGCAGCAGCTCGTCGGCCAGCGTCAGGTCGATCGAGTTCTTTCGCTCGGGCCGGTTGAGGGTGAGGGTCAGGACGCCCTCTTCGGACTGATCTCGTTTCAGGATGTCCACGCCCGGAGGCCTCCGGTTAGACTGGGCTGCCCACGGTAAGTGCCGGGCGGGTCCCGGTCAAATCGGAGCCGTACGCGATGATCACGCGTGTTCCCAACGAACACATCGTCCGCGAGGGAAACCGCTTCGCCCGGGCGCTCGACGCCGCGGGCGTGGCGGCCCATGCAGGAATCGCGGCACTCCTGCCCAACGTCCCCGAGTCGCTCTTCGCGTACCGTGGCGCCGGCTGGTCGGGCCGCGTGTGGACGCCCATCTGCTGGCACTGGAACGTCGACGAGGTGCGCTACGTGGTGCGCGACAGTGAGGCCTGCGCCTTCGTGGCCCACGTCGATTTTGCCGAAGCGGCGCTCGCCGCCTGCGGCGGCGTTCCGCCCGAGGCGCGTTTCAGTGTGGGCGGCGAGATCCCCGGCTTCCGGCGCTTCGAAGAGGTTGCCGAGTTTTCCGACGCGGATCTCGAGTCGCCGCTCGCGGGCGCGACGATGCTCTACACGTCGGGAACCACCGGCCGGCCCAAGGGCGTCTGGCGCCCGCCGGGCGAAGACCGGCCGCCGCCGGGCACCACGGGCCAGGCCGGGCGGACCATGCTCGAGCTCTCGTTGCGGCGCCGCTCTACCATGCGGGCCCGAACACGTACTGCGAGGGCGCCGTGCTGCTCGGCGCGGACATCGTGCTGCTCGGCCGCTGGGACGCCGAGGAGTTCCTGAAGGCGGTGCAGCAAGAGTCGATCTGCTCGACCTTCCTGGTTCCCACGCACTTCGTGCGCCTGCTGCGGCTCGAAGAAAGGCAGAGCCGCGCGTTCGACACGTCGAGCCTGCGGCTCGTGGTCCACGGCGCGGCTCCGGTGGCGGTGGCGGTGAAGCGGCGCATGATCGAGTGGCTCGGTCCGGTTCTCTTCGAGTTCTACGGTGGCACCGAGGGCGGCGGCATCGGGATCAGTTCCAAAGACTGGCTCGCGCACCCGGGCTCGGTCGGAAAACCCAACCCGGGCGTCGAGGTGATGGTGCTCGACGAGAACGGCGAGCCCTGTCCGCCCGGCGTCCAGGGCGATGTCTACTTCCGCTCCCAGGGAAGCTTCGAGTACAAGGGCGACCCGGAGAAGACGGCGGAGGGCCGGCGGGGCGATTGCTACACGCTGGGCGACGTCGGCTATCTCGATTCCGAGGGCTACCTGTTTCTCTGCGACCGGCGCGCCGACGTGATCATCTCGGGGGGCGTGAACGTCTACCCGGCCCAGGTCGAGGCCGCGCTTCTCGAGCACACTGGGGTTGCCGACTGCTGCGTGGTGGGCGTTCCCGACCCCGAGTGGGGGGAAACGCTTCGAGCGGTGGTGCAGCGAGAGCCCGGCAGCAGTGTCGGCGCCGAGGAATTGCGCGTCCACTGCAAGGCGCTCCTCGCCGGCTACCAGGTGCCGCGCGACGTCGACTTCGTCGACGCGCTTCCGCGCACGGAAACCGGGAAGCTCGCCCGGCGCGTCATCCGCGACGGTTACCGCGGCGACGCGTCGGCCTAGGTGCGGCCGCCCTTCTAGCTGAACCAGCGCGCGAGGCGGGTGCCGAAGAAGATCTTGACGGCCTTCCGCATGCCGTCTTCGCCCTTGCGCGTGTAGGGGTAGCCGCCCTGGACTTTGCCCTTGCCCTTGCGGTCCGCGGTAATCGGCATGGTGTGGCAGTAGCTGCGCATTCCGATGGGCCCGTTCACCTGGCCGAGCCCGCTGGCCTTGACGCCGCCGAAGGGCGCCTCGTGGATGCCGTACGTGATGGCCATGTCGTTCACGCAGGCGCCGCCGGTATCGAGGCGCTCGGCCAGCCGGAAGCCTTTTTCGGTGTCCGTCGTCCAGACGTTGCCGTTCAGGCCGTACTCCGAATCGTTGGCGCGGGAAATTGCCTCTTCCTCGTCGGAAACTTTCATGATCGAGACGATGGGGCCGAAGGTTTCCCGAGTCATCAAGTCCATATCGTGGGTTACGTCGGTCACGACCGTGGGCTCGAAGTAGAGACCTTTGAGATTGGGATTGCGGCGACCGCCCACCCGGACGTTCGCGCCCTTGGCCCGGGCGTCTTCCATGTGGGATTCGATGATCTTCAGCTGTTCGTCCCAGAAGACGGCCCCGACGTCCGATTCGCCCACGTCGCTCTGGCGCAGTTCGCGGGTGCGGGCGGTGACCTTTTCGACGAACTCGTCGTAGACGTCGTCGACGACGTAGATCCGCTCGGTGCCGCAGCAGTAGTGCCCGGTGTTCATGCACGAGCCGTTCACGGCGCCCTGGGCGGCGCGGTCGAGATCCGCGTCGGCGCACACGATCATGGCGTCCTTCCCGCCGAGTTCGAGCGTGAACGGGATCAGCCGCTCGGCGCAGGAGGCCCCCACCTTGCGGCCGGTGGCGACGCTTCCGGTGAACGAGATCTTGTCGACGCCGGCTTCGACGAGCGCCGCGCCCGTTTCGCCGTCGCCCTGCACGACCTGGTAGAGATCGGGCGGGAAGCCCGCGGCCTCGGTCATCTCTTTCACGAGCAGCGCCGAGAAGGGCGTCACCTCCGAGGGCTTCTGCACGATGGCGTTGCCCGCCATCAGGGCCTGGGCCATGGGCACGAGGCTCAGGGCGACGGGACCGTTCCAGGGCGTGATGAGGCCCACGACGCCGAGGGGCTTGTAGACGATGCGCAGCTTCTTCATGAAGCCCATCACCCCGTGAACGCGGGGCTTCTCGGCCCGCAGGAATTTTTTCGCGTTCTTGGCGTAGAAGGTGAGCGCGTCGCAGGGTGCGAAGACCTCCATGGCGATGGCGTCGCTGCGGGCCTTTCCGGTCTCGCGAATCACCAGCTCGACGATGTCGTCCTGCCGGGCCACGACCTGCTGGCAGAGGGCGTAGAGGTATTTCGCGCGCGCGTCGAATTCGAGCTGCGCCCAGCCGGCCTGGGCTTTGCGCGCGCGCTCGACGGCGCCGCGCACGTCGTCGGCGGTGGCGCAGTCGAACTCGCCGATGGGTTCGAGCGTGGCGGGGGAAAGTGCGCGCAGGCGGCGGCGCGGACCGGTGCTCTCGGCGGTTTCTACGATGGCCATATCTCTCCTTCGGGTGGCGAAAGCTGGAGGCTCCAGCTACGCGCCCATGAAATCTCGCTTGCGTTCTTCTTTGAAGGTGCGCAAATCCTCGCGGGTGTGCTTCGACGGGTGCGGGGAGCTTCGGGCATCGGACCGCCGGCTCTCACCGGGGAATCGTCTGCCCGCCGTTAGCGCGCCAGATCTGGCCGGTGCAGAAGCGCGACGCGTCGGCCGCGAGGTAGAGGATTTGCCAGGCCTGGTCGATGGGGTCGCCGAAGAGACCGATCGGCGAGAGGTCTTCCATGCGCTTTCGGAACGCCGCGAGCGCCGCTTCGCCGCCCGCTTCGTTGATGCGGCGCGTGGTGAACTTCGTGAGGGTGGCGCCGGGCGCGATGACGTTGACGCGAATGCCGAGCGGGCCCACTTCGAGCGCCAGTGTCTGGGTGAGCATTACCACCGCGGCTTTCGTGAAGGCGTAGACCCCATAGCCCGGCATCGCCTGGTCGATGGCGCCGCTCGCAACGTTGATGATGCTGCCCCCGCCGCTCTCGCGCATGGCGGCCACCGCGGCCTGGCAGCCGTGGAGCGTCCCTTTCAGGTTGATCGCCACCGTGCGGTCGACTTCGTCTTCGGGCACGTCGACGAGCATGGCGTCGCAGGCCACGCCGGCCACGTTGCACATCACGTCGAGGCGCGACCACGTTTCGGTGGCCGCCGCGACCAGCTCGTGCACCTGGTCGCGCACGGAAACGTCGCAGCGGCGGGCGATGGCTTCGCCGCCCGCCTTGCGGATCGTCTCGACGGTCTCGTCGGCGCCGGCTTCGTCCACGTCTCCGATCGCCACCCGGGCGCCGGCGGCCGCGAGCACCTCCGCGGTCGCGCGGCCGATGCCGCTGGCGCCCCCGGTCACCACCGCCACGCGATCGTCGAGGCGGAACGGATTCAGCACGTCGTTGGCTTCGCTCATGCCGGCCACCCGATGTGTTTCAGCTCGGTATAGGCGTGAATCGCGTACAGGCCGCCGTCGCGGCCGACGCCGCTGTGCTTGAAGCCGCCGAAGGGCGTGTCCTGCCGCGGTGGGCTGCCGTTGATCTGGACGGCGCCGGTCCGCATGCGGGAGGCGACGTCGCGTGCGCACTCGAGGTCGCCGGACCACACGTAGCCGGCAAGTCCGTAATCCGAATCGTTGGCGAGGGCGACCGCCTCGTCGGCGCCGCGGAACGGGATCGCCGTGATGACGGGCCCGAAGATCTCTTCCCGGGCGATCGTCATGTCGTTCGTGGCGTCCGTAAACAGCGTCGGCTCCACGAAGTAGCCGCGCTCGAGTGCGGGGGGCCGTTGCCCGCCGCAGGCGAGCGTCGCGCGCTCCTCGACGCCGCGGGCGATGTAGCCCTCGACGCGTTCGCGCTGCACCGCGGAGATCAGCGGACCGACGACGGCGCCGGCGTCGCGCGGCCGCCCGATCGGGAGCGCGAGCCCGGCGGCCGCGAGCTTCGCGGTGAATTCCTCGTAGAAGGAATCCTCGATCAACAGCCGCGTGGGCGCCGTGCAGATCTGCCCCGAGTGGAAGGTCCAGGTTCTCATCGCGCCGCTCAGGGCCTTTTCGGTGTCGCAGTCGGAGAAGACGATGCAGGCCGACTTTCCGCCGAGCTCGAGCAGCGTGCGCTTCATCTGCGCGCCGCAGCGCTCGTGGATGACGCGACCCACGGCCGAGCTTCCGGTGAACGAAATCATGTCGACGTCGGGCGACGCGGTGAGGGCTTCGCCGATTTCGGGGCCGGAACCCGAGACGGCGTTCACGACCCCCGGCGGCATCACCTCCGCCACGGTGCGGCACAGTTCGAGCACCCCGTTCGGCGCCTGGGGCGGTGGCTTCACCACCACCGTGTTGCCGCAGGCGAGTGCCGGGGCGATCTTTCCGGCGCAGTTGGCGAGCGGGACGTTGAAGGGCGAGATGCAGCCCACGACGCCGACGGGCTCGCGCACCACCACGCCTTCGGCGCGGCCGCGGCCGGCGGCGCCCAGGTCGATCTCGAGCGTGGGAAGCGGCTCCTCGAAACCCGCTTCGGCGAGCTTCGCGTTGCTCTCGATGCGCGTGGCCGCGATTCCCATGTGGAGCTGCTGCACGACGCTCGCGAGCGCCCCGGTTTCGTCGATCACGAGATCCGTGATACGGGGCACCTGCTTGCGGAAGAGTTCCGCCGCCTCGCGCAGCCGCGCAGCCCGATCCGCTCCGGAAAGGCGCGGCCACTCGCCGTGCTCGAAGGCCTGGCGCGCGGCGCGGACGGCCTCGTCCACCTGTGCCGGCGAGCATTCGGGCGCGAGCGCCGCCGTTTCCTCGGTGGCGGGGTTCACCACCTCGGTGGCTCCGTTGGCGGCCGGCACCCAGCGGCCGCCGATCAGCACCTCGTCGTAGCGCGGGACGTCCATGGGGACGATTGTATTCCGAACCGGCCCGGGTGGGGGATCCCGTATGATGGCCCCGTGACGGCTTCCCCCGACGAGCGCCTCGCCGACGCCACCGCCTGGCGGGAGCTCTGCGCGGCGCTCGAGCGCCTCTCGGATCGCGTCGGGGCAGAGGGCGCGCCCGATTCGCCCCGCGACCGCGCCGAGGGCTACCGCTACCTGCTGCGTTTCCTGGCCTCGGGCATCGCCAGCTGCGCCACCCACGACGACCCGGACTACCCGGTCTTCGGGCGCATGATCGAGTACGCGCGGCCCTGGGGCCTCGACAACCCGGATTGCCTGTACTTGTATGCGCCGCTCCGCGGCGGCGCCGCCTACCGGGTCTGGGGGCTGCGCGGCAGCGCGCGCCACCTGGACTTCCAGGTGAACTGGGGCCACTTCGCGAACGGCAGCATTGCGGAGTGGGGAACGATCGGCTCGCTCGACGGCTTCGCGCTCGAGACCGCCGCCGACGGGAGCTTCGAGCTTTGGATCGGCGGCGACGAGCGGCCGGGCAACTGGATCCCGAGTGCGGAGAACGCGGAGTTTCTCCTGGTGCGCCAGCTCTTCCAAGACTGGGACGCGGAGTTCCCGGCGGATCTTTTGATCGAGCGGGAGGGCGCAGACTGGCCGATTCCCCCGCCCCGGCCCGACTGGGTCGAGAACCGGATCGGCAAGCTCGCCCGCTGGCTCGACAAGGGCGGCGCGCTCTGGGAGCAGATGAGCCGCGGCTACCTGTCGATGGATGCCAACAGCATGGTCTTCTACATGCCCGAGGACGCGGGTTCCCGCGCCGGCGCCGGCGGCCAGGTGTACGGGATGGGAAACTTCCACTGCGGCCCGGACGAAGCGGTGATCGTCGAGTTCCGCCCGCCGGAATGCCACTACTGGGGCGTCTCGCTCGCGAACTGGTGGTGGGAGTGCGTCGAGTACGCGAGCCGCCAGTGCTCGCTCAACGGCGCCCAGGCCCGCCTCGACCCCGACGGGGTGTTCCGCGGCGTCATCGCCCACACCGATCCCGGCGTGCCGAACTGGCTCGATCCGGCCGGCAACGCGAAGGGGAGCCTGACGGCGCGCTTCGTCCACGCGGCCGCCAAACCGGAGGCCGCGATCCGCCGGCTTCCCCTCGCCGAACTGCACGACGCGCTGCCGCCCGGTACGCCGAAGGTCGGCGCCGAAGAACGGGCCGGAACGCTCGCGCGCCGTCGGCGCGCTGTCTGGTCGCGCTACCGAAGCTAGGAGTTCGCGTGGACCGTTTCGTCGTCGGCACCGGGCGCTGCGGCTCGACGCTGCTTTCACAGATGCTCGGCGAGAGCCCCGAGGTGACGAGCATCTTCGAGTTCTTCAACGGGCTCGACATGACGCGCCGTTTCTCGGAGGAGCCCGCATCGGGCGCCGAGTTCGCCGACCTCGTTTCGCAGCCGCACCCGTTCGTGACGATGGTGCTTTCGCGGGGCTACGCGGTGCCGGAGATCGTCTACCCGTTCGGTCCGGAATCGCGCTACCAGCGCAGCGACGGGCTCCCGTGGCTGCTGGTCTCGGCGCTCTCGCGTCTCTCCGAGGCACCGGACGCGCTTTTCGATGCGGCGCTCGCTTTCGCGCGCAGCCAGCCGACCCGGCCGCTGCGCGAGCACTATCGCGCGCTCTTCGACTGGCTGACGGAGCGCACAGGGCGGCGCGTGTGGATCGAGCGATCGGGTTCTTCGATCGACTACGTGGCACAACTCAAGACGCTCTTTCCCGCCGCGCGTTTCGTTCACATCCACCGGGATGGGCGCGAAGCCGCACTCTCGATCCGGGAGCACCACGCGTTCCGGCTGGCGGTGACGCTTTCCACGGCGCACCTGCGCGGCGAAGAACCCCCCTCGCTCGAAGAGCTCCAGGGTTTCGAGTCGGGCGACGACGACGACGCGATCGGCCACCAGCTGAAGCTCCGCCCCGACGCCGCCCACTTCGGCGCGTGGTGGACCCGGCAGATCGAGCAGGGCATGGCGGCGCTGGCGGCGATCGATCCCGGAGAGCAGCTCGAGGTGCGGTTCGAGGACCTGCTCGAGCGGCCCGCCGCAGAGCTGGGGCGCATCGCAGATTTCTTTGCGCTCGATCCCGGCGCCGGGGGCTGGATCGACCGGGCCGGGGCGCTGATTTCTGGCCGTCCGGAGCCGCGACGTGAGAAGCTACCCCCGGACGAGCGGGCGCGGCTCGAAGCCGCCTGCCGGGCCGGAATGGAGCGGCTGGGCCGCGACGAAAACGCAGGAGGAACCGGAGCATGAGCGACGTACTGACGAAGGCCGGAATGGGGATTGCCGAGGGGTTGCCCCTGGAGGCCTCCCCCGGTGGGATCGAGGAACTGCGCGGCGACGTTCAGCGCTTGATGGACATGGAGGCGGTGCGGCAGCTGAAGCACGCCTACTTCCGCTGCATAGACACGGCGAACTTCGCCGAGCTGGCGACGCTGTTCCACGAAGACGTGTCGGTCGACTTCGTCGGCGGCACCTACGAGTGGAAGCTCAGGGGTCGCGACGAGTACCTGGAGTCGATTCAGAAGTCCTTCACCAACCAGGCGGTCGGGCACCACAACGGGCACCACCCCGAGATCCAGATGCTGAGCGAGACCGAGGCCACGGGGATCTGGTACCTGACGGACAACATGTGGATCCTGAACGGCAACTTCTTCACCACGGGAACGGCGGTGTATTGGGATCGCTACGTCAAGCAGGACGGCCGCTGGCTGATCAAGGACACGAAGTACCGCCGCATCTACGAGATCAACCGCAAGCTCGAGGAAAATCCCCCGTTCGCATCGCACTACCTCGGGACGCACGGCACCCCGGCTGAATCCGCAGCGTGAGGCGAGCTTCACCGGTCGTTTCGGTGGTCTTGTTCCTGATCGCTCCGCTCGCGGCGTTCGCCGAGCTGCCCGGTCCCTATCTCGCGTGCGAAGCCGTGGGGCCGGCGCGGCCCATCTGCGGCTTCCAGAACCCGGAAGACCTGGCGCCGCTTCCCGGGGACGAAGCACTGCTGGTAAGCGAGTACGGCGCCATCGAAGGCGGGAAGGCGGGCGACCTGGCGCTGTTGGTGCTCGATACCGACAAGCGCCGGGTGCTCTTCCGGGGCGGTGACGCGAAGGGCGCTGCGCACCCGGGCTGGGGCGACCCGAGCTGCCCGGGACCGCCGCCGGCCGCGTTCAGCCCCCACGGCATCGACCTGGCCAAGCGGCCCGACGGCAAGCTGCAGCTCCTGGTGGTGCAGCACGGTGGGCGCGAATCGATCGAGTTCTTCGAAGTGACGGGCGCGGGTTCCGACTGGAGCGTCGCCTGGCGGGGCTGTGTGCTGGCGCCTGTTGACGCGTCGCTGAACGAGGTGGTGGCGCTTCCCGACGGCGGCTTCCTCACGACGAAGATGATGCCGCTATCGGGGAACATCGTGCAGCTCACCGAAGCCGCGGGTAAGCCCAGCGGCGAAGTCTACGAGTGGTCGGCGAAAGCCGGCTTCAAGAAAGTCCCGGGCACGCAGGGGGCGCTGCCCAACGGCGTCGAAGTCTCGCCCGATGGCCGCACGATCTTCATGAACGCCTCGATGGGAAACGAGCTGCGCCGGGTGGACCGCGCCACCGGGAAGATCGAAGGGCGCGCCGAAGTGCCCGCGCCCGACAACGTCACGTGGAGCCCGGACGGAAAGCGCCTGCTGGTGGCGTCGCTGCGTTCGCTCGATCCAACGGACTTCGCCGTCTGCCAGGGCCTCGAGCGCGGCGCGTGTCCGCTGCCCTTCGCCATCGTCGCCGTCGATCCCGTGGCGCTCACCACCGAAGACGTCTACGTCGGCAACGGCCCGCCCATGGGCGGCGGCACCGTCGGCCTCCAGGTAGGCGACGAGCTCTTCATCGGCTCCTTCGCCGGCGACCGGGTGCTGCGCGTAAAGCTGTCGCAGCCCTAGGCGCCGCGGCGCAGGCCGCGGTCGAGCACGACGGCGCGGATCCCCGGAAGATTCTGAATCCACGCCATTCGCCCTGTGCCTCGAGAGAGCCCTGCCGGCGATCCACCGGTCTTTTCGGCCTGAGTTGGTTGCCTCGAGCGGGTCGCGCGGAGCACCGGGGCCAGCGAAGCCACGACCGACGTTGCGACGGCACCGCCAAATCCGATCGCCACACCGCTCAAGGGGAGGGTGAACTCCAACGCCATTCCGCCCCCCACCCTCATGGTGGTTTCGACAATGTGCATGGCGAGATACAACCCGCTCGCGCAGCCCAACACGCCACCAATCGCTCCAATCGCCGCTGCCTCCCACGTGAATACGCGGATGATCTGAGACCGGGTTGCTCCCAGCGAGCTCAAGAGTTTGAGCTCCCCGCGGCGCTGCGAGAGCGTGATTGCAAAAAAGCTGATCACAGACGCGATCATGACGATTACTGCGATGGCCTCCAGGGCGTATCCGATGTAAAAGGACGCGTCCACCACCGCACCTGCATCCGCGAGGAAGTCGCGAAGCATGGTGACCGACACGTCGTAGTGCTTGCCCAATTCGGAGGACAGGAGGTCCCGCGCAGCCGCGGCATCTGCATCCTCTGCGAGCCAGACGTTGAACATACTCACACCGGAATCTCGCCACCGTTCACGATACTTTTCGATGGGAACGATCACAGTGCCCAGATCACCGCTGTAATCGACGACGATGGCTTCCGTGCGAAGGCTCACAGGGCCCGTTGGTGACCGAAGCTCGAAGGTGTCCCCAACGGCTAGCTCGTGCTTGAGGGCCATGTGCTCGCTGATGATCGCTCCGCTGCCATTCCGCATCTCGGCACGCGCTGCCTCGAGATCTCCGGAGACGACGACGAGAGGTTGCCGGACGCCAAGGTGATCCGGGTTCCTCGCCGCCAGCGCGATCCAGCGGTCTTGGTAGGGCTGCGATATGAGGCGCGTTGCCTCGACCGCAGCAACTTCGGGCTGTTCCAGAAGCTTTGCCTCGAGCGCCGCTGGAATTGCGGGCGTCGATGGCAGGAACCCGATCGATCCGGGCGCGGTTACGATCAGATCTGACTGTTGTGTCTCCGTGATCCAACCCATGACGGCGGCCCGGAGGCTTCCGACCGCTCCAACGGTCATGAGGAAGTAGGCCACACCCACCATGATCGAAATCACCACGACGGTGCTGCGTGCGGGATCGGAAGAAAAGCTCTGCCACGCGAGGCGCAAGGGTACGTCCCGCTGCCAGTGAACGAAGCGACCGAGTGGCCGCGCCACAGCGAACAAAGCGAACGGCGCCACGAGTCCGGCCCCGAGCAAGAGAAGCGCAGATCCCAGGGTGACGACCGTGGCCAGCGTCTCGGCCTCCATTCCGAGCCACTCGAACTGGCCCGCGAGAACGCCGAAGACAGCCGCGCCTACGCCCACCACGGCCAAGATCCGTGCTCGCACCCAACGCTCGTGGACCGAACTCCTTGCGCGTAGCCCACTGGTGACCCGGAGCTTCCGGCTCGCGAATGGAACACTTGCCACCCAGGAGAGCAGCGTCCCGAGTGCCGCGGCGAAAACCATCGTTCCGACCGGCAGCTGGAATATCGAGGTCGCGCTCGGGACATAGAGGACACCGACCGCGGTCTCGAATAGGCCTGCAGCACCCCGGGCGAGTAACGCG
>Ga0310342_100001203_pt1 | contig 15911 bp, 17 predicted proteins | sample S15DNA20500_MG_FD_206155 | JGI IMG/M metagenome (GOLD analysis project Ga0310342, IMG submission 206155) | Marine microbial communities from station ALOHA, North Pacific Subtropical Gyre - S1503-DNA-20-500_MG | ecosystem: Environmental > Aquatic > Marine > Oceanic | place: Pacific Ocean: North... | reverse complement strand
GGTCCACGAAATCGTCTGTGGACTTTGGCTTGTCGCCGAATTTCCCTGCGTCCGCGCGCGGGTGCTTGCTCTCGAATTCCTCGTCAAACTGCGTCTCTATTTCTTCCATTTCAGGATCATCGAAACCAACGAATATGTAGGTTTCAGTGTTTTCCGGGAAACTTTCGCGAACGCGCACCCATTCAATTCCAGCATCTTGTAGCTTGTCCGCTATCCTTGGGATCCACTCATCCAGACCGATCGCCCCAGGGTGGGTCTCCAGGTCGATTAAGTCGAGCACTTTCGTGAACGCCTCTTCTTCGTCAATGTCGTGCAAATCCAGCAGCGATGATTCGTCGATTTCGACCTCCGCCTTCCAAAATTTATCGCCGCCAAATCCAGGATTGTCCAGATAGGCCTGGGCTGATTCCTGTTGCGCAGCAAAACTGGCTGACCCCACTATATTGTCGTCGTCGGCTGCCCTCCAAAGGGTTATTCTCTTCGTGTTGCCATCGTCAATTTCCGGGATGGATGCACCCTCCGACTCCGGCTTGTCGCCGAATTTCCCTGCGTCCGCGCGCGGGTGCTTGCTCTCGAACTCCTCGTCAAACTGCTGAAGTTTCATTATTCTTCCCCGGGGGATCCGCGGTCATGTCGTGCTCGCCAGATCCCAGCGCTAGGAGGTCATCATATTTCCACGTCCCCCAATGATCTCCCGGCCTGAGGTCTCGCATCATATCGCCGATTGTCCCCGCCGGTCCCTCCGCTCTGGCGTTGAGTAGTATTCGATCGTCCTCTACACACAAATAGATCTTCATCGTGGATCCTCTCTTGCGCGGTCAGCGGTTAGCTATTGCGTTAGTCCGATAAGTTTTTTTTCTGTCGCTTTTCCGCGGGGGACTCATAATTTTCGATTGCGATGATTTTCTCTATCACCTTCCGGGTCTCTGGCCAGTCCTCTTTGAAATCCTCAAACCTTGGAGAATCATCCACGATGCTCGCGAATCCCTCCGCAAACGCTTCACTCCAGCCGGCGTCCTTAGGTTGCAGGAAGTATTTATACCTCCGCTTCAAATTCTTTTCTTTCCACGTCGAGGCTTCAGCCTTGGCGTCGGCTTTCTTGTTGCGCGCATTGATCGCTCGCCTGTCCTTGTTGTACGCTTTGACGAATTCCGGCGACATACTCGCCAAACGTCCAGGCGCGTTCCCCTTGGGTGGAGGCGCATATCCGTCTCGCTCTAATGGCGAATATATAGTAGGCTTCGTTGGGTCGTATCCGTATCCGCTGTATGCTTGGTCGACCGCATGGCCCATCTCATGCAGATACGTTTGACTCACTTCTAGAGCGCTTCGCTTCTCAAATCCCCATACTCCCGTGTAAACGTCCCTCTCCCAAGTCCATACACCAGTCAGCGCTTTGTGGTTCTTGGGCGAGTAGCATCCTCCGACCTGCTCCCACTTTGATCCCTTAGGCCATCCGCGGGGCCGCTTCCCCTTGAGGCTGGGGTCAGCGTCAGTGACCTTCGACACGCAGTGCAGTCTCTCTCCCGCACGGTGCAGGCGGTCTCGGACAGCTTCCGGCACGCGCGCGTGCGCCTTGGTCACCTCGTCTCTGTGGCTATCTGGCACAGATAAGTTAAAATACGGCTCGATCAGCTTGGGCTTCTCCTTGGGCTTCTCCTCCTCCTTCTCTTCAGGCGGTTCATCCTCGGTGTCATCTTTGGCTGAGCTGGCCGCTCCGGTGCCCTTAAGTGCAAATTTTCCGCCCTTTGCTCGTGGATGCAACCGCTCAAACTCCGGGTCCTTGAAGTTGAAGGTGAGCTGCTCGGCGAACTGCAGATCCCGCGTCCATTCTGGAGGCGGCTCGAAAGCTGGGTGTTCTACGTATTGTGGATCCGGTGGAGCTGTATCCGTCACGTAGCTGGCGGTCCTGCCGCCAGACTCCGTAGCTCGCTCTCCAGCTCTGTGCCACCAATCCATCGCCTCCCGGACGCCTGCGTTAGCTGCCTGCTCAACAGTGACTGGCGCGAACGCGCACCGGCAATTCCAATCCCAGGGCGGCGCGAATTTCTCCCAAACCGGGTCATCCGCGCGGTAAATCGAGGTGCCGTCCAACCCAAGCGTTTCCAGCGCTCGATGCTCGACCCGCGTGCGGTCGTCGTGTGTAGCGCGGTATCTCCGATAGGGGAATCCAGCCGCCACGATCGGCTGGGATAAACTACGCTCAGAAGCGTCCCGGAAGGAGGCCCCAACATTATTCCGGAATACTTGATTAACTCGCGCGTCGCTGAGTCCTGTGCCAGCTGTCAGCAAATCCTGGACGTCTGTGCCGAAGGCTCTCGCGTCGAGCCCTGCGGCTATATTCTCGTGGAGCAGATCGCGGATATCACTTACCGTCTCGTCCGCCAGCTCCGTAGTGATCGCGAACGCGCCTCTGTGCACGCGCGCTGCCGTGTCCCTGAAATCTATCCCGCTTTCGGCTGGCGAATCCGCCAGCACCATCAGCGCGTCTTCCACTACCGGGAATCTGACGACTGGTTCTCGCCCGCCCGGGGTCAGATCTCCGATGGCAACAGGTGGATCTCGCGGGGGGACCGTGGGGGGACCAGTAGCAGCGGCGTCCGCCACCAGCACCCCGGAGGTAGCCGATAGCGCTAGGGCGTCCGCCGCCGCAGCGACTTGGGAGGCCATGATAGAATCTTCCATCACTGCCTGGATTTCCGGTCGTGCGGATTCGATAATCCCGACTATCTCACTGAATAGCTCGGGGTCGCTCAGGTCGGTTTTTTTTTTAAGCAGCAGGGATATCCTGTCCGCCGCGCTGCTGATAATCCTGCGACTAGCGGCTCCGCCTGCATCTAGTATTCCATCGACGACCGGATCGGCACTGTTGTCCTCCGACTCCGCCTCCGCGAAACTTGTTGTCTCTGGCTGGCCATTTCCCGCTTGGCCATTTCCATTTCCGTTCCCGAATCGATTCTTGAAAAATGGGTTTCCATTACCGCCGGCTGGGGACTGGGATGGGGCCTGGGCTGGGGACTGGGATGGGGCCTGCTGCATTGGTGGCTGCTCTCCTCCCCCGGGCTGATTGCCTCCCATCGGTCCGCCCATGTCGCTCCCTTCGAGGTCTTCGGCAAACACCTCGACCAGTGGCACTGGCTCGATTTCATATTCGGCATCCTTTCCGAACTCAAGCCACACGCAGGGACGCAGAACCATCTCGTCGACTTGCTGCAACAGTTCCCGGAATTCCGTAGACAGAGCCGACAAGAACATCAGCAGCGGAATGCTCCTCCCGCTGAATCCGCTGCCTGTCTCACTGGCCTGGACAACTTCCGGGAACACGTCCATACCCTTCCATATTTCGGTGTCTAGAGTCTCCCCCCAGGTGAAAATACCCACCGGATTGCCTGTGTCTGTCGGCGGACTGTAGTCCACCAAGTCACGTCCCTCGGTGTCGTACAATTTTGGCAGCGCGATTGTGCCGCCTGCCATGCGATTTTCTTCCACTTCTCGCATGATGTCTCGCCAGGACATTTGCGTCCCGTCTGGCATCGTCTCGATTCGTCCCCAAGGGTATCGGACTACGTCACCGACGTAGGAATCCTTCAGCATCCTCAGCTGCAAAGTCTTCTTGTAGCCGTGCGTCATCCATTTCTCGAACCACGGACTGTAAGCGCGTTTCAGCAAGCTGTGGCCGTACAGCCCACCGAACTCAGCGTCATACGTCAGCCACAGCGCTTTCGGCGCGTATAATGGACGCTTGGAGAATGCAGCTCTTTCTGGGCTCGGCTGGCGAGTCCTGACGCTGAATCCCAGCGCCTTCCCGTAGTGGTGTAGCGCTCGCGTGTCGTGCGGAGAGAATGCTTTCACTCCCTCGATCTGCAGCTGTCCTGTCTCCCGGGCACTCCGATACAGTATCTGCACCCCTTGGTATCCCCACTGCTTAGCCTTGAGCATGTGGTGAGAATGCTTCGACCATAACTGCTGCCACAATTTCCCCACGTATTTAGTCACAGCAGGCTCTTTGGCGGAGACCTTAACCTGTGCCGGGAAAAGTCCTGCATTTCTCACGTTCAGGCCGAATCTGACCTGTGGGTCACGAACCATCAGCCTTGCCGTCCACACAGTGAACAGAGGCAACTCGTCTACCAGTAGCTCATGGGCGTGATTCCGGGGAGGCTTGTAGCCTCGCGTCTCGTCCATCGCCACCAGCCGCTGCTTTATTGTGTCTCGGCTCAGGCGCTTGTATAATCGTCCTAGCAACCGGATCATATTAGTGCTCTCCGCCGGCGACTATCTCCGCTATTTTCGCCGTGCATAAGGCGCGCATTTTCGCGTCATTGGCCCGTTCGGTTGACCCACTCATTTCCAGCTCCTCCGCGTAGATACCCTCCAGAGTGCTCGTATCTACCTGCTGATTGTATCGGCTAAATGCTGCTCTGCTCCAGGCGATATTGTCGACCCAGGCGGTGCGCTCCCATTCTGGCCACTGGCGGTAGTCGCTGGGGATACCGGGGTATGCGGTGGCGAGGAGGCAATCCAGGCGAGTTTTTTTTTACGCTCGGCTCGGTCATTCTCGACGATGGATACAACCAACTCCGAGAATTCCGCTAGCTGGTTCCGCGCTATCACGTCTGCTGGCACACCAGCCTTGTCGGCAAGCCAAATCGCAAGATCCTGCCAGCCTCCGTCCGGCTGGTCCTGATGCGTCACGAGGACGTCGTTCGCCTCGTACGGGTCAAGCGCTACGGATATTAGTTCATCAGCTCCCGCGACAGAAAATTTCAGGTTCAGCCTGCAGGGAGATTCAAGCTGGTGCGTCGTATCAATCATAGTTCGCCCTCCATTCCGTCAGAATCGCATAGAGATGGGTTCTTCTTTTCCTTTAGCGTAGGTATATACTCCCCAGGCGGTATCTCGTACAGTGCCGCAGCTCTCTCGTAGTATACTGGGCAACCGAAATCAAATACCTGTTTTGCTGCGGGGGATTTTACCTCCGATTTGAATTTGACTTTTACTCCCCCGATACTCTCTATAGTCGGCATCTGTGGTTTGTGCTGTATTCGCAGCCCCTTAAATTGGAGGAGGATCATGTGCTTCGGCTCTCCGTTTTGCTCGTAAACGGAATCAGTGGCGCTCGAATCCGTTGAGGACTCTGTCTCTGTAGTCTTGTAGTTCGGTCCAGTCAACTCTGTCTCCTCCGGCGTCGCATTTGACCCAAAGAATTTTTTAGCGCCTTCTAAGATGTCATTTGTGAACCGATGAAACACGCCGGGGTCTTGCCTCACGACACTGACGTCAATGTCATAGAATAACCAGCTTTTTTCTGGCGGGATATCCTGGCACGCATACTTGAAATTCATCCTCTCTGGCATCGCTGGGCACTTGGTGTCTTGCCCCTGGAGGATCTTTATCTGAGATGCTTCTGAGCACGTGTTGATAACCACCTCATTTTGAAGAGACGAACCGAGTCCGGAAACCCCTTCCGGTCCCCAGAGCCGTTTCATACTCGCCTGCCATTTGATCATGTTGGTGCCTGGGATCGGCTCCCAGATCCCAGACGAACCGAGCAGATCGAGCAGGCAACCGGTAATGGCCCAGGACATGGAGTAGTCTGTCGTCCGTGTCCATAGCTGGTGCCGCACTGAGATTCGAACAGGGATGACAGTCCCCTTTTTCCCCAGAGCTTTTACCAGCACGCCCTGCTTCGCGAATGCAGCATACAGGAAGTACGTCGTGGCTGCTGTCTTGGGGACGCCCGGCGCAACGGTAAAACTCGTGCTCAGTGTAGCGACGCCCTTCGCAAACCCTGGATCCCCGGACGTGGACCAACTGAATTCCCCGCTGGCTCGCGTCATGTTTACTGGTGGGGGATCGCTGCTCATCTGCTGGTCTACGATAGCGAATTCAAGCCTGTTCTTGGCGAGGTTATCCCTCCATTGATTCGTGATGCGCCGGAAGCAGAACGGGACATCTACGGTAATCCTCTTTTGCATCCGCAGCATATCCACCACGAAGGCGGGCGTTTTTCCAATGTGTTCCTTTTGCTTCCGTTGCGGTTTCGTCCAATTCTGGCTAACTTGCACGTATCCGGTTATCGTGCGAGTCTCTATCCCTTCTGTGTCGTGCGAGTACGAAGTGGAAAAATTAAATGCCATGAATCGTCCGTGTGTGTTCGCGCCTTTTGGCAGGCACTCACTGTGGTTGAATTCGCACGTCCAGATGATTTCCCACGCCTGATCTCCTCCGACTGGCGCAGCCTGGAATGACCGCGGCTTCGGTCCCCAAACGATGTCTATAGGATCGTCGTCGAATCCGAATCCGAGGCCCTTGATTTTCAGTATCTTCCCGCTCTGAGAAAGCCGCTCTCGCAATATGTCCATTGTAGTTGCCATGTTCCCGGAACTCCCGAACATGACAGTCTGCAGCGTCAGTGTGTACCGCGTGTGGGTAATCGTTCGGTCAGCATCGTCATACACGTATTGTCCGGCGACGGAATAGGTCGGGGGCATCATCTGCAGTGTCTCATTGTCCACCTTGGCGGCGTCCCCTCCGCCAAACTGCACGCCGTTGTAGTGGACGGTATTTTCTTTGAGGTCAGCTTCTTTTACTACTTTTGGGTCTGGCATTTGTCAGTCACCGAATTGATGAAACGGAGGCATCTTTATCTCACCCGCTGGACGTCCCTTTATGTCACCCGCGTCCCAACCCGGCGGAAATACGTGGTTTTTTTCGGTCACCCATTTGAACGGGTTTTCGCCTTCGCTCTGCTCGTTCGCGTCCAGCCATCGCCCTAGCTTGACCATCCAGCCGAGGGCGTGGCCATGCTCCCAAAATTGATACATCTTCTGTATCCCCTCGGAATTGTCCTCGAAAAACCCAGCTGTTTTCCCGCTGACAAAGGTCACGACTTGCAGCAAGTCATTCAGTTTCGCGAGCATGGGCTCTATCAGTTGGTCCCGTGCTGCTTGCATGTTCCTGCTTATTTCTCCTCGCGTCGAAGCCAGTGCTCCTAGCTCGTCACCGATGATGCCAGCGCTGCGGACGTTCTGCAGCGCCTGGAGTGCTTGGTTTCGCGCGCGTGCTGCGGCTATGTCAGGACTGTAATCCGCCAGACGGCTTTCTGCGTTGCTCGCTATCCCCATTGCGCCAGCAGTCAGTGCTATCGGAATCCCGACTCCAGCGGCAACCGCTCCAGCCACTCCCGAAGCACTACCTGCGGACAGCATAGCCCTGGCAGCACCTCCGAATCCCACCGCTCTTGCCGCAGCTGATCCCGCGCCAGCAACCGCTCCTGCGATTCCTGCTCCCGCTCTCGCAGGCGCTCGGGTTGTGCCTGCTCCCGCGCCCGCATCTGCTCCAGTGATTCCTGCTCCCGCTCTCGCAGGCGCTCGGGTCGTGCCTGCTCCCGCTCTCGCCGCTGCGGCTCCCACGCCTTCTGAGCCGAACGCAGTCGCTCGGGTTGTGCCTGCTCCCGCGCCAGCAGCTGCTCCAGTGGTTCCTGCTGATGCTCTGCGTCTAGCGGATGCCTCTGCGCGACCTTGCGCGGAGTCCGTCCCCGTGACGGCTTGCTCGGTGGCTCGCTCTTGCTCGCCCGTCTTCTGTGGTGCGCGGCCGACGCTGCTAGGGCCACCGGGTTGTCCAGCACCGGCAGCTTCTTCGGTCAAAATGAATCGGAATGTAGCGTCGTTCTCGCCAGCCATGCAGGTAGGTCTCCGTCTATGTGTCTGTGTACCACCGGAGGTCCGTATCCCCTGGAGTTACAACGGTTGGGTAGCACCGGAAAACTATCGGCACGTTCCGTTCCTCGTTGCCCAGGAGTACCTCCTTGTTGTGTCCAGGTGAAAAGATAGCCCGCGGGAAGCTGCGGGTAGCTGGTCCTGCAGTTGCGGCTGGGGTTCCAGCGATAGCAGTCAGCAGGAGGACGCTCGACATATCGACCATGCTCCTTCCGTGCTTCCCGCTGTCTCCCAACACCGTGTCAAACGGCCACAGCATTCTCCGGATGTTCGCTGTCCACTCCTTGAAGACTGCTACGGCGAAGCAATTCCCCCCGCGATAGATTCCGTCTATGACGGAATCGCCGAACCTTCCTGATCGGATGTCAGCGGCTTCTGCTGTTTGCTGGTGCCTCCAGACTCCCTCGATAAGTCCGACGTCATTGCCGTTGTATGTAGCTGTGTATGGACCGAACGCCCATGTACCGAACGCCATTGGTTAGCTCCTTCGTAGGGTTCCAGGCCGACATTTCTGAGGCACTCGGCCATCGCCTCTCCGGAGTCGTCTGCTGCTTCCAGCAGCGTCGATCGACCTTGTGTATCCTCCATGTGTCCCGGGGGCGGATCGCAGGGGATCAATGCGTGGCTCGCGATTTTTTCGCGCCACGACAATGGTGTGACCAGCTGTGTCCCTTCGGGGCATCCGGGTCCAGTGTTCTCGTCCAACGCCAGCAAGCAATAGAATTGTGGCATGTTGTCATCCTATACCTGATACGGGCTGCAATCTCGTGAGCCCTTGGAATCTCAGCCGTCTGCCGATGAACACTACGTCAGGGCTCTCCGGCAAGGCTAGCGTCTCGTTAGTCGTGCGGCCAGTGTAGCTTAGGTGGCCGGTGTATTTGTCGCCTAGCGTGGCGTCTGGCAGCGAGAATTGGGTGTTGATTGCGCTCGTCAGCGCATGCGCCGTATGCAGATCGTCTATCACCAGCCGTTCCAGGTCTTCCAGGCTCTTCACCAGAGGCTGGTAGATGTTGCTGGGGATCAGTAGCTGTCCGCTAACATCCTTCGGATACTCCGACATGCGACGCCAGACTCCGATGGTGATGGTAAGAGATTCTCGCAAGAAATAGTCGTTGCTTCGCTGCGTCGACACTCCTCCGTCATCTAACGCCACATACGCCTGCGGAGCGACTGCTGGCGGAAGGTTTCGGAATTGGATCCCGATCTCTTTGTATGTCCACGACTGCTGAGTACGCAGATAATCGCGTGTCCCTTCCAGTGCCATCCCCATAGACATGCTATCAGTCCCTGTCAGTGGCGCGGCCGTAGAATTTTCCGCATTCCGTGCAAAATACGCGGAAGATTTTACCTCGACGAAACAATCCCCAGGATCCGAGCAGTCGCCCGTGCTTGTCTCGGTGGTGGAGTGTGTGGTGGCAATTCATCATGCGGTACCTCTCTCGATATGTCGGACGATATCGACAATGGTCGCCTCTGCTTGACCCATGATCTGTGACCACCACTCTGTGGGGAACTTCTTCGGCCAGAATCTGCGCACAGGCAGTCTGCCACTCCCCTTGTGGTGCGCCGAAGCCCACGCGGCTCTAGTCCCGACGACCAGCTCGCCTGTCGTCTCCTCTGCTACCTGATTTTGATCGCCTGGAGTGTACCCGGCTGTCGTGAGCTGCCCGATTGTCATGCTCCTCCGCAGCGTGCCTTCGTCGACCAGCGTCGTGTCTTCTCGGTCACCCCATCTGCTCAGTATGGTAGGCGCTCCTTCTGCTCGCGTCTCTCGCCATGCAGCGTTCGCTGCTGTTCCACGCGCTTGTTGCATTGGCATCCTCGTGGCCAAATCAGCGAGTCCTGAGCGGTAGGTGGCACGCCACCGCTTCATCTGGCCCGGGGTCAAGTGGTCGCTGCGACGCTGCAAATAGTCTTGCGGCACGGATCGCGCAGCTCCCTGCTTCTGCTTCTGTGTCAGCCTGCCCTTAGTGTAGGCGAGGTGGGATTTTGTGTTGCGCGGCCACACGTCACCATCGTCACCGGGTTGTCCGTCGCTCAGCTTGTCCCAGTTAGGCGCGACCAGCGAAAAGAAACTCCAGGCCAGCCGGGCTCGGAATTGTCTCCCCAGTCCCCCAGCGTCGCTGGTCCCTGTCAGCATCGCAGGGAATCCTCGCACGAAATCTGTCAGTTCGGCTCGGCTGTCTGTGGTGTATATAGTGCGATCTGTAGACATGTGTAGCCACTGTGTCAATTCAGCCACGGGATAGGACGCGCCAAGTATCGTTTCCTGTTCCCCTCAGGGCTTGATCCTGTGCTCTCCTCGATCTGGACGCGGGTTGGCGTGGCTTGATGCCATCGCTCGACGTCGTAATTAGTGACGACGGGGATCTGCTCGAAGCTCTCAGCCTGCTCTGGAACATTCAGTTGTCCGCGTTGGATCTGCTGGAGCTGTAATTCAATGCGTTCTGCGTCGCTCGCCAGACTGATGGGTATGGGGTTGTTCCGCCGACGGCAAACTTCGAGTGCGCCGATCACCGCGTTCGCCCATTTCAGGTAACCGTTCCCGCTTAAATCCGACGCCTTGTATCGCATCAGGACTCGCGGATTCACCCACATGGCTGCAGCTCGCTCGACCGCCGATGTCAGATAGGCAGTTTCGGCTCCGCTGCGGCTGCCGCTCTCGTCATCGTCGATGTACGCCGTGACTCCGTGCGTGCTCATGACGTCCTCGACGTCTGAGTTGCTGCAGTAGGTCGTCACCGCCATAGGTCACCTCATTGCGTCATAGGGTCGTAGGGAACGAGCCTCGCAGATTTCATCCTTTCCTCCCAAGCTGTGCGATCCAGCTCTGGTCCGTCCGCCTGCACGCTGGACCATAGTCCGAGTGCCTCTAGATCGTCCTGTAGCGTATCGAACTGCGCTGCTGTAACCTGCAGCGAACAGGCATAGTGCGTAGGTGTGGACCTGGGCGTGCGTCCCATCGCTCCGCTCGTCGTGCTCACGTTGTCTGCGGTCGTGGCCAGGGCGTTCTGAATGGCGGAATTCACTGCCGCAACTGACGCGGTTGGAACTGCTATCGTGATTCTCCTGCTGTACTGTGTCTCGGCCATTTAAATTCCGTATTCGTCCTTCCAGTAGCTTTCGAGGTCGGCCTGCACCTGGGTGTTCGGCTCGTTCAGCAAGACTAGTTCGCACAGCGTGATGTGTAAGTGCTGTATGATGCTGTTGTTGTAATGTATCCCTGCAACGTCGAAGTGTGTTATTGTGAATTCGTCGAGCCAGCGTCCCGTGTTTCCGTTCCCTAAGGCAGCTTCGACCTGAGCAAATTCATTCCACCGAAGCGACCATGCCGCCCCGTTGGAGTCGCACAGGTACTTCGCCGACGTAGCGGAAGTCGTGTCGCTTGTTCCTTTGCATCCGTCGTAACTGGACAGTCCAGCTTTGTCGAAGAACACGGACGGGTTTGGGGCCGCTGATGTGTAGTGCGGTCGCCATACTATGAAGTCGGTACTGGTCGTGCTTATTGAAGCCGCAGCAAAATCATCATAATCGCCAATCGTCCCAATCGTACCGCATACCCCGATAAGTCCCTTGTCGGAAACACTTGGGGTTGTCGTCGTGAACAGAATGTCATCCGTCCCGTCAAATAGCAGTCCCGGACGGGTGGACAGCCCGGAATCCGCTTTCCATAAAGGCTGCTGTGCTTCGGTGGCGTTGCTCACACTCCTGCCAGTTCGCACGTCTGTCCATGTGGCTACCGGGTCATCGTTGTCCAGCGCTCCTCCGCCTCGCGGATATACTCCGTGTGCAGCTGTCAGGTAGAGCGCTAGTAGCTCCATCCGGTAGGGTCGGAACGCTCCTGATCTAGTGCGTCTCATGTGTCATCCCTGGTAGTAGCTGCAATTCAGCTTGCCACTGGCTGCCTCTTCGATAAATTTGATCGCCGCTAGGCTGCCGCTGTAGGGCCAAGGGTCGCTTCCAGGCGTCAGTCGCATGCCGACGCTAGCTGTCGGGTCTGTCCCATCATCCCTCCATCGGATCGGCTGGCTCTCCGCCTGCAGGAGCGCTATAGTGCCAGCTCCGTACGTCGCAGTTGTTAAACCCTTCGCGCTGCTCAATCCAGTGATCTGCTCAAAATCTACCACTTCGAGCGTGCCATCTATCACGGGCGTGGATGCCATCGGATTCTCCTGTCAGGACCAAAATAAAAACGGCGGGAAGCGGGTCATTCCGCCGCCCGCCGTCGCGGTCAGATGTCGGGTGTGTATACGCTTAGAATTCCACTTCACCATACGCCATGGCCTTCGGGACTGGCAGGCTAGGCATTCCATTAAACACGTTGGCTAGCGCCCAACCCGACGGGTCATGCAGAGGCCACGCATACGGGTAATACCCCGACCGGAAATCCCTCACGCCATTTGGGCCTTCGGTCACGTATTCTCCGCCCCGGATGTACTCGCACCAGCTGCTGTCCGGCTCGGGGAAGAACGCCGCATAATTGTCTCCAATCAGCTTCGTGAATGTTTCACTGCTGCCGTCCCATACCTCAAGGCCGTAATCCACTACGTGGATCGTCAGCCACGGTATCGAGCGCAACACCGCCGAGAACTCTCCAGCGCTCCGCCTCGTGATGGACTCGAACACGATATTTGCAGAGCCGCCTTGCGTGTGCACCTTCGTATTATTGACGATATTGTTCCACTGCTTGCTGGTAACGACCATGTGGGCAAGCCCCTGGCCCGTCAGCTCGACGAATGCCGCGTTGATGTCGAACAGGTTCGCGGGGATATCGGTTCCCGCCGTCGCCCAGCTGGCCGATAAAATTGCTCCGCCTCCCAGCATATCTAGCCTGTCCTTATTTCCTGAGGGGATCTGGTAGCTGATCTCTGTTTCGCCGCCTGTGAAACGGTGACGCAACTCGTCGCCAACTTGATCAAACGTATACGTACCCCGGATCATCGCAGCCGTCTGGAACTCTATGAGGTTTGCGAATCTCTCCGCGATGTAACGGGTCTGCGCCTCGATATATCGCACTCCTCCGCGATCCAGCTGGCTCGTAGGTCCGCCGATGGGACGCCGATTGTGGATGTCCTCGTCTGACAATTCCACGATTTCCGCCGCCCTCGGCAGCGTGAATTGCACCTTGCCGACCTTCTGAGGCGCGATCCGAGAACTGGCTGTTCCCGGGACGCGGGCTCCGGCGATGCGTCGCGTGTGATCAAAAATATCGTATTCTCCGGACCTTCCTGGCCAATCCCGGAAATTCCCCTGTGGCTCGTTTCCTGGTTGGTCATCAAGTGGCGTCGTCAGGCCCCTTGTCGGTCCCGCTCCGACCTGCCAACCAAATATCTGGCTAAGCGTAGTCCCCGGGAGCGCTATGCGGCTCACGATCTCTATAATCACCTCTGGCGCGAGTATTTCTTGTACCGAGCGGGCCATTTAATTTCTCTCCTAAATCACTCTGCCGCCGCTACCTCGCCGGCTGTAAGGTGTTACGCGAAGATCCGTTACGCCACTGCGTATGTAAGCTCTGTGTTGTGCTTGACCAGCCACTTTAGGGTCGTAGTCGTCTGGTAGACCGCCAGCACTCGCGCCCATGCCCCGATCTGCTGTCCACCCGTCGTGTACGTCAGCGTGCTTGCCGCCGCGTCATTCTTGAGGATCATGTTGTTGGATCCTGTAATCACCAGCTCGAAGTCTGCCAGCATCCAAAACTCGTAACTGAGGCCGACGGCAATCGTTGGCAGCGTGTAATTCGTATCCGCTGTCGTAGTCACGAACAGGCGTCCGTTGTCGGCTGCTGTCACGGTGTAGTCTGTGATTTTCAGGTCGACCCGCGCCGGATGGTCCAAGAATGCTGCACCGCTAGGCGTGATGTCGTCGAATTTGAAGCCCATCCGAGTCATAACGGCCTCGGCCTGTGCGTCGAGGCCCAGTAGCTCATTACGCTTGATCAACCCGCAGGTCATCATGCTGCTGAAGCGGTCAGTGGCGGCTCCCTCCTGGAGCATGTCCTGGGCATTCCCCAGCACTCCAGCTACGCCCTGCGTGCCGTCGTTCGCGTCCGTGTTGTAAACATAGGCGTTGCTGTCGCTGTCCTTCAGGGCCATCAGATTGCCGCCCCGCAGCGTCGTGGTAGGCGTGTTCCCAGCGTCAACCGCTGTGCTGTCGATGCCTATCCTCTGCTCTCCGACGAGCCCATCTTTATGGCTGACCGCCCAAAATACCTGACTTTCCTCGGACTCAAGTGCGGTCCGCATTCCCGGGGCATTACCTGCGGAGAAACCCATGATGAACTCCTGCTGTCAAAGTGTTGTTTATCGCGTCACGGTAGCGTGGAGTGGTCCACTCGCTCCCGTTCTCACCTTCTGGCCGGCTGGCTTCCCAGGCTGACCCGGATGCGTACCAGCTAATTCGCTCGTCATCGTCACGGACTTCGGACCGTGATAGCCCATGTCGTGGATCTCATCCGCTATTGCCACCGCCGTCTCCTGGCTCGCGTGATTCCCTGATTGAGACTTTTGGAAGTACTCGGTTCCGTCTGGGTGTTCGGCCTCAACGGGCTCCTCATCGAATGCGAGATGGTCCGGGATGTGCTTCGCGAATTGCTGCCCTTTAGCTAGCACGTCCTTGGTCGGGGTGCCCTTCTCGGAGAATTGGACCGTAGCCGCTTCAGCCAGCAGCTCCCTTTTCAGGCGAGGGGGTAACCGCAGGCCCTGGATCTTGGATCGCATGACCGCGACGCCACGCTCACGCCTGTTATGGCGAATCACTCTGGTATGGGCCTCGACCTGCTCTGCCAGCGCTCGTACCGTTGGGTCTGGATGGTCTGAGAATTGTGCCACGTTCCCCTCCTCCGTTACGTTTAGTGGGTCATCGTCGTCATTCGCGTCTTCCTCTGACTTTGCCTCGTCCATAGCCCGCTGACGCAGCGCACTGCATAGCTGAGCCAGGAAGCTGACCGGATCTGATACCGGGTCAACTCCCTCCGGCGGCGCGATCCCTGCTTTTTCTAAGTCCGCTAGCACCCGCTCTCCTATTTTCTGCTGCGCGCTCAGGTCAAGGGACTCTGTAGGCTCATCTGGGATTTCGGCAGAAGGAGCTTCGTCGCCTGGAGGGACGTCTTCTTCGCCGCCGTCATTGTCAGCGACTGCTTCGGCTGCGTCATCTAAGTCGTCGTCGTCGTTACCGTTGTAGGGTTTTTTTAGCCGGTCGTCGTCGTCAAATTTGACGTCCGTTGCGTGACCTTCTCGCTTGCTGGCTCGGGAAACTTTCGAGCGTCTCGTATTCGGCATCGTCTCACCCAGGTAATGGTCGAGAGAAAATTGCGGGAATTGCGTTAGGCTTTCCATCGTATCTCCGCCAGAGCCGTCAGTCAAGCTGAATAGCCTTCCCTGTGCCTTTGCTCGCTTAGCGACTTTCGCGGGTCGTCCGGCGGAGGTGGTCGTGCTCCGTTCCTGCTTGTACTTTTTAAAATCATGCTGATTCTCGGGATGACCAAGTCCCTCTCTGTGGTCGTAGCCTAACTGGTTCAGCTTCTCTGCTGCCTGAGCCGCCTCATTGTGGTAGTTCTCGTCCGTAAGGGCATCCGCGAATGCCGCTAGTTTAGCCGGGTTCTTGGTGCCTTTGATCCGTCGCCCTATGATGGCTTCGGCAGTGTAGGGTATTCCTTGCCCTGCTCCTGTTGTTGCCTCTTGCACTCGCCTTTTAGCGTGACGGAATTCACTTTCGGTGTAAGACGGAGAGTCTTTCAGTGACGAACGGTCTACAGGAGGACCGGAATCTTCTCGGGATCGCTCATCCTCTGCAGCGATGCGATCGGACTCTGCTGCGCTGCGCTTGTTCGCTCGGTTCCTGGCAGTATCTGGTCGCTTCAATTTGCGCGCTGCATCGCTGGCTTTCTCTGCCAGTTCGTTTAGATTCTGTTCTTCCAATGCATCGACCAAGGCGCTCAATTTGGCTGCGTCTTTAGCTTTGATCAGCCTGTCAATCTGACGCTTAGCTACCGCCTCTGATGGCGGAGGCGGAGCAGCTGGCCGCGGACCCTTTCCGCCGCTTCCGAATTTTCCGCCCTTTGCTCTTGGGTGCAACCGCTCAAACTCCTCGTCCCAGGACGTCTCGAACTCTCCCTGGATTGGGTTCCGCGGCTTTGCCGTGAATGCCACATGGCGAAATACTTTGCCGTGTTCGCGCCCTAGCCCGTCAGTG
>Ga0310342_100001202_pt1 | contig 15912 bp, 11 predicted proteins | sample S15DNA20500_MG_FD_206155 | JGI IMG/M metagenome (GOLD analysis project Ga0310342, IMG submission 206155) | Marine microbial communities from station ALOHA, North Pacific Subtropical Gyre - S1503-DNA-20-500_MG | ecosystem: Environmental > Aquatic > Marine > Oceanic | place: Pacific Ocean: North... | reverse complement strand
GCCAAGGAGCTTTCGAAGTCGGTTGCCGTGTATGGTGCGATTGTTTCTTCACATGGTCGACCGTGGTGGCGTCGTGACCACGAACGCTAAAGGATCTTGACTTGCCCCCACGGTAGGTACCAGTGTTTAAGTTAGTGTTGGGGTTGCTTTTAAGCCAGCCCTGTTGGTTCGCTGAGGCGTAGCCAGAAGTGAACCAACAGGGCTGAATCGCTTCCGGTGCCGGGGGGACGTATCCGAGCGAGCTGTGTGGACGCACCGTGTTAAAATGCCGTCGCTAACGCTTGGTAAGTACCTTGGCCTCCAGTAAAGTATTGAGCCATTCGCTGGCTAACAACTCGTCATGGAGCTTTCCGCTGAAGCTCGCGATTAGCCATTCTCCCCAGGGCTGCCTGGCTCGATGAACAACGTCTGCACTTCGACAAGATCAAGCCACTCACGGACCCGGTTTGCTGTAAACTCAGGACCGTAGTCGCTACGAAGATAACGTGGCACGCCTTTCGTGATGAGGCACCTGCATAAAGATCATGGGACTCCGGTTGCACCCATAGGTTACCGTTTCCCCAATTCGCCGAGGCCGACGACTAGGCTGGCGAGCTGTTCATCGGTTTTCCGTTGTCCCAAGATTGGGCTTAGAATTATGCCCAACAGCAGGGTGGCGATGACGCCGGGCTGGCTGCTGTTGGCGCTGGCCATCGGTGTCCTGTTTTTGTGGGGGCGAAAAACTGCCGCAATTAACTCTCAATGACCATCGCATTGGTCAGCCCACCAGAGAACCTTTTCATCTACGTCTACCGAACCCTCTGAATACCACGTTTTAGAAGGTGATGTAAACGTAGACCGTACATATCGCCAGGGTCGTAATTTGCAGAGGGTTGCCCTCCCAACGGCGTCCAATTTCCCTGTGTCTCCAATTCGGCCTGCCACCTGCTGGACACCGAATTGCTCCATGTTTATGCTCACGTTGTAGCGGTGGAGTAGGCGACAGTGCCCATCAACGGCTGTCAGTGGCCCGCTCCAACTTCGCAAAACGTCTGAACCATTTTCGGATAATCTCCGAGGCTTTTAAATGGTTACCAGAAAACCATGGCAGGAGGTCCCTATGAGACCGGTAAACTTCACGAATGTCCTTGCGGTTCTTGTGGTGAGCGCCGTCAGCGGGCTCTTGCCCGAATCGGTTCACTCGCAGCCGTCAGAAAAGGGTCACTGGGAAGCGAACGCCGTCGTGCGTGATCAGAAACTCATCACCGAGCCCATCATTGGTCGCTGGATACAGGGAGTGAGCATCCGTGAGGACCACATTTACTTTTACGGGGATATCGCCGGGCGACATCCCAAAACCGGTGTGGTCGTCGAGTACACGTTGGCGATCAAACCGACAGGACGCAAGATTATCCTCACCGAGAACGGTGTTTCGGTGATGCCCCATCCCACAGCGCTGACCTGGGATGACCAGTGGGGAACGTTCATGGCTAACATCTACAAGAAAGTGGAAACGATCTTTCACATCGATTGGCCGCGTGCGCTTGATGACGGAAATCTCGACCGTGCCATCCTCCACCGCGTTCTGGATGGTGTGGGTTGGGGTACGCACCCCGAATTCGTCACCGTTGGAGAGCGCCGACTGTTGGCAACGGCTGACTACGGAACAGAGAGTCCAGAGATCCGACTTTACGATCCCGAACGTCTGCTGCAAGCGAAACGCACTTCTGATCCCGGTGTGATCGTCCACCGTATCGCGGCCGGACCGTTCAACCAGAATGTCACGTGGAACGGACCCCAGGGACAGCTGATCTGTGTGCAGAACATCGAGCACGGGAAGGGATGGCGGCTCGACATGATCGATCTGGTCAAGGCTATCCGCGCGGGAACTGTGAAAGAAAGCGGTGTTAGGATGACCACCATGACATTCATGCCACACAGTGAGCTGGAAGGATTTCGCCTCCTCCCTGATGGCCGGTGTCTATTTGCCGTCGCGACAGGGACTCCCCAAAATGTCATCGTGGGCCGCATCGAAAAGTTACCGCCGCTTTCCTCGCCACTTGGCAATTAAACGTTGGGCCTGTGTATCGAACCCCAGCAGGAGGTGGTGGTATTGAGCGGCTGAGTGCCGGAGGTTTCATTTCTAAGGGCCCACTGGGGGTCGCGAGCGATGATGCGCGTCGGAATGTGCGGGTCTTTGACCACGTACTGTCGCCAATTGAAGTCACTCAGCTAGCGCATAGAATTTTCAATCCTGGTGCCGTTGGTGGCGACACCAGATGACAGAACGGCGGACTGGGATGCACTTTTCACGGTGTCAACACTCACGTATCTCCCACGATCTTCCTGTTTGATTTGATCTCGGACGACATAGCAGTACGGCTGATGGGAACCCATGATTAAACCGGCCGCTACCGAAAACGGTCACAACTTATCCCGACCTGCATGGCGATACCGATTCAGATCACGATGTCAACACGGTTGATTTGACACAAATGATCATGAACTTCAATGGAACAACTGGAAGTGGTGGAACATGGAGAACGGGTGATGTTGAAGGCGCCGACAACGTTGATATAAGTGACCTGACCACGGCGACTGTCAACTCTACAGAAGTCATCGATACTGCAGTGGCCGTACCTGAACCGTTGTAGTGTTTCTGCCGGTGCTGACCGATAGGTTGCCTGTCTGTTGCACTAGGTAAGAGACTGCCGTCATGAGCCCAGTAAACCAGGGAGTTTTAACCCGGTAAAAAAAATGTTTTCGCTCCCGATTCTGGTATACTGGACCTTTGCTCAGCCAGGACGATACCGATGAATGCGAAATCAACATCTGATGCCGTGCGTTATTGTTCCTTGCTGATGGTTCTTTCATTCCTGCTCACTGGTCTCATTGCAGAGGGAGCAAGCTATCAGAAAACGGATCGGACTGTCGTTTGTCCAATCCCAAAAAAGACCTGGGTACCGTTGACGCGTACGTTGCCAACAACCTTAAGTCCGCGAAGCGCTTTTGACCGATACATTCTTCAGTCCAACTAATTCCGTGAAGTTTCTGATATTGATTTCAATTGGGTGCTGTCACAACCACCGAGACAGTCCCGCCTGTAACCGTCGCTGATTTGACCTGGTGCAGTTCTGAGGGTAACAAAAATCAATGACAAAAGGCAAAAGATGTTGAAACCACTGAAAAAGAAGCCAAAGATTTCCTTGCCAAGCTGGGGGCTGGCGGCGCTAGTGGTAGGAGGGGCACTGACGGCAAGTTCATCTGCAGCAGTCGTTTGGCAAGACGCCGAAAGTGTGGCCTCTTCCTCAGAACTTGCCCTGGCCTTCAACAATACCAAGATTGCAGTGCGAGACGAAAACGGGAAGCTGCACTTGGTTTGGAAGGATGCGAATAAGCTTCGCTACGGACACAAGGTAGAGGACGGAACCTGGATGATTCAATCGTTTTCCTCAGCCGGATCAGGAACTGTGCTTAAACCTAGCATCACTTTGGTCGGTGATGACACTTTACTGATTGCTTGGTCAGAACAGGTGGGAGCCAGCCAACAGCGTGTTAAGTTCACAACCTCTGACGATTTGGGCGCTAACTGGTCAACGCCGTCCTGGGTCTCTTCCTCTGGCGTGGATGCGCGGTCTGTGAGTTTAGCTGCGAGTGAAGGTACAGCGGGTGACGAACCCTTCGCCGCCATCAGCTGGCACAATTCCAACGATTCCACCGTGGGGGTATCCACCTGGAAAAAAAATTCAGGATGGACCACGCCCCAGAACCCTGTTGACCCCAGCGGCGTTGCAAAGGACGCAGCCATCGCGGCCCAAGACCAGACATTGATTCTGACCTGGGAAGACGACAGAACTGCGCAAAAACAAATCCGGTATACTGTTTCTTCCGATTCCGGTGCCAACTGGGGCAGTGACACTCTGCTGGGTGTGAGCTGGGTCGGAGCCCTCAACAGCCAAGGAGGAGATCCGAGTGCCGCATTCGGACCCGACGGGCAAATCCTGCTCGGCTACCAACATCACCAATCGGTCTTCCTCGTTGAATCCGACGACGACGGAAACAGCTTTTCTGAGTTGCGTGAGATGGGTGATGGCCTCTTTTTGCACCTCGATATTGCCCCGAACGGTTCGGCATTTTCCGCCTGGGAAGAGTTCCAGGGGGATCTCCACGACGACAGCATTAAACGTTTCGGCTCAGCGTTTTCGACCGACGTTTTTGCAACTTCTGACGGCCCATTCTTTGTGCCAGATTCGGATTTGAATTATAACGTCGCCTATCCCGCAGGTATCGTTAACGACGATTGGCTAGATATTTTCTGGATAGATCAAACTGAAGAGATTCCCGTTCTTCGGCACCGTGCTGCCGAACTAGCCATTCCCGATTATTGTACCTTTGGCGGAGACACCAGTTGCAATACAGACGACCTGGATGCACTTTACGCGGTGTTCAACACACACGTGCCTCCCACGGACTCCCTGTTTGATTTGAACGCAGACAACGTAATCGGTGAGACTGATTTAGATCAATGGTTAAGCCTGGCTGCCTCCGAAAACGGTTACAGCTCACCTTACCTGCGTGGTGATACCGATTTAGATCACGATGTTGACACGGCCGATTTGACACGAATGATCGTTAACTTTACTGGCGCGTCTGGAAGCGGTGAAACGTGGAGCACGGGTGATACTGACGGTGATGGTGACACAGATACCGTCGACCTGACCACCGCGATTATCAACTTCACCAGTGCCAGGAATACGGCAGCGGCTGTACCTGAGCCGTCAGGGCTGCTGCTGTTGGCGCTGGCCGTAGGCTGCCTGGCTGCTGCGCGGGGTAGAAGCTGCCGCAGGTAGTTCGGCAAACTCCACGTCATTTGGCAATTTGCCGGAGGATCTCTTGTCGCCTGTCGTCCAGCTCCACTGGGCAGGCGTTGAGCCATGTATCCAGGGGACTGTTTTGTAGGGCTGGGGTGCGCGAAGTTGGTACAAAAGCCGGGCGCGCCGACGTGTTGGTGGATGTTTCTCGGGATTTAGGCAGTAGTTCACATCCTCTCAGGCCCACTGGTCCTGCGACGCATGGCGAAACATGGCGGTTTTCTGCAGGTTTTGCGGCGTCGCATTTCTCATTTGCGACCCCCTGCGGCGCCTGGCTGGCGACATTCGAAGTTCCCCTTTCATCGTTGCCATCGGTCACCTGTAAATCGGGTTTCCGGGCCACTTGCTGGCGGCGGTGCTGGTAAAGGCCCTGGGATCGCCTGAAGGGTCGGCCCAGTGGTGACCAGTGAGTTCTCACATACATATCCGAAATCGTCGAAAACGAATTTGTGATTGACCGAAGGGCCAAAGACGACGAGGACAACGACGAAAAGAAAAAGACCGATAAAAAAGGTCGTTTTGCGTGCGAGGCCTTCTGGTGTGGCTTCAAGCGAGAATGTCGTGCACAACCTGGCCGTGCACATCGGTGAGGCGAAAATCACGACCGCCGTAGTGGTAGGAAAGATTCTTGTGATCCAGACCTAACTGGTGCAGGATGGTCGCGTGCAGGTCGTGGATCGTGAGCTTGTTTTCGACGGCAAAAAAACCAATCTCGTCCGTACTGCCATAGGTCATTCCGCCTCGCACGCCGCCACCGGCCATCCAGATGGTAAAGCCGTATGGATTGTGATCCCGACCGTTTCCGTTCTCGGCCACGGGAGTTCTACCAAATTCAGAAGCCCACAGAACCAAAGTGTCATCCAGCAGGCCGCGACGTTTCAAGTCTTTCAACAGGGCAGCAATCGGTTGGTCGACCTCCCGGGCGTTATTGGCGTGCCGCAATTTGATCTTGGAGTGCTGGTCCCACTTGTAGCTATGGGATGCCTGGATAAATCGCACCCCATTTTCGGCGAAGCGTCGCGCCAACAGGCACATCCGGCCAAAATTATCGGTTGGTTGCTTTCCGATTCCATACAGAGACAACGTTTCTTTTGTCTCCCCGGAAATGTCCGCGATTTGCGGGGCTCTCGCCTGCATGCGAAAGGCAAGTTCAAACGATTCGATGCGGGCTTCCAGTTGTGGATTGTAATTGGCACGTTTCAGGTGCCGTCGGTTTTCCGCCTGGATCCAATCGAGTTCCGTGCGCTGCAGTACGGAATAAGGATCGGCAGGGCGGAGGTTCATGAATTGTGCTTGGGCCCCGTCATCCGGGCGACCTCTGCCGGTCGTTCGCCCGAACGCGGTCCCCTGATAGGTGGCGGGCAGGAATGCCGAACCGTAATTGTGGGTCCCGCTGTCCGCCGCCGGAGGGCAGATAGTGATGAATCCGGGAAGATTTTGGTTGACCGTTCCCAGGCCATAGAGGATCCAGGCCCCCACGCTGGGCCATTTGAAGATACCCGTACCGGTGTGCAGCATCTGGGTTGCCGGTGCGTGAGTCACCATATCGTGCGTCATGGAACGGACAACACAGAGGTCATCGATGCAGCCGGCCATGTGGGGAAACAGGTCACTGACCTCGATACCACTCTGTCCGTACTTGTGGAAGTCCCACGGGGACGGCATCAGGTTCAAGTTCTCTTCTTCATAAAGGTTCTGGCCCAGGTCGAGACCTGGCTTCCGCCACGCCGGAGGCAATGGCTCTCCACTGTTGGCGATCAGCGCCGGCTTGGGATCAAAGGTGTCGACCTGAGAAACACCACCGTGCATGAAGAGGAAAATGACTCGTTTGGCCTTGGCATGAATCGGCGGCAACTTGGGAGTCAAGGGATTGGAGAGATGCGGTTGGCGCTGACCGGCCCGGGCCGATGCCCCGACCAAACCCAGCAATGCGACATGGCCGAATCCACACGCCACCTGACGCAACATTTCGCGGCGCGCGCAGGGAGTGGGGAGCGCAAGGGGGCCTGCATGTGGGGTAGCAGCTTGGCGATTCATAATGGTCTTCCTTGCTCGTATTACTCAAGATAAATGAATTCGTTCAGGCAGAACAAGGCTCGACAATAGCTTTGCCAGGCCGTCAGGCGAGTTTCCTCCGTTTCGAAGATGACGACTCCAGGCTGGTCGTGGTGCGGACCTACACGCCAAACCGTGGTCGGGTCGGCGTCAATCGTGGGTGGGATCGAAATGTCCCCGCGGGGAAGTTGCAGGGTCGCATGTTGCAAGAAGATCCGGCGGGTGTCGTCCAGCGGGTTGCCCGCAGCGGCCGGCGGCGATGCCCGGACCTGGAAGTCAGCCAGGACAAACAGATCACGAATGAACCGCTCAGGCGGCTCCGCCGGATCGGGCAAGACCTCGAGTCGGATGGCCGCGAGCCGCTGCTGGTCGGTGGGGGCGACGATTTCATACGTATCGGTCGTCGGTTCGCTGCCCAGTAGGGTCACCGTCTGATCCGAGCCGATCGAGAGGGCCGCATCACTGGCGGCCGAGGTGCGGACGGGGGTCAGTACTTTCCAATCCACCAAGTCCGCTCCGTTTTCTGCAGTCGGTGGGGTCGAAGAAACTGAAAACCGCAATCGGAGGCCGCTGGGCTTATCCAGAATCGGCTTGACTTCGTCATACACTTTTCGACTGTGTGGCGCTCGCTTGATCGTTAGGGTCAGGATGCCACCGTTGGGGAAATCAGTGGCTTGCGAGCGTCCCGCTTCTTCCAGAATCCGCTGGATCCGCTTGACATAGCTGATGGCAGAGGAGATCTCTTCACCCGTGGGTGAGCGACCCAGCAGATTCCGGTGTGCAAAGCGGACACGGCCTTCATCATGCGTGTTGTCCAGACTCAGCAGGTGCCGGGCCAAGTACATGGATTGTTCATGTACAAAAGAGCTGTTCATCAAGTAGAGGGCCTGCGGTGCGACGGTCGTTTCGCTGCGCCGTGTTGTCACGGCGGAAGGGTCTCCAAAGTCGAACAGTTGGAAGATTTCAGGGATCTTCTGACGCATCATGGGAAGGTAAATGCTGCGTCGTGAACTGAAGTACGGTTGGAAGGTTGTCCCGACCAGATTGATGGCGTAGATTTCCCGGTCTTTATCGATGATCGAAGACAAGTAGGGGTGATAATTGGCGAATAGGTTGCCGCCAACGGTCCTATCAAGGCGACCGTTGGCGGCCAGGATTGCATCGCGGATCTCTTCGGCCTCCAGCCGGCGGGGATGCCAGCGCCACAACAGCCGATTCTCCGGATCTACGGTTTTGGGATGGGGGACTTCCGACTGTGGATCCCCATAATGGGAATCCGCAGGCGAACTCATTTGATACGTGCTCGTGGTGAGCAAAAGGCGGTGCATGGCCTTGATGGACCAGCCACTTTCGATAAATCGAGATGCCAGCCAATCCAAAAGTTCGGGATGACTGGGACGCTGACCCGCCTCACCCAGGTTGTCACTTGTCTCGACCAATCCCTTGCCAAAATGGCCTTGCCAGATGCGATTGACCATCACGCGGGCGGTGAGTGGATTCTCGGGACTCGCGATCCAGTGAGCCAATTCGAGTCGACCACTTTGTTTTGTATTGATGGGCGGATGGTTTTCGCCCGTAATGATTTGTAGAAATCGGCGCGGCGCCTGCTCGCCCAGGTCCCGGTGATTACCCCGGATGTGGACACGCAAATTTGTCGGATTTCCATCCCGAACCGCCAGAACCATGATCGGTTCTTCCTCGCTGGGAATATCCAACGGCCGCTCCATCCATTTCGAATCGACCCGCTTGAGATCGGACATGGTCTGGGTGCTATAAAAGATCCCGGCTAATGAGTAGTAGTCCCGGGTGGGGATCGGATCGAATTTGTGGTCGTGGCACCGGGCGCAAGCTACCGTCAATCCCAAGAAGGCGCGGCCGGTCACGTCGATCTGCTCGTCGATGATCTGCATGACCATTTTTTCCTTGTCGGATTCACTTACCGGTTTCGGGCCGAGCTGCAAGAATCCAGTCGCAATCACCCTCTCGGTGGATTTGCCAACGTCGTTGGGGGAATTTAGCAGATCACCGGCCAGCTGCTCGATGATGAATTTGTTGTACGGTTTGTCCTGGTTCAAGGCGCTCACCACATAATCGCGATACCGATAGGCGTACCGTGACAACATGGTTCCCCCGATATCGGCGGTATCCCCATAACGAACGATGCCGAGCCAGTGCCGGCCCCAACACTCACCGTAGTGCGGCGATTTGAGTAACCGATCCACCACCTTCGAAAAGTTTTCAGGTGACTCATCGGCAAGGAAGGCGTCCAGTTCCTGAGGCGATGGCGGCAAACCGCTCAGACCAAAGGTGACGCGTCGCAACAGAGTTCGCTTGTCCGCCGACGTCGCCGGGGCAAGTCCTTTCGCTTCAAGTCGAGCGAGAACGAAGCGGTCGACATCCGACGTGACCCATTCAGCTCCCTGTACCTTCGGCAGTTCGGGGTCGCGAATCGGTTGAAATGCCCAGTACGACTTCTCTTCGTCGGTGAACAGGGACCCGTCGGGCGGTTGGGGAGCCGACCGGATCGAGGTCGTGTCCGGCCAAATCGCTCCGCCCCGGACCCAGGCTACCAGATCGGCGATTTCCGCATCGGTCAGACTTTTCTCGGGTGGCATCTTGATTTTGCCGGTTCGGCGAACGGCCTGGATGAGCTGGCTCTTGTCGGGCTTTCCCGGCACCACCACGGGTCCTAATTCGCTGCCGCGGCGGACACTTGCCGCTGAATCGAGACGCAAGCCCGCTTCCTGCTTGTCCGTTCCATGACACTTCCAACAGCGGGCGGCCAGCAAGGGGCGGACCTTTTTTTCGAAGTGTTCCAGCAGACGGTGGTTCGGCTCAGCGGTGTGGGCCGTGGCCGGCAAACCACCCATCGCGACCAGGCAAATTATCCAGAACCGGCATGCCACAGAAAGGGAAGGGGACAGGTGTCCAAATTTCAGGAGTTCCCTGTTGGGCGGCCAGATACGCCGTGCTCGTAGCTGAACTCGGGAGAGTTCGGTTTCTAGACAAGTTCCCGAAGTCTCACGACTTCGGCTACACGGAAAATGGGAAGTACTAAATTTCAATGGTCTCGGAAGACACGCCATGTCTTTTTGGAGGTAGATAGCCGGAATAGTTGAAAATTGAACACAGGATCCCATCGGTCGCCCACCATTTTGTCGAAAGGCCTGGCACCAATTGTAATTGAACGAGTGCCGCAATCTCAACGGCACCATCCCCTTTTTGAGTATCTCTTTTCATCAATTGTTCTAGCATCAATGCGCCTGTCCATCTCTTTTGTGTCGTCCTTATCGATGATTCCGTAGTTAGGGCACGGACTGGCGGAGTTCGTACTGATGACAGATAGTGATTTCAATCTCTAGCACCGCATAAAACTCGCCGACAGCTCAGCCATCGCTCTGTGCCACCAACGGTAATCAGTTACCCTTGGTGGTCCATCGCGGTTGGCAGACCTCCGGCAACTTTGTGACCTTGCCAAACGCCACGCTGCTGGAAATCATCTGGTCCATGCAATGACGTTTCTGAATTCTCTGAAAGAATCCTTTCTCGGGTTTTAGATCGACGGGATTCTCTTACTGCAACCGGCCGTATTTAGCCGGTAAAGGGTTCGGTCAGTGGCGGCTGCGGCGCGTGGGGGTAGTCGACCGGTGTGTAGTGAATCGCCAGCTCCGGCGTGAGGAGCTGCTTTCCGCCTTCAAAGCGTGACGTCAGAACCCGATCGAGTATCCCTGTTGTCAGCAACGTGCGCTCCACAGGATAGCTTGGTTTGCCAGTGTGGAACATTTTTTCGAGAGCTTTGAGCAGGTATGAAAAGTGAGGAATCAACGGCAACGGTCGTTCTTCGGTGAGGGTCGCCAGCGGCTGGGCTTGTCCCTTCAGTTTAACAGCGACTCGGCATAAACGGGTGAAATTTGGCAGCATGAAGATTGCACCAGTCAGGCCGTCATTGTATTGAAAAAGAAAAAGGCCCGTATGTTTGACCTTCGTCTTCCGGGCGGCGGCTACTGAGCGGGCCTTTGGCCCCAGCGCCAGCGCGGCGGCAAGCAGGTCCTCAGACACAACACCGCTGTCGACGACTTTCCACATGTCGTTGGCATCGAACCATTGTACCGACTTGACGCCCGTTTCGGCGCCTCGGCGGCGCTCGACCAGCGTCTGGTACAGCTCGAGAGTATGGATGCCATAGATATCGAGGCCGGAGTAACCGACGCCGACAGCAGCCTCGATCTCGCTTCCCATTGGCAGGGAGATTTCAGGCTGGCGAAAAGTTAGCGGCAGCGATGATCCGGCCATGAAAGGGATCTTTAGTTGCTGCGCCCGCTGGTACATCCATAGCGCGTCTTCCCAGACAGGGCCGAGATGCTTATCGTTGAACACGGGTACGACGTGGCCATGTTTCTCAAACGTCGCGGCAATTTCGGAAAAGAAACGTCGGCGTGGATAAAGGTGTTGGTCCTTCTCATTTCGCGGGTAACTGCCGTGTTCCCCAATGCTGATGACCCCGTCGACCGGAATCCCGGACGTGCCGACCGTAACCGCACCTGCGATGGAATCGAAGATCGGAATGCCGTGTTTTTTCCCCATTGCCTGGGAGAGGTCGTTTTTTTCAACCTGATCGACGTACATCGAAGCGATCTTCAGGTTCGGTCCCGGACCGCCATCGGCATTCCAGCCGTTGAGGATCTTCGAGGTGATGACGTCGGCGTGCAAACGTTTGGACCACCGGGTCATCACCACTGCAACCGACTTGGGTTTTGTCGTTTCCGCGCGGATATTCTGTTGACCCCACGGGTCGACGAGGGGCAATCCCAGGCCGAGAGCGCCAGCGGAGAGTTTTGCCAGAGCTTCACGTCGGATGATGTGATCGGTGTGTCGATTCATGCCAGTGGTCTCCGCCAGGTAACTCAGGGTTTCTGCGACGCTCATCTATACCCCACTTGCGTCTCTGGAGCTTGATGCTCGATGGAACTATCCATGATAGGGGTTCTGGGCCCAGTGACCGAGAGGAATTTCAATACGACTGGCGGGCCTGAATTGGGCGGCCGGAATGGGTCCGCGCAGGCACTATCGTGAGTCGTAGGACGGCGCCTGTCAAAGTGATCCATTCTCTGGTCTCCATGGGGAGCACAGCGGCAATTTTTACTGAATCGACATTGCTACCGCCGCAGCGGTAGTCGACAGGGGCTCCGCCCGACAACCCCATTTTCCTGGGGCAAAGAGTAATAGTAGGGCTGTCAGCCGTGTTTCGCACAGCCAGCCGCCGCAGAATAGCTCCAAAGTGTTGCAAGATTTCACAGATCGATTTAGTTTAAAGGTAGGTGGACGCATCAGCCAAATGAAATTCAGCGAGTTGAGCATGTTTCGGCAGGTCTCTCTAACTTCACGACGTCAACGATTCGACACAGGTTACCGACTGCGGCCACTGCTGGAACCCTTGGAGGCGAGATACCTCTTGGATGGGGAGCCGGTGGCCCTGGCCGATGACGTGTTTGACGCTCATCAAAACAGTTCCATCGCTGATCTGGATGTGCTGGCCAACGATCATTTTGATCCTGCCTATCCAGGTGAGCGTCGCATCACTTCGGTCAGTTATGGTAGCGAGGGAGGCAGGGTTGAGATCAGTGAGTCGGGTCAAAGTATTCTCTATCGGACGCCGGCAGACTTTTTTGGGACCGAGACGTTTCTCTATGTCGTCGACCAACAATTTGCAGCACAGGTGAAAGTGTCGGTTGCATCGCCTTTGGAATTTGACACGTACGAGATTCCTCCTGATGGCATCGAGCGACAGTTAAAGGTTCTGGAGAATGATCCTTTCTGGCCGGACTATACCGGATTGCGAGAGATCACTTCGTTCAGTGTCAGCAGTGCCGGCGGCAACGTCGCTCTTGCCACCGACCGGAGATCCGTTTTCTACACGCCTCCGGAAAACGTTTTTGGAAACGATGAGTTCATTTACATCGTGGACGGGCTCTATTCGGCAAGAGTGACCGTTACGGTTCCCAAGACGCTGGAGCCTGATCGGTTTGAAATCGTTCAGAATACACAGGCCAATGTTTTCGCCGTGATCGCAAACGATCCTTTTTGGAAAGGATACACCGGAACGCGGCGGATTACCCATATCGTCGACAGCAGTCCGGACGCGGGGGTTGAAATAACTGCGAACGGCCGCGCGGTGCTCTACACGCCGGTCTCTGGTTTTTCCGGCTGGGATTCATTTCGTTACGTCGTCGATGGCAACTACGAGTCGTCGGTCAGTGTGCGGATTCACCGGCCGGTCCAGGAAGATTTATTTCAGAGTGATGAAAACAGCACCCATCAGCTATTCGTGTTGACAGAAAACGACGTTTATCGGGATTTAAATCGCAATGTGCATGACGTTGTCGACCGAGTCACATCGCTTACCGAGCCAGAGAGCGGGGCTACCGTCGAAATTTCTCCCGATGGGCAAGGAGTCATTTATACGCCACCGGGCGGCTATGCCGGCACGGACACCTTTACTTATCTTGCCGATGGCTTACACGAAGCACGCGTCACGGTACAAGTCACTCGCCCGGTGCGCAACGACTACTTTTCTGAGGTGGTGTATCAGGATACTCCCAATGCGCTATTGGATGTCATGGCCAATGATTTCCTGGGCAACGGTTATACCGGAGCGCGGCGGATTACCAGTGTTGGTCCGAGTGAAAATGGCGGTGAAGTACGAATCGGCCCCAACCAGCAGGTCTTGTTCTATACTCCCGCGCTGGGCGTCACGGGACACGACCGATTCACCTACACCATCGACAGCCAGTTGGCAGCCGAAGTTACCCTTCAGGTGATTCCCCTGGCACAAAGTGACTATTACAGTTTCTGTGCCGATCCGACGCATGGGGTTTATCGGTTGAATGTGTTGGACGACGATCATTTCCACCGAGGGTATTCGGGACTTGGTCGAATCACCTCCGTCAGTGATCTGTCAGGGGGTGGAACGGTAACGATTGACGACGGTCAAAATCTGCTGTTCACTCCCGGTACGGCCGCTTGGAATACGTTCCAGTACACTGTGGACGGCCAATATGAAGCGTCCGTTACCGTGTCGATTGTAGGACATCTTAGCAGTGATCTGTTCGTCGTGGATCAGAACTCGACAAGCACCGAGTTGGATGTATTGGAGAACGATTTTTCATTTCAATACCGCACGAAATGTAATAGCAACCACTACCTGGGGGCGCGTCGTATCACCGCGGCCAGCGGTTCGGCCAACGGTGGTGTGGTCGAGGTGTCCACGGACAGTCGATCGCTGAACTACCGCCCGCCGGCGGATTTTCATGGGCAAGATACCTTCACCTACACGGTCGATGGAATCATGGAGACTTCGGTCCAGGTGCAGGTAATTCGCCGTGTACGTGATGACCATTTCCGTGTCGACGCTGGGGCGAGCAGCGAGACATTACCGGTGCTGGTTAATGATTTGTTCGGCGCCGACTATTTCGGCGTGCAGCAAATCACCTCGGTTACCGAGTCAAGTGCGGGGGCCACGGTTTCGGTTGGCAACAATGGGCGTTCCATCCTTTATACGGCGGCGGCAGGATTCGTTGGCACCGACACGTTTACCTACACAGTCGATGGTGCGCTGAAGGCCCAGGTGAACGTTGTGGTTGACTCAGGCGACGAATCACAGTTTCCGCAATTTGAAACACTTGAGGATTATCAGCAGTTTTTGATCGATGACGCGTTGGATCGTTACAGTCATTTGTTCGGTCAGCCCGCATGGTTTGGCTGTTGGATTTGTTTGGATGGTCACCGATCTCCAGGACCGATCGAACAAGTGGCCCTGCCGGCCCGGGAGCACTCCGAAACCAACGTCCAGGTAGCAGGTGTCGATGAGGGAGATATTGTCGAATTCGACTCTGACTACGTCTATGTTCTCACCGATGAGGATTTGGTGATTGTCGACGCCTGGCCGGCAGAGACGTTGTCGATCGCATCGCGGGTTGAGATCGAGGGCACGCCGATTGCCGAATTTCTGCAAGGGGACCGGCTGACGGTGATCTCAGACACCGGTGGTGATTTTCCGCCGTGGGAACCGTGGATCGACGATATTTCACCGGTGCCCTTCGCTGCGTCCAGCCGAATCTGGCCATCTTCTTCCCTCACCCCTTCGTCCACGATTGTCACCGTAGTGGATGTATCGGATCGTACGGAGCCTGCGATCGTGCAGACGACGACGATGGAAGGCAGCTACGTCGAGTCGCGAGCGGTCGGCGATTACGTGTATGTTTTGGTGCGTAATGACAATGCCGTGGCACCGCCGCCAGAGGTCATTTCCGAGGTAGACCCGGATGGGGATCCAAACGAGACGGGCTCGCCGACGGATGATCTCAGGCCGTTTCCGGAACAGGGAACTTACGAGACGCGCGACGAGTATCTCGCGCGGATCACCGCGAATTTGGGCGAGTTGGTGGACGAGGCACTGCCGAATTATACCAGCTACTTGCCCGATGGCGCGATGATGCGCAGCGGTTTACTGAACGAGCCGGAGGGAATTTACCGCCCCCTATTGCCCGACGCGAGCCATCTCGTTTCGCTGGTTTCATTTCGCGTCACGACGGACGATCCGGGCCTGGCTTCCACGGCGGGCGTCTATGCCAGTGGGGCAAGCACCGTCTATGCGTCGCGAGACAATTTCTACGTTTTCGACGATGATTACACGCCAGCAGACGGCGCAACGACGCGGATCATGAAGTTTGATTGGGAGTTGACAGCTGGCGGCGTCGATTTTGTCGCGACCACGGCCGTCGTTGGTTCGATTTTGAACCAATTTTCTGCGGACGAACGGGATGGCTACTTGCGGATTGCCACGACCTTCAGTAATGCCTCATCCGGGAACTGGAGCGGTCGCGCCGAGAATGCCCTGTTTGTTTTACAGGAAGACGAAGGCAGCTTCGAGTTCGTTGGCAGCCTGCAGAATCTGGCGCTAGGAGAGACAATCCGCTCGATTCGCTACCTGGCGGATCGTACCCTGGTG
>Ga0310342_100001201_pt1 | contig 15917 bp, 12 predicted proteins | sample S15DNA20500_MG_FD_206155 | JGI IMG/M metagenome (GOLD analysis project Ga0310342, IMG submission 206155) | Marine microbial communities from station ALOHA, North Pacific Subtropical Gyre - S1503-DNA-20-500_MG | ecosystem: Environmental > Aquatic > Marine > Oceanic | place: Pacific Ocean: North... | reverse complement strand
CGCGAACCTGGAAGTTACCTGTGACCAGGTTTACGTGCTGCAAGATAATCATCAGTTAACGCATACGAATCACTGCTTGCACCCGGAACTGGTGAAGGTGAATACCCAGTTTCCCGAATTGATTGAATCGGGACCTCGAAAGCACCGGATTGACCAGTTGTTTCAAGAGGCCGCCACGAGTCCCGGGATCAGGGAGATGAAGCAATACCTGGCCGACCACGACGGGTATCCGAAATCGATTTGTCGGCACCCGAACGAGCATCCCGAGAATGGATTTTGGACAACTGTTTTTTCAGTCATCGTGGATGTGGACGCCGGCCAGTTGCATGTCAGTCGGGGTAATCCCTGTGAATGCGACTACGAAGTCTACCAGCTATAAACGCTGGTCAGGCTCACAGGGACTGGCGATTTTCGGAGCGACTGTCTTGCACGAGTTCACCGCTGTGCCATTGCCCCTGGATCGCACGATCGCGCCAGGGTTTGGAAGCGTCCCAGTAGTCTTCGTCGGGGTTGATTTCGCTAATCAGGATTCCTGTCTCGTGCACGGGTAACTGTCCGGTGAGATCACCGTTAGGTGAGACAAAGAAATTGCCCCAGGAAGAGTAGCGGGTGGCGCTGTTGGTCGCACTAATCCAGAAATGGTTGGTGGCGGCCCGGCAAATCATGGTCGCTGGCACGACCTCTTCCCAGATATTCGAAGCTTCATGGTCCGCCTGGCTGCGACGGGCGTTATGGAACGACTGAAAAACGACTTCCACTCCGCGGGTTTTGAGGTCTCGATACAATTCCGGGAAACGATAGTCGTAACAGATCAAGACGCTGCAGCAGTAACCATCCACTTCAAACAGGCTCGCATGGTTACCCGGTGAGTAGTGCAATAAGTCGAACTCACAGGCAGGTTCCAGACGGCCGGTGCAGAAGCGCTTGTCATAGCGTTCTACCACTTCGCCCTGGTCACTAATGATATAGACGCTGTTGTGGGGTCGATGGTTACCAGTTAAGCGGTGCGTGGAACCCAGTAAAACCCAGACATTGTGACTGGCAGCGGCTTGCAGGATCTGCTCGCTGGCTACCTTTAATTGATCCCATGACAGTTGATTCATGTCTGGGAAATCGACTCCAGCGTAACCGGATAAGGCGGTCTCCGAGAAATGGATAACGCGTGCCCCCAGGGAAGCCGCCTGCTCGATCTGCGAGAGGATATGGTCACGGTTTGACGCGATGTCCGCCTCTACTGGGAACTGACAGCCGGCGACCAGTAACGATTTCTTCATGATCTCCCCTTTGGTTTGGCGTGGTCAGTAAGGTTTCGTGATGTGAACAACGCCATCGTAGGATATTCGGGAAGCCATGACGAGGGTTGTCAGTCATTAACATAAACCGAACCGGATGCTGGTGATCCGGTCACGGTCTTCTCGATATGGTACGATGATATCGACAACGTCGAACGTCCCAGTGTTTTTTTGGGAGAAGTGGTCCGTGGAGAATATTCGAGTAGCTGCCATCAGTATCAACAGTCCCTTGGGTGATATTTCCGGAGTACTCGAGGGTGTGGAGCATTGGACCCGGCAAGCGACTGAGCAAGGAGCCGAGCTGTTACTGTTTCCGGAACTTCAAATCGTTGGCCATTGCACTCCGAATACCTGGGAGTTGTCTGAACAGGTGCCAGCGGGTCCCAGCACACAGCGCGTCGTCGAGATCGCCAGGGAATACAATTGTCACATCTCGATTGGTTTGAGTGAAAAAGAACGGGACATTGTTTTTAATACGCAAATTCTCGTTGGTCCGAATGGCTATCTTGGCAAACAACGGAAAATTCATCTCTCGCGTGATGAAGTCTTGTTCTACAAGGGTGGTTTAGAGATCCCGGTTTTTGATATCGGCAAGTGTCGCGTCGGGATAATTATTTGTTACGACAATCAGTTCCCCGAACTGGCACGAATACTCGCCTTGCGTGGTGCCGAGGTGTTGTTGATGCCACATGCGGCCCGGGTCAAGATGTGGGACGACACCCCGGAGTCGATGGCAGCTGCCCGTCAGCACACCCACGATTACTTTACTTCCTGTTATGCAATGAGAGCCAGGGAAAATGCCTGTTTCGCGGTCCTGGCGAACCAGGCTGGGCGAGCCGGTACGGTCGATATGTATCCCCCGGATTCACCTGCCCAGCCGCACCATTGTGGAGGAGCGATTTTCTTTGCACCCGATGGAGAAGTACTGGCCAGCAGTCAACGGGATGTGATCGAGGATGAAATGGTGGTAACCGAACTGACGGCCGATGCAATAGCCGCGGAACGGGCCCTTCCAAATTACACTCTCAAGACACGTCGCCCGGAACTTTACGGCGAATTAATCAAGGAGCAAGTCCAATACTAGCGGCCTTGGCTGGTAGGGTTAGCCTTGTCGTAGTGCCCTGTTGTGAGTGGTACAATATGATGCTGACTAAAAAAAACTGTGGTAATTAAGGAGCTTGATATGCGTTCTTTCGTGACGGGAGTATTCGTTCTTTTGCTGGCATCGACGGTCTGCGCCCAGGACGCGCTGCCAAAACCGGCGGGAAAAGGCCTGCTTGGTAAGAATTCTCAATTAGAACTGTTGTTTACCCGCGTGCGGGATATTGAAGGCGGTTTAACTGAAGGCCCAGCGGTGGCTCCCGACGGCAGTATCTACTTTTCCGATATCGCTCTTGCTGGAGACAAGGGAATGATTATGCGGTTTGATCCTGCAACCAAGAAGACGACCGTCTTTCAGAAGGACAGCAAGAAGTCGAATGGCCTGATTTTTGATCGGCAAGGTCGCTTGTTGGCTTGTGAAGGATCGGACCTGGGCGGGCGCTGCGTGGCTCGCTACGACGTGAAGACAGGGAAGCGAGAAGTGTTAGCCGATAAGTACCAGGGTAAATCCTTTAACGCCCCGAATGATCTGTGCCTGGACGCTAAAGGTCGTATCTATTTTACCGACCCTCGATACCTGGGTGATGAGCCGCGAGAATTGAAGTTTCGATCCGTCTATCGACTTGATGCGGAGGGTACGGTAATCGAAATTACACCGACCGTTACCAAGCCCAATGGGATCGCCATCAGCCCTGATGGCAAAACACTTTACGTGGCCGATCACGATAATGGCACAGACAAGATTGATCCCGATGCACCACCACCGGAAGAAGGGGATATGAAGATCCATGCCTTTACTCTTGGGGACGACGGTAAGGTCAGCGGCAAGGGACGTGTGCTTGTTGACTTCGGAGAAGAAAAAGGATGCGATGGCATGACGGTTGACGAGAAGGGGAATATTTACTTGACCGTTCGCAGTTCGACCCGCCCGGGAGTCCGGATTATTAATCCGGCAGGGAAACAGGTAGGAGAAATTCCGACCGGCCCTCCTGGTCAAAAGTTGGCAGCCGGAGACAGTCCCATCGGGTTGCCCAGTAACGTCGAATTTGGCATCGGGAAAGAAAAAAAAGTGCTTTATGTTACCGTCGACACGAGCCTGTACCGGATCAGAATGCGGGTAAAAGGACACCATTTTCAGTATGATAATTAGCGTTTGATTGACAAGGGCATCGTACGTTGGTTGCAAGGAGAAAGCATTATGACTCGCAGTTGGCAAAGAGACAGGTCTCTGCTGGTATTGATCGCGATGACAGTTGCGGCAGCAATGAGCCTGGCTGTGGAGGCGGCCGACGTTCCGGCCGTCGAGGTCAGTGGAAAAATTCGCTGGGTTTACGATTACGAACAGGGCAAGCAACTTGCTCGTCAGAATGGTAAACCGTTGTTCGTGGTCTTTCGTTGCGAGAGGTGAGAGGCTTGCAGTGATTTTGACGGGCAGGTTGTCCGTCGTGACCCGGAAATTGCCCAGTTGGCTGAACAGTTCGTCTGTGTTCGGATTCAGTCCATGAACGGCGTCGACCTGAAGTTGTTTCGCTTTGATGGCGATCTCACATGGATGTCTTTTTTTATGGATGCCCGTGACCAGTTTTATGCCCGTTACGGGGGGCGCGGTGACGCGGACGCCGAGTCCTACCTGTCTAAGCAATCCTTGGCCCGGGTAATGCAGCAGGTATTGTTGTTACACAAAACAGGTAAGAGTACACCGGTCAACAAATCCCTGGTGGCAGCCTATGCGACTGCTGAAGCAATTCCCCCGATGAAGAAAATGCTGGCCCCACGAAAAGAGAAATGTATCCACTGTCACGACGTCAAAAATGCGACATTTCGGCAAATGCAGCGGGAAGGCAGGTTTCAGAAAGATCTTGTCTTTAGCTATCCCGATCCAATTCAAGTGGGAATCCAATTGGATCCGGGACGCCAGGACCACGTCACCACCGTCAGCCGCAATTCACCCGCTTCCCGAGCAGGTGTTCAGTCAGGAGATCGAATTCTGACTGTGGGCGGACAACGTGTGTTGACGATGGCTGATTTTTCCCAGGTTTTGGAGGGTCTGCCAGCTCGCACCAATCTGCCGGTTCAATTGCAGCGACGGCCAACGGAGATTGTTGAAACGACCCTGCGTCTCACTGGAGACTGGAAGAAACGAGGGGATCCCTGGTGGCGGCCCTCCACGGACGTGGCAGGTCCCAATGCAGGATTCTGGGCCGTGGAACTCACAGCACCACAAAAACGCACTGCTGGCATGCAGCCAGATGCCCTGGGACTTAAGGTGACGTTTCTGTTCCCGGGTCATCCGACACCTCGGCAAAGTGACGTGCGGCTAGGAGACGTCCTTGTCCAGTTGGATGGTAAGCAGGAAAAGATGAACACCCGCCAAATGCACGCCTACCTGCAAATGAACTATAATTATGGAGACCGAGTGCCGATCAAGGTGTTGCGTAAGGGTAAAGAAAAATCATTAGTGTTGCAGTTGCGTAGTAAACGTCCCAGCTTAGACTAGTCATTAGTTTAAGATCGGCGACGTGCTAAGCCAGCAACCATTTGAGCCAGCAACTGTGGCAATCGGGTAGTCACCAGGCAGGAAGGTCCTCGAGAGCTATGAACAAGGAGTTGATGGACCTGCTGTTCACGGTCGGGATTCCGATCGCGCTTCTCTTAAGGTGGCTCTACAAGCGAAATCGAGCCAATATCGAGATGCGACTGGCTGGCACTGCGATTATGACGGACAAGTTTCCGCAGGCTTTGTTGCTGCTGACTAAGATGGCAGACCGTGAAGTAGCTGAAATCAAGGGCCAATCGCTTAACATGGAATCTGCCAAGATGCAGAGTAAGTTAAAGCGTTTGTGGCTCTTCGTCGAAGGGGTCGCTGGATGTCTTGAAAAAATGGGCCACCCCATCTCGACCGATGTGCTAGTCCCAGCGATTCATCTACAGAAACAACTCGTAAGCCAGCGACGAATCGTTAAGGGAGCGAAGAAGAATGCGGCACAGCGGGAAAAATGGCGCCAGATAACTCAACAACATGAGCAGAATATTGGCGTGATTGACACGGCCTGGGAGCAGTTGAAGCAGGCCATGAAAACGCCAGCAGACTAGCGGCTTGCTTGACAAGAACTCTGGTTCAGCCGGTCCAGGTCCGCTTTAATCTCAAGAGATCAATGCCTGTACCGGTTCGCCCGCCACGTCGGTGAGCCGGAAGTCACGTCCCTGGAAACGATACGTTAGCTTGAGATGATCCAGGCCCAACAGGTGTAACACGGTGGCGTGGAGGTCATTGACGTGTACCTGGTCTTTGACCGAATAATACCCGAGTTCGTCGGTCTCGCCGATCGTCTGGCCCGCGTTGATTCCGCCACCAGCCATCCACATCGTAAAGGCTTCGATATGATGATCACGACCAATGGTATTACGAGGTTCACCTTGGGGAGTACGGCCAAACTCACCGCCCCAAATAACCAGGGTGTCTTCGAGCAGGCCACGTTGCTTGAGATCTTTGAGTAAGGCGGCCGAGGGTCGGTCAATTTCGCGGCAACGGTCGTCCAGTGGAGTTGCGAGATTTGCCCCCGGGCCACCATGGTGATCCCAGTCGGTGTGGTAAAGCTGGACAAATCGCGTGCCTTTTTCGATAAGGCGGCGAGCCAACAAACAATTGCGGGCGTAGGACGGTTTGGCAGGGTCGACTCCGTAGAGTTCCAGAGTCTCCTTGCTTTCCTGACTCAGATCCATCAATTCGGGGGCCGTCGTCTGCATTCGATAGGCCATTTCGTAACTGGCGATGCGAGTTGCGATTTCGGGGTCTTGAACCTGTTCCAGGCGTTGCCTGTTGAGCTTAGTGACGGTGTCGATAAAGTCGCCCTGCTGCTGAGCAGAAAATCCCTTTGGATTCGAGAGGTTGAGGATTGGATCAATGCCATTGAGGAAGGGAACACCCTGGTAGGTACTGGGGAGAAAGCCGCTGCCCCAGAGCGGCGTGCCCCCGCGCGGGCCTCGGGGCCCGCTATTTAGAACCACGAAGCCGGGCAAGTTTTGTGACTCGCTACCAATACCATAAGTCACCCAGGCACCCATGGACGGTCGACCAAATCGCTGGAAGCCAGTGTTCATGAACAGTTTGGCTGGACCATGATTAAAAACATCGGTTTTCATGGATCGGATGATGGCAATGTCGTCGGCGACGGATCCTAAGTGTGGCAAAATTGTCGAAATCTGCGCGCCCGACTCACCCCAATGTCGAAAGACACGCCGTGTTCCCAGTAGCTTGGCGTCCTTCTTGAGGAAGGCAAATTGTTTGTCTTTCACGTAGGAATTGGGAATTACCTGGCCTTCCATCTCTTGCAGCTTCGGCTTGTTGTCAAACAATTCCAACTGGCTGGGACCACCTGCCATGAACAGGTAAATCACCCGTTTGGCCCGGGCCGGAAAATGTCCTTGGCGCGGGTACAAGGGATTGGATTTCGTGAGGGTGGACTCGTCGGCCAGCAGGTCAGTCCGGTTGCCGGCCAGCATCGAAGCCAAGCCGAGTGAACCAAGGGAAAACCCACTGTTGGCAAAAAAGTGTCTTCTGGTAAGTGCCCGCAGGGCTCGTGTGTCAGGTGTCATCCGTCTATTCTCGCGTTATGAATTCGTCCAGGTTCAGTAAGACACGAGCCGCAGCGGTCCAGGCAGCTGCATCTGCAACCGTTGATCCCGCTGGGATCTGGCCCGGCGCAATTAACTTGGCATCTTTTTCTGCTGCCCGAAAATGTTCACGTTGCCGCTGTACGAAATCTGTTAGTTGCTCGAGCTCTCGGGCTGAAGGCTTTCGTGACAAACAGAGAGTAAAGGCATGTCGAATGCGCGCCTGGTCGTCGGCCGTACCAAGCAATAAGATCTGTTCGGCCAGTCCCTGGGCCATTTCCAGGAAGACGCGGTCATTGGCCAGCGTGAGAGCCTGCAACGGTGTGTTGGAGCGTGAGCGTTGTGTGCAGGAGGTGGTGGCGTCAGGAGCGTCGAATGTGGGCAGGAAGGGATAGGGACTGGATCGCCAAAAGTAAATATACAGCCCCCGACGGTAACGGGCTGATCCCTGGCTTTCGGGCCAAGACTTTTTTTGCTGGGTCAGAGCATAAATACCAGCAGGTTGTGGTGGATAGACCCCTGGACCGCCAAGGCGGTGGGTCAACAGTCGACTGGCCGACAGGCTGATGTCACGGATGGTTTCCGCTTCCAGCCGCACACGGGACTGGCGTGCCAGCAGCTTATTGCGAGGATCCTTAGCTACAAGTTCACTTCGGATGCGCGAGTCCTGTCGATAAGTCGAGGAAGTTACCATTAAGCGGTGGACCGCTTTGGTTCCCCAGCCAAGGCGAATGAACTCGCTGGCCAGCCAGTCGAGTAACGCCGGGTGTTCCGGAGCAATTCCTTGGATGCCAAAGTCATTTTCGGTTTCCACGATCCCTAACCCGAAAAACCGTTGCCAGAATCGATTGACGGTAACGCGGGCTGTTAAAGGATTATCGTCGGCTACCAACCACCTGGCGAAATCGAGTCGATTAACGGGTTTCTTGGTGGTGTCGAGCGGCGGCAACACCTCGGGAACGCCAGGGGTGACGCGGGCTCCCTTTTCGAGGAAGTTGCCACGAATCTGGATGTGGGACTCGCGCGGCTTGGCCAGTTCACGCAGGACCATCGTTGTGGGAATCGATTTCTTAAGAGTTTCCAGGTCCCGGGTAAGCCCGGTCACTTTTTTTGCCAGTGGTGCGCGCCCAGAATTCGATTCCTTGAAGGCGTTCTGGATTAGCGTGGCCTCTTCTTTAGTGCGTTGATCGGGAGACTTTTGAGCAATCTTGCGAATCGGATCAGAAACCGTGAGTGCTTGTGGGGGACTGCCGGTGACGGAAAGTCGAAACCGACCCAACAGGTATTTCTTGTTCGGCTTGGAGTGCAGCATCTTGACTGTTAAGCGTGCGCCCTGCGGGAAACTGGCCGCGTCTTTTAAAATAAAGATTGCTTGCCGGTCGACATTCAGTGACCCACTTTTAACGTTAATGGCCCAGCCGGTCTCTTTCTTGCCATCGATGGCATGCGCGACAGGATAGCCAGACTGGGAATGGTCAGCCAGTGCGTGAGCAATTTGGACTGAGTCGGTAGCATGTTGCTTATCGGATTCAGGACCGCTTAGTGGTGAGATGAAGGCGTTCACCTCACTGAGGACAAAGTTGCCGTTGGAGGCCCTGCCCGGTCCCATGTTAGGTAGCCCCTCGTGGGTCAATGCTTCGATGCGAAAAGCGCTGATGTTGCCAGCGGGGAGGGCAACGGTCACCGTATAGGTGTCGTTGGGCGGAATGCTGAAGTCGACGAACAGAGAGTCGTCGTCCAGGCGTGTTAGGACGGCCCCTTCGGCGGTTGTCCAATGTGTTGGCTTGACCGTCGTCCACGTGGGTTCTACTCCCATGGCAACCTGTTTTTCCCAGGCCAGTTGCCGCTGCAGCAGTTGCTTGTCATAGGTTTCCAGCGGCTTGCGGGCAGCCGCCAATTCTTCTTTGAGTTGCTGCTGGCGATCTGTCTGGAAAGGAGTTGGGACCGAGATGAAAGGACCCGAGGCGTTTGCATCATTGTTGTCTTGGCAGTTGTTGAAAATGGCGTACAAGCGATAAAAGTCCCGTTGGCTGATCGGGTCGTATTTATGAGTGTGACATTGAGCGCAACCAAGCGTCAGGCCGAGGAAGACTGCGCCGGTTGTGTTGACGCGATCGACAACGGCTTCCACACGGAACTGCTCGTCATTGGTGCCACCTTCCTGGTTAACGAGGGTGTTGCGATGAAAACCGGTGGCAACCAGTTGCGAGAGAGCAGGAGTCGGCAATAGATCGCCGGCCGTTTGTTCAATCGTAAAACGATCAAATGGCAAATCGCGATTGAAAGCATCGATTACCCAGTCCCGATACTTCCAGATTTTTCGTGCGCTGTCGATGGTGAAGCCGTCGGAATCTGCGTAACGGGCAATGTCCAGCCAGTGTCGACCCCAACGTTCGCCATACTGGGGAGAAGCCAGGATGCGGTCAACCACTTTCTCGTAGGCGTTGGGACTGTCGTCATTAAGAAAGGATTCCACGTTATCGGCTGATGGAAGCGTACCAAGTAAATCGAGGTGCAAGCGTCGAATCAGAGTGCTGCGAGGTGCTTCCGGTGAGGGAGACAATCCTTCCCGTTCCAAACGAGATAAGATGAAGGCATCGATGCCATTGCGAACCCAGGTCCGATCTTGGGTCGCAGGTGGTAGTGGCGGTTCAATAGGCTGAAACGACCAGTGTTTGGATTTCCTTCGCGCCTTTTGTGCGATCGGCTCATCGGCTGGATACTTGGCACCCTGGTCGATCCAGCGACTGATTAAAGCGATTGTCTTGTTGTCGAGCGGAGGCTTCTCATAGGGCATCGCGGATATGTCACCTTCGCCCTGGAGAACCTCGATCAGCAGGCTTTCGGCGCTTTTGCCTGGAATGATAGCGGCCCCCTGGTCTCCCCCGTTGATAGCCAGGCGGGCGGCGTCCAGTCGTAAACCGGATTCCTGCTTCTTGATCCCATGGCAGGCCAGGCAGTGTTGGACGAAGACGGGGCGAATCTCGCGCGTGTAATCGACCGTGGCAGCCTCATCATCCTGGGCAGCAACCGGTCCGGCAACGGCCAGCAGTGCCAGCCAGACGGTAAGCAGCAGCATGACCAGGCCCGCTCGACTTGGAGTCAGCCAGGTTCGATAGCAGGAAAAACAGGCGAGGCATCTCATGGGTAGATCCCGAACAGTCCGTTGCCAGTCGATCTCTGTGGATCGGCGACAGGCTAACGGAAGGTGTGAACGGACCCATTGTAACAGATCGGCTTCAGGTTTCGCAAAGGTGACTGTGACCGCGTGGCGTAGTGATTAGAGCCAGAGGTCGGCATTCGGGCGTTTGCCTGTCAAACTCGAGCGATGGCAATGTGCCGTGGGGTCAATCAGGCCACGAGATTTCTTCTTGTTCATAAACATCCCGGCGGGCCGATAGGACTCTCGCCAGCCTCGCAACATCATCACATCATCCTCTGGAAGCTGACAAAATAGCACGTGATCGAAGCCGGCTTCCTCTTCAATCGTGCCGTCGTGAATGTGAACAGTCGGGAAGAAGATGCGTTTTGGATGTTCGCGTGGGAACTCAAAGGCCATCGGGTGGACATCTTGAGAACCCTTCTTGAATTTAAAGACCACGAAGCCATAGTTCTGATAGCGGGGCAGTTTTTGCCACGTCTCCATTGGCAGTCGAAATCGTTCATCGAGCCGTGAGAAGTCTTTCACGGTAGGAACAAACGAGGCCTCGAAATTACCTACCTTGACCACGTCAAGTTGCTTGCTGTCGGTGGCGGTGTCTGCGCTTTCGACCAGCAGGCGTTGCCCACGGGGTAAGGGGAATCCTTTTTGCAGGTCCGCGAAGAATTCCGGGTATTTTTTTAGGCTGATGAACCGGACCGCTTTTTCACCGCTGCCCCGCTTCACCGGAATTGGCAAAATCATCGCCACATCGTAGGGCGTACGGAGTCCCATGCTGTAGACCAGTTGTTGGGAGACTCCGGCCAGGCCGCGCGCAAATATTTTCGTGTTATAAACAGCTTCAATCGGTCGAGAAAAACAGCACATAATACTCTTCTCCAGTCGTTGGAACTCGTGGCTTTGCCATCTCGTCAGAGAGTTTGAAGAAGCCAGCTCAATTGAAAAGAAAACCCTTTCGCCGGCTTGAACGAACAGGGTAAAATGCCGTCATGAGAGGATTGTATGCAACCGCTGCGGACCGGACTAGGGTTAAATTTACCCGCCTGACGGAAGCGTCTCATAATCGAGGATAACGAGCTCAAAACAGCAAGAAAACTGTTGTTTGGGAGAAAGGAACTGACGATGAAACGAACGACGACAGACCAACCCCAGAGTGCTTTGGGGCGCCGAGAGCTACTGGCCTATACGGCTGCTTTCGGAACGACTTTCCTGGCCGGTCAAGGCCTGCTGCCGGCGGAGTCACCGGTTGCTAAAAAGGAAGCGGCACCTGCTGCTGCTCCGAAGCGTTACGACATGAAAAAGTCGATTAACATGTGGGCATTTCCTTACCCCGACAAGATGTCCCTAAAAGACTGCTTCCAACTTGCCAAGGATGCTGGTTTTGATGGCGTGGAGATTAACTTTGCCTTGGAAGGGGAATTTTCGGCTGAATCTGGAGCCGAGGAGATTGGCGATATCCGCAAGCTGGCCGAAACGATAGGGATTGGAATTAGTGGAGTCTGCTCGTTCCTGTATTGGCCCTACTCACTGACTGGTAATGATCCCCAGCGCCGCAAGAAGGGAATGGAACTGGCGTTGCAGATGATTGAGGCAGCCAACCTCCTGGGGACAGATAATCTGCTTACCATTGCTGGAGCGGTCTACATTCCGTGGCTCGAAGATACGGAGCCGGTTCCTAATGACGTTTGTGACAGGCGGGCACGTAAGGCGATCGCGGCCTTGCTGCCAGCAGCCGAGAAAGCGAATGTCTCTCTTAATATTGAAAACATCTTTGCCAATGGTTACCTGTACAGCCCCCAGGAAATGGTTGAGTTCGTGGATAGTTTCAAGTCGGACAACGTGCAAGTCCATTTTGATACAGGCAATATCATGCAGTACCAGTTCCCCGAACACTGGATTCCCATTTTAGGAAAACGGATTAAGAATATTCACTTGAAGGAATGGGACAAACGGACCCAGGAATTCAATCTCCACACGTTTCGGACACTGCTCGACGGCACGACTAATTGGCCCGCTGTGCTCAAGGCGTTAGATCGAGTCGGTTACCGGGATTACTTGACGTTTGAGTATTTCCATCCGTTTCAACACTATCCCGAAGCGCTCATTTACCAGACATCGGACGCGCTGGACCGGATGCTGGGCAAAAAGATATGAGGTAACTGCCGTCCTTAGCGATCAATGCGAAATGGCAGCCGGATTGTCTTGCGAATAACTTTCGGATCTACCTGGCGAAAGACATCCACCTCAAATGGTCTGCCGATACTGTTGCCGGCGCGATCTTCGAGTTCGCTGTTAACGAGCAGGTGATACTCTCCGGCCTGCCAGGTGGGAGTTGGTTGAAAAGACCACCGCGATTCCTGCTGGTCGACTACCACTTCACCTGACACCGGTTTGCCGCGGGAGTCGACGACTCCCAGCACCCGCTGGAGCATGGCATGATCGAGCGGTTCGTTAAAGAGCACTTTCAATGGCTGGCGAGTGTTTGCTGCCGGAGCGGTGATTTTCCATTGCTGGGGATCCGGCTGCACGTCGTCTGGATCCGAGACGCGAAATTTCTTTTGGAACGTGGCCTTCAGAGGCCTGCCACCAGCGTCTCGCCAGGCTCGGTCGATCACCAGGGTATACGAGCCTCCGGTGAGCAGCGCTGGTCCGACCTCTTCGCGAGGCTTCAGTCCCCTCTTGATGCGACCCGGGTCAAAAAGCAGTGTGAAACGTGTTCCCTGGGGTTCCCACAATTCCTCGGCCAGTTCCAAGAATGGAAACGGTACGATCTTCCCATTTTTGTCGAGTAGGCGAATACGCTGATACGCCTCACCACGGCTCATGGGGTGAGAAAAATGGATGTAGAATTTCAGTTGGTTTTCCGGTAAGAGATGGCCTGAAGGATAGACCTGAACAACGGTTGTCGTCGGCTTGTTTGAAGGGCTTGCCAGGGAAAAGAGCTGTTGCCGTTTTAGGTGATCAGAAAATACCGTTGCCAGTGCAGCTGGTGTGAAGGTAGCACGGTAGGTCAATCCTGGTTTAAGCGGAAAGGCTGGTTCAAAGACAAGCCGATCGGGCAAGACGGTGTAATCACCGTAGATTGGTGGTAACGGCGTGACTGCTTTGCTGACTACATAAACGGAAAACAGTTTGTTCCATGCTTCGCGATCCCAATCCAGTGCTTGCAGAGATTTAACTTGTGGTGAGGTTAATCCAGTCAGTGCAAAGCGTGCCTGGGCTGGAGTGCCCGAGCGAATGATGCGAATTGGCGGTTGTTTGGGCTGATCCACTGCTTGGGCGACGGAAACATGGACGCACAAGATGATTGAAAGCCAGTAGAACGGGCGAAAAAAAACAGCCTGACACGAGCCTGCTAAGACCCGCATCACGCTGTTAGGTAAGTCGAACGCAAAACTAGACACGACAGTCATCCTCTGGGGTGCGACCAGGTGGCCCTGGATGCCCCGGCTACGGTAACTCAACGGTGCTCAGGTCGACTGAACCACCGTCACTTTCAATGAGAACCACCGCATGGGATGAATTCAATCGATCCAGTTGTACGATTCCTTTCAAACGTTCAATGGTGTCATACTTTTGTCCAGCGGTCTTGCCACTCTCAACACGCTTGGTGATCGCTTCCTGGTCGCCAATGTTGTCGGTGGTGATTTTCATGACGCCCCGAGCGCTATTGGCCATCAGGATGTAATCCTTGCCATCCTTCGAGTAGACAAACATGTCTAGCGGACGGTTGCGATTACCCAGTTCTGCAATGGTGACCCCTTTGACCTTGCTGCCGGCTTTCAGTTTTTGAAGCGGGAACTTGACCAGTGGCGTGCAGGTGTAGGCGGCCAACAGATGTGGTTGCTTGTCGATGTTGTAAGTAGTAAAGGTGCGAACTGGGGAACGCGTTTCAAAACGTCCGTGGGCACCGTGGAAAATTTCGACACCCGCCCCGCCGTCAACCGATTGGAAGGGAAATGGGATGGCACGCAGGGTGGAGGCAAATTCTTCGTTGGAAAGGCCTGCCACAATGACGCGCCCATCGATGTAGGCCAGGTCCGTGATCGACTGGCTGCGCAGATTTCGACGGCCCGTTCCGCCGGGTGCCGGAGGGTTGGGCAGTTTGGCGGTGCTAAACTTGACCTTCTTGAGCGAAACGATTGTTACCTTGCCGCTGGTGCTGACGCGCAGCAATACAGGTTTCGCTTCCGGTCCTCGACTCGAAGAAGCGGAAACATAAGTGTTGCCGCTGGCCGGATTGACCGCCATGTCGTTGATCAGGATGTCGCTGCCCGCAGTCCCCAGTAAACCAGCAATGATCTGGTTGAGTCCTTTAACGCGAATCATCACCTTTTCCGGGCTTCCCTTGGTGTCACCAGTATCGATGGCACAAATCTGGGCCGCCTTGGTGTCACCGACAAACAAGATTCCTTGGGGACCAAAACTGATCGGACCCGCAGAAGTCAACTCGAGATTACCCGTCTTTAATCCGACTGTCAGGTCCAGTGCCTGGGCCGGAATGCTTAACAGGGAGATCGCCAACAGAGACAAACTTACCAGGCTGATTCTCTTGAACATCGTAAACTCCTTGAAACGGATAGACTGCTGATTCGATTGGACTGATTCACTGAGGACCTTATTATTACCGATCAGTAAGCGGTTGCAATAAAGCGGGACGAAGAAGTCGGCTTTTTCGAGAGTTTAAAACCGGTGGCCGTAGCTGGGATTGACCGTTTCTAGTCACCGGCAAGTAGCAGATCCCAGGTCTTTGCCCGTGCAGAGAAGGCTGTTGTTGTGATAGGCTTGGGACGGCCCGGGAAGTCTCTTGCGAAAGCATGTCAGGGAGCCCAGGCGAAAAATTAACCGGAGGTTAGGAAGCGTGTGCCCCCTTTTATTGAAAGAGAGTGACTCGATGCAACCACGATCGTGGTCGAAGATGCTTAGCTGGCTGTTTGTTTTTGCGGTTGCCAGCAGTTGCGGCCTGGGATGGAGCGAGGAACAGCCGTGGAATGTGCTGCTGATTGTTTGCGATGACTTGAATAGCCACGTGGGACCGGCGGGCTATCAAGCGATTCAGACGCCAACCCTCGACAGCTTGGCGAAGCAGAGCTTGCGACTCAATCGCGCCTACTGTCAGTACCCGGTTTGTGGTCCGTCGAGGGCTTCGTTCCTGACGGGCCGCTATCCGGAGACCACCCGGATCCTGGATAACAAGCTGGATTTGCGTAAGGAACAACCGCAGTTAGTGACGCTGCCGGAACTGTTTAAAAAGAACGGCTATTGGACAGCCGGCGTGGGCAAGATTTTTCACGGGCAAATGAACTACGGCGAGCGAGCCTGGCACGAATTTACGTTCTTCAACAAAAATAAACGTAACCCGGTTGAAGAGAAGCTTAAACGTGAATTTGTCACGAAACATGGGGCCATCGAAACACCGCAGGACGAACGTGCCTTTCGACGCTATTACCGGGAACACAAACCACCCGGCAGTGCTCCGCTCTTCGGACCGACGGATATGACCGACCAGGAACACCGCGATGGCATGAATGTGCGGCGGATCGAAGAGTGGCTCGACAAGCGGGCCTATGGGGATCAGCCCTTCTTTATCGCTTGTGGTATTCACAAGCCCCATGTGCCGTTTTATGCACCGGAAAAGTATTTTACGAAGTATCCCCAGCAGCAACTCCCGATTGCCGTCGTGAAACCAGACGATCTGAATGATATTCCCCGCCTGGCACTGAATCACCGTTATCAAGGTTTTGGTTTTG
>Ga0310342_100001199_pt1 | contig 15922 bp, 14 predicted proteins | sample S15DNA20500_MG_FD_206155 | JGI IMG/M metagenome (GOLD analysis project Ga0310342, IMG submission 206155) | Marine microbial communities from station ALOHA, North Pacific Subtropical Gyre - S1503-DNA-20-500_MG | ecosystem: Environmental > Aquatic > Marine > Oceanic | place: Pacific Ocean: North... | reverse complement strand
TGGAGTGGACCGTATACAGTGGGGAGGCCACGATTGCGGACCCAGGTTCCCTGGTGACCGAGGCCACATTGAGCGACGCGGAGCCGCTGCCTGATGACTGTGGGACGACCTATTACACGTTCCAGCTGGCAGTGACGGACTGCGAGGGCGAGGTCACCACCGCCAACGTGACGCATGGCGTGAGTTGTTGCGGAATGGATGCGGAAGATCCGGACACCGGAGACCCCGTGACCGATATCGACGGGGACGGCTGGACGGAGGTCGAAGGAGACTGCGACGACTTTGATGCGGCCGCCTATCCAGAGGCCGTGGAGCTGTGCGATGCAGTCGACAACGACTGTGATGGCGTCATCGATGAGTCGGGATCTTCTGGTGAGGTGGCGTCCTATGTGGATGACGATGGTGACGGCTACGGCACCACGGAATCAGAGACCTGGGACTGCGATGTGGCCAGTGGCCGATCGGAGATCTCCGGCGACTGTGATGACGAGGATGACAGCGTGCATCCGGGCGTCGAGCGCGACTGCGATGATGCGGTGGACAATGACTGTGACGGAGAGATCGACGAGGGTCCCGATGCCACCTGGTATGCGGATGCAGACGGAGATGGTTTTGGTGATGCCACGAGCACCACGGCATCCTGTGATGCGCCGGAAGGCCACGTGGAAGACGCCACGGACTGCGATGATGGGGATGAACTGGTCTTCCCTGGACGCTCGGAGATCTGCGGTGATGACGGCATCGACCACGACTGCGATGGGTGGATGGATGGTGGAGACGATGACTGCGTCTGCTCGTCTGGGGAGTTTGATCTCCTGGCGGATCTCGGCTCGGAGGTGGGTGATGATGTCTTCATCCTGGAGGACACGGATCTCTCGGGTGCGACAGACGACATCGAGCTGTCCTGTGGTGACGAGGGCGACCTCGATCAGATCTTCACCTGGACTGCGCCGGAGAGTGCGTGTGTCTCCTTCGATACCTGTGGCTCCGACAACAGTGTGGATCTGGCTGTGCTGAGCAGCTGTGACCTATCGGAGCTTGACTGTACCGAAGACCCATCCAGCTCATACTGGTGCGATGGCGGTGACAGTGGTGCCCGGGTGAATCTCGAGGTGGAGGTGGGCCAGACCTATCTGGTGGTCATGGATGTGGACGATCCAGACACCGGAGACCGGAACTTCCTGAATATCAATCCGTGTGAGTGACGGTGATGGCGAGCAGCAGCTCGTCCCAGACCCTGCCGCCATCTCCTACGGCCTGCACCACCACGCTGTGTGTGGTGCCGTCATCGGTATCTGCCGGAATCGTGATCTCCAGATCGTAGGAGATCGACACCGTGTCCAGCCCCAGGGTGAGGCCGGTGTGGGCTTCGGGCGAGACGCTGCTCACCAGGCCCAGGGTGTCCCCACCGACCTCAAGTGAGACCGATGAGACAGGGATGTCCAGGGCAGAGATAAGTGCGCTACCGATGGTGGCACCCATGCTGCTGGAGCCCATGTAGACCAGGGACTCGTCCCCTGCACCATCTCCATCCGTATCCGCCAGGGAGCCGATGCTCTCGGCCAATTCTTCCATCTGGGGAATGGAGTAGCCTGCCGACCCAGAGGTGGTATCGAAGCCCACAAAATGGGCGCCCATATCTGTCATCGCAGCGACCACATCACCGCCGGTGGCATCGGCAGGACATCCGCTGGGGCTGCCGTAGCCGGCATCGGGGTCCCGCATGTAGTTGTCTGTGAAGATGACCACGATGGGCAGGGTGTCGGATCGGAAGCCGATGCCACCAAGGCTGCCGCCACCGGTGGACGTGGCGTCCCAACCTTCACCCCCGGCACCTTCAAAGGGGTCCCCTTCGCTGGACAAGAACGGCAGGACATCCGTGTCTTCGTCGTAGGCGGCATCACAGTTCTGGTCATAGCCCTGTCCGGAGGCCATCTGAAACAGGGCTTCCATTCCCGCTTCCGGGCCGTCTCCACCAAAGTGGATGGACGTCTCTGCGACCGCATCCAGAACCGTTGCCGCGTCGTCTGTCATCTGCTGACGCAGGATGAAGGGCTTGTCTCCGGAGCTGCTGTAGCCGTACGAAGCGTACGCGTAGTCATCAAAAGTGGCGTAGCCATACTCTATGTCCAGGCCCAGACTGTGGGTGGCGGCCATGATGGTCGGGAACCCGTCTTCCAGTGCTGCGACACCTGAGGACATCGAGCAGGTGGTGTCCATGAGAAAGGCCACGTCGAGCTGGGTGTGGGCCATGTCAAAGGTCACCGTGATCGTGCCTGTTTCCCCTGGTGCGAGCTCGGGGTGTGCGCCAGGTGCGGAGCCTGGATCGGATGGGTCAGTGCCTATGGCGACCTCGATGCCATCCGAAGTCCCGTCCCCATCCGAGTCTGAATCATAGGGGTCGGTTCCGGTGTCGATCTCGTCTCCATCAGAGAGGCCATCGTCATCGGAGTCTGTGTCCAGATAGTCGGGCGTGCCGTCCCCATCGGTGTCCCGGGGGGTGTCGTCCGCATCGGACATGCCGGACTCGGTGCCGTCGGAGAGGCCATCGTCATCGGAGTCTGTGTCCAGGTAGTCGGGTGTGCCGTCCTCATCCGTGTCGGCGTCTCCCTCGATTTCATCCGGGATGCCGTCCCCGTCGCTGTCGGTGTCGGTGTCGGTGTCGGTGTCGGTGTCCGTATCGGTGTCGGTGTCCGTATCGGTGTCGGTGTCGGTGTCCGTGTCGGTGTCCGTGTCGGTGTCGGTGTCCGTATCGGTGTCGCTCTCGCCTGCAGTGTCATCTCCCCCTGGCTTTGGGTCGTCCGTCTCGCAGCCAGTGGAGAGTAAAACCAGAGAAGTGAGCAGGAGTACACGCATTGGAACCTCTAGAGAAGACACAGCTTACCGCGAGCGAACTGTGGACGTGCAGGGAGTGTACGGTTCATTGCACTGTACGCTCAGAAGGCCTCTTCGAAGGGCATGAAGATCGTGATTAATGTACTGAATAAACAAGGAACAAAGCTGTGTATGGACGAGTTTGCTGGCCGCCGTTGTTCTTTGGCACGGGTCTTGAACTCCTGCCAGGCAACGCTCAACCTCAAGGAGTCTAACCATGCGTTTTATCACCCTCATTCTGTTTGCCCTTCTGCCCTTGACCGCCATGGCCAGTGACGGCGTCAGCTTGCGAGACATTGAAGACATCTACGAATACGTGGATACCTCTGTGGCAGGCAATAGCTGCAAGGCAGAGTCATTTGATGGAAGCCAGGCCTGCTCCATCACCTGTGTGGCGTGGGAAAATGCCATCTGCAGTTCGAGCAGTTCGCGAGCACATTGCGCATGTGTGCCCACATCCAAGCCACCCAAGGATGTCGAAGCCCTTCGGTAGGCTGCAAAATTATCGACCAGAGTCGTTGACCGCACCCGCTGTGGGTACTGGACATCCGGTACACCCAGTGGGCGCGGTCTTCTCTGTAGGGTCCGGGTAGGTCAGCGCCCTGTCCAGACAGGATCGCGCTTCTGCATGAAGGCCATGATGCCTTCTTGTGCGTCCTCGGTGCCCAGGCAGCCCATGAGTGCTTCCTGCAGATAGGGAAGCGCATCCTCGAAGGAAAGCTCACTCTGCTTGTGGTAGGCATTCAGGCCCAGGCGGATGGCGGCCGGTGCCTTGGCTGCCAGCTTGCTGGCGAGCGCTGCCACCTCGGTGTCCAGCTGATCTGAGGGTACTGCCCGGCTGATGAGCCCCATCTGGACGGCAGCATCTGCTGAGATCTTGTCGCCGGAGAGGATGAACTCCAGGCCCTGGCGCTTGGGCACTGTCCGGAACAAAGATGCCATCACCATCATCGGGAAGATGCCCCTGTCGATCTCGGGAGCTCCGAACTTCGCGGTGTCCTCGGCGATGACGAAGGTGCTGCCACAGATGAGCGCGAGTGCACCGGCCAAGGCGTAGCGCTCCACGCGCGCGATGATGGGCTTGCCCGCGTCTCTGAGTGCCAGGTTGAGCTCGATGAAGCCGCCGCGGTGGGGAATGGTGGACTCCTCAGCGCTACCGCCGCTCATCTGGGAGAGGTCGGCACCTGAGCAGAATGCTCCACCGGCGCCCGTGAGCACAATGACCCGAACGTCGGCATCATCTCGAGCGGTCTCGAGTCCGTAGATGATCTCGTTGATGAGCTGTGCGCTCAACGAGTTGCGCTTCTCGGGTCGGTGCAGTGTGATTGTGCAGACGTGGTCCTCGACCACGTACCGCAGCACCTGAAACGGAGGAGTCTCCGTCATCCCTACTTGAGGCCCGTGATGGGCGCGGCTTTGATGAGCTCGCCGATGAGCTTCCTTCGGATGGCGAGCATCAGCGGACTCACTCTTTCGATGGCCAGCTCGGCCTTCTTGACCAGTGATTCTGGCTCCAGATCGGGGTCGGTCTTCTCCAGGAAGAGCGCGACTTCTTTGTGGAGCAGCTCCTTGAGCGCTTTCAGATAGATGACAGCATCTTGGGGCTGGAAGCCATGTTCATCATCAAACCCGGCAGCGGCGAGTGCGGCGAGGGCATCTGCTACGGCCACGTCGGCAGGATGGACCAGCTTTCTACGACCGCGTGTGTAGTGGTTTACCAGGCCGAGCTTATGGAACTGCTGGATGTCTCTATCGGAGAATCCGGTGCGGGCGCTGAGCTCTTTGACGGAGAGGTGGCTTCTGCTGCCCTCTGGAGAGAGCGGTGAGCTCTGGGTTCGGAGAGCCTCGACCTCGAGCATGTTCTGCAGGCGTCGGATGCCCTCATGATCTGCGGCATCCTGAAGCAGGGTCTTGACCTCGTTGAGCGAGCGCCGGGTCTGAGACTGTAGCCCCTTGATCAACAGCACCCGGTCGATACATCCCGGATCGTACAGGGCCATGTTTCGGCTGGTCTTCTCGGGCTCGGGAAGCAGTCCCTCCCGCACATAGTGGTGAATCGTGGCCCGGGTCACGCCCGTACACTTGATGAGTTCTCCGATTTTGATCCCGCCGTCCATGCTTGTGCTCGCGGTAGTGGTTCCCCTGGTCCGCGGTGGGGTGTGTGCCCCGTTCATAGCCGCGTCCCCGTCTCAAGGGCTGTATCCTGTGCCGCCGAGGTCGTCCGGTCCAGGACGTCCTGGAGCTGTGGGACGACTTGCTCTTGGTAGAGCCGCATAGAGTTCTTGACCTGTTCGGATGGCATCGGACCGCACTTGAAGCCGCCAATAAAATAGTTTCCGCCCGCCTCGACCGATTTACCGAGTACCTCGGCCACGTGCTCTGGAGAGCCGCATACAAAGGGTGTCCAGCCGCTCTTCACCATGTCCTCGTAGTCCGCACCGGAGGCCATGATTCGATCCAGGCGCTGGTCCAGCCACTCGGGCTTCTCCGAGAGGTCTCCCCAGGTATCCACGCTTCGGCCGATGAGGTGGCTGAGTAGCTTGCCACCGCCCTGCGCGAAGGCCATGAGCGTGCGCATCGCCAGACGAGTTCCCTCCTCGACAGCCTTGTCGTGGTCCTCGTCCACGTAGATCCACTTGAAGAAGGGCTTGAGCTCCATCTCTGGGTGTCCGGCGGCCTGGGCGAATCGGCGGTGCTTGTCGTACTCGTGCTTGAGGGTGCTGGGATTGAAGCCGGCGGCAGGCACGATGCCGTAGCCCCGCTCCGCGGCCCACTGGATCTGATCCTCCCGGGAGGTGGTCAGGTAGACCATTGGCTTTCGGTTGTTGAAGAGCTTGGGCTGCAGGGTGATGCCGTCGGCCTGGTAGAACTCGCCCTTGTGGGTCACATTGTCTTCACCAAACATCCGCACGATGAGGTCACAGGCCTCCCGGACCCTGGGTGTGTTCTCAGCGATGTCGCGTCCGAGTTTGTCGAACTCGTATTTGCGGTAGCCACTGCCCACGCTGAAGACGAGTCGGCCCTGGGACATCTGATCGATAAGCGCACAGTCTTCTGCGAGCCGGATGGGGTCAGCGAGCGGCAGCACGATGAGCATGGGCCAGAGCATCATCTTGTCGGTCTGGCCAGCAATGAAGCTCAGGAAGTGCTCCACTCGAGGCATGATCCCGTAGTGCTCAGAGAAGTGGTGCTCGGCAGGGCAGACCGCATAGAAGCCGAGGTCCTCGCCAAAGCGAATCTCATCGGCCGCCTGGGCGTAGAACTCCGCCGGGGTCGCCTGACCCATGGTCTCAAACAGATAGAAAAGGCCAGAGCGAAACTGCATGAGGCACCTGATAAAGTAGAAAGTGTTACGTGCTACATAACACTTTTCGCATCATCGCCCAGGTCGTGTCAAGCATGGAACGGACTCCCTTCTCGGTCACCACTGATGACGGCCAGGTTCTTGCTTGTGACAAGGCTGGTGAGGGTGCAGTGTGTCTTCTGGTCCACGGCCTTGGTTTCCGACGCAAGCACTGGCATCGGCAGGTAGAGGCCCTGGTGGATGCCGGCTACACGGCGGTGACGGTCGACCTCCGTGGGTTCGGGGACTCTCCCGTTCCGAAGGCGCAGTACACCATCGAGCGGCTATCGCAGGATCTCGACTGCATCCGGGCACACCTGGGCGTGGAGCGCGTTCACCTGGTCGGTCATTCCATGGGCGGAATGGTGGCCCTGCAGTATGCGCTCGACCGGCCGGAGCGTCTCCACTCGCTGACCATCGCCTCCTCCACGGCCCACAACGGCTCCCGAGCTCGCCAGTTCGGCCGAATGATGTCGCGCCTGTCCAGGGATGGCTCTGGCGTGGCCCTGGCGGATGTGGAGTTCGAAGCGGAGTGCCGGGCGATGATGGATCAGGTGGTGCAGTACGTGGGCGTCGACGACATGATGCCCATCCTCGCCAGCCTCACGGCAGACCCGGATCCGGCCCGCAGCCTGGCGTGGGAAGCCGTGGTTGGCTTTTCTCTTCGTCGCCGACTCAAGGAGATTGCCTGCCCGACCTTTGTGATGCATGGGTCGGGTGACCCGATCATGCCCTACGCAGCGGGGTTTTTGATACATCTCGGCATGCCGGGATCCCGCTGGCTTCCGATCTACGACGGGGGGCACAACCTGCCGCGAGAGAACCGGGAGGAATTCAACGCGGGCTTGATCTCCTTTCTTCGAGATCTGCCCAGCTGCGCTCCTGCCTGACTCGGCCCGGGCATTCTGAGTCGGATATCCTCGTGGGCATGTCCATCGTGCCTCACGGACGCTTCCTCCCCGTCGATGCGGATGGGTATCTCTCACGTGACACTGACGCTGGGCACATCCCTGAGCTGTGGTGGCCGCTGATTCGGGGAGTGATCGCGGCGTATGAGACCAACTGCGGGGCCGATCTCCACAGCGTCTACCTTCGGGGGAGCGTGCCCAGAGGGCTGGCCATCTCCGCAGTGTCCGATCTGGACACCCTGGCAGTCTGCAGCTCATCGCTGACCAGAGAGGAGCCTGGGTGGGTGGATGAGGTCAGCCAGGCTCTGCATCATGAGCACAGGGTTGGGACCGGTATTGAGATGACCGTGGTCGGTATGAACCACGTGCTCGATCCGGCGTTGGCGATTGGGCGGATTCTGGCCACGCAGGCGCTGTGCGTGCACGGGCCAGATCTGATCGATGTGGTGCCTAGGTGTCGGCCAGACAGGACCATGATTTGCCACGCGCTCGACCTGGACGGAGACATCGATCCGATCCCGGGGTGGCTGGTGGATCCGGAGGAGGACAATGCCGAGGTGTGTCGGTGGATCATGAAGCGGCTGGTGCGAGCGGGCCTGGAGATGCACATTGATACGGTCGGGCAGTACACCCGTGATCTCTGGCCCTGCTACTCGGTGTTTGCCCAGCACAGTCCCGAGCGCGCAGGGGACATGCACCGGGCACTGGAGCTGGCCGTCTACCCCACGGACGATCCCGGGGACCTGATGGCATTCCTCGAGGACTTCGGGCGCTGGCTGGCCCGAGAGGCGGCGGCGAGCCTGGCCTCGAATCCGCCGACCGCTACTCGGTGAGGTCGACCAGCACGTTCTTGGTCTGGGTGTAGCCTTGAAGCGCCTCGGCACCGCCCTCGCGACCCCATCCCGACCCCTTCATGCCACCAAACGGTGCGTTGTGGGGCAGCATGCCGTAGGTGTTCACCCAGACCACCCCGGCACGAACCGCGCGCGCAACCCGGTGCGCACGCCCCAGATCCCGGGTCCAGATTCCCGCCGCCAGACCGTAGTCGGTGGCGTTGGCCAAACGGATGGCATCCGCCTCATCTTCAAAGGGTGTGATGCACAGTACGGGGCCAAAAATCTCATCTTTCCATACGGGCATATCAGGCGTTACACCGGTTAAAATGTGTGGCGCCATAAAGCTTCCCTGGTCGGCCAGCCCGTTGACCTCGCCGGCAAAAGCGAGCGTGGCGCCGGCGTCGATTCCGGCCTGTACTGCAGCCTGGACCCGGTCTCGGTGGCCGGCATGGATCAGCGGCCCCAGCATGGTCCAGGGCACCAGGGGATCGCCCATCGGCAGAGACTGTGCAGATTCGGTCAGTCGGGCCACTACTTCATCGTGAACAGATTGGTGAACCAGCAGCCGCGAGCCCGCGGCACAGATCTGTCCACTCAAGCCGAAGACCCCCATGCTGGAGAGCATGGGCACCTTGTCCAGATCGGCGTCCTCGAAGATGATGTTGGGCGACTTGCCGCCGAGTTCGAAAATGCACGGTTTGAGGGTCTCGGATGCAGCCGCCTGGACCTTGCATGCTGTCTCCCGGCCGCCGGTGAAGCTGACCTTGTCGACGCCGGGGTGTCGGACCAGTAAATCGCCGGTCTCGCCGTCTCCGGTCACGACCTGAACGACGCCCTCTGGAAAGCCGGCCTCGTCCATGAGGCTGGCGAGCTTCAGGGTGGAGAGGCTGGCGTGCTCTGACGGCTTGAGGATGACCGTGTTTCCGGTGACCAGCGCAGGACCTAGCTTGGCGCCCACCATGAGCAGCGGTGTGTTCCATGGAATGACCGCGGCGATCACACCGATGGGCTCGGGTTGGGTGTAGTCCAGCTGGGTGTTCGAGTTCATCGGAATGACAGTACCGGTGAGCTTGTCTGCCCAGCTGGCGTAGTACTCGAGATTTCGGATGAGTGCGCCCACGCTCAGCTTGTCGGCTATGCCGCGTGGCATGCCCACATCCAGGCTCTCGATCCGCGAGAGCTCCTTGCGGTGCTCACGGACCAGGGCCGCCAGCTTGGTCAGACATCGGGCACGCTTGGATGGGCCCCACTCATTCCACCAGGGTCCGGCATCAAAGGCCTGTCGTGCTGCAGCCACTGCGGCATCAATCTGTTCACTTCCGGCCACAGGTATCTCGGCCAGGGTCCCGCCGGTGGTGGGATCGGTGGCGTCCAGGGACCGCTGGGTTGCAGGCACATCTCCGGCGATGCGCATGGCAAAGGGTGTGGCGAGTCCGGCCTTCTCGATGGCCTCGGTGTGGTCGATCATGCTGCCTCCCCAGGGACGATGCTTGCGCGGACCACGGAGCCGCAGCCGCCAAAGGAGTCGGACTCATTGAACGCCTTGTCGATCTCATCGAGGCTGAAGGCGTGACTCAGGAGTGCCTCATAGGGATAGCGATCTTTGGTGCGGGCCAGGAAATCGACGGCGAGCTTCAAGGTCATGGGTGGGTAGAGACTGATTCCGATGATGGATCGGTTGTAGCCCACCAGCAGGGATGGATCGGCCTTGTAGGTCTGCTTGGGATTGATGTTGCCGAGCTCCAGGTATCGGCCACCGCGGGCCAACATTCGGATGCCCTCGTTGACCACCTCGGGCTTTCCGACGACCTCGACCACCACGTCCGCACCCCAGCCATCGGTCATGGACTGCACGATCCCCACGCGGGCCCGGGGGTCCTCGACCTCTGAGATGTTGATGGTCTCGTCCGCGCCGAAGCGCTTGGCCATGTCGAGTCTGTTTTGAATGCCATCGATACAGATGACCTTGTGCGCCCCCATCTCCTTGGCCACCGCACAGGCATACAGACCGAGTCCACCAGCGCCTTGAACCACGACAGTCTCACCGAACTGAAGGCGGGCTTCCTGCAGTCCAAACAGGACCTGTGAAAGTGCACAGTTGGCGCCAGCGACAAGCTCGGACTCAATGGTGTCGGGCACCTTGAAGACCGCCTGGCCGCGCTTGACGTAGTAGAAATCGGCAAAGCCGCCGGTGAAGTGCGGCGCCATGTCACAGGGACGCACCGGACAGGTCAGGGAGGTCATGCACATGTGCGGACATCCCTTCAGGCACGCCATGCAGCGCCCACATGGGTAGTAGTAGGTGAACACCACCCGGTCGCCTTCCTTCAGTGGTTGGCCAAGGGAATCGGAGCGAACCTTGGCGCCGAGCCGATGGATGGTTCCGCACATCTCGTGACCGAGGATCAGTCCGTAGGTGATGCCCATCCTGGAGAGGTCGGTATCGCCGCGCCACAGGTGCAGATCGGTTCCGCAGATGTTGGTGCGAGCCACCTTGACCACGAGGTCTGCGGGCTTGGGGTCGGGAACGGTGTACTCGCGCATCTCGAAGGGTTTGCGAACACCGACGAACACCGCAGCGCGTCCTGTCTCAGCCATGACTCTCTCCTTGGTTTCCGGTTCTCTCGTCGGAAAATCCGATGAGCTTCCGGGCAATGATGACGCGCTGGATCTGTCCAGTGCCTTCGACGATGTCCAAGGCTTTTACGTCTCTGTACAATTTCTCGATGAGGTGATCCGAGGCCCCGCCAGCCAGGCCGAGAATCTCGATGCCCAGGCTCGCTGCCTCCAGTGCCAGCGGCGCTGCTGTGGCCTTTGCGATGGCAGCGGAGAGCTGATTGGGCTCCTTGTGATCCGCTTCCCAGGCGCTCTTCCAGGCCAGCATGCGTGCCAGGTCCAGCTTCCGCCGAATGCGTGCCAGGCGGTCCGCCACCCGCGAGGAGCGCCAGGCGCTCGGTCCAGTGAAGTGCTCCTTGGCAAACCTGCTGGCCTCGTCGTAGGCAGCCCGACCAATCCCTACGGCCATACCCGCCACGATGGGGCGGGTCATGTTCAGGGTCTTCATGGCGCCCTTGAAGCCCTCACGGGTCTGATCTCTGGGGGTCAGCAGGTTCGATAGGGGTACACGGCACTCTTCAAAGCTCAGCGTGGCTGTCTCTGATGCATTGAGTCCCATCTTGTGCTCGACGCCGACGACAGAGAATCCCGGGGTGTCTCGGGGCACGATCACTGCCCGGTGTCCGGCGCGGCCGAGCGCTGGGTTCTCTGTGCCCCAGACGGTGATGAAGTCGGCCCGGGCCCCATTGGAGATGAAGCACTTGGCGCCGTTGACCACGATCTCATCGCCCTCGAAACGAAGCCGGGTACGGATGCGGGCTACATCTGACCCTGCACTGGGCTCTGTCATTCCAAAGCCGGCCCACCGGGGACGATCCTTTTCCTTGAAGGGATGCAAAAAGCGTTCCTTCTGATCGGGGGTACCCATCATCATGATGGGGGCACCGCCGAGCCCGGGACCGGGCAGAGAGGTGGCCATCCCGCGGTCCCAGTAGGCGGCCTCTTCTGCCATGACGACCGCTCGGCGCACCGTCTTCCGGGCTCGTCCGTCGTCGTCTGCACGCGGCTTATCCATCTTGCCCGCAAAGCCCCCAGTCAGGCCCATCTCCAGGACCTCAGAGAAGAACGGGTGATCTGGTGGGAGGGCATGACCCATGGCGTCGGCCTCGAGACCGAGCGGGCGAAGGCGCTCCCTTCCCAGGAAGTGGATCATCTGACGCAGGCTATCGAAGCTCTTGGGCATGGAGAAATCCATCAGATCTCCCCCCTTGCCGCGTCGTCCAGCGCCAGGTCGACCCCACCCCACAGCAGGCTGAGGGCCCGGGTGTCGCGCATCCATTTTTCGACCGGGTGGTCTCGGGTATAGCCGTGTCCTCCGAGCAGCTGGACGGCGTGGCTGGTCACAAACAGCCCACCCTCGATGCACTCCAGCCAGGCATCTGTGGATGCGCAGGTGTCCCCGGATTCCTGATGCCATGCGGCCTTGGCGCACATGATGCGCATGCCCGCTACACGCATGGCCATGTCTGAGATCATGAAGGCGATGCCTTGATGGTTGGAGAGGGGCTTTCCGAAGGATTCCCGCTCCTGCACATAGGCGCTGGCGTGGGTCAGGCTGGCCGCCGCGATTCCAGTCAGGATGGCTGCACCCCAGAGCCGGGCGGTGGCCCGCGCCATATCGCCGGCTTGTGCCTCTGCAGTCCCCTCCTGAGACCACTCGAGGAGGGCGCAGGCTGCGGGTCCGGCGGCCGACAAGCCAAGGGCGCGGGTGGGGGTGGTCTCCACATGGGCCAGGCCGATGCTGCCTGCATCATCGAGCACCAGCACCCGGTCTCCGCCGCCGACGGGCAGGAAGTGGAGGGGCCAGCTCATGATGGCCCGGTCTCGGACCAGGACCAGGGCGTGCACGGGGCCATCGATGCCCAGGGAGGTGGCCAGCGGTGGCAGCCAGGCCGAGCGCCACAGCTGGAGCGCAGCGGCGCCATCGGCCTGGGCCAGCCGCTCGACAGCCTGTACGCGTGCCGCAAAGCTCACCGGCATCTCCGGATCGATGTCGGGTGCGCCCAGGAGTCCGATACCGGTCTCCTCAAAGGCTGTCAGAATCTCCTGAGGCAAGGTGCTGGCTGACTCGTGGGTGCGCATGCTGGGGGCCAGCTCTCCATCAGCGAATTGTCCCGCCATCTGGACCACCATGCGCTCTTCTTCGGTCAGAGAGAAGTCCATCAGCGGCCCTTGAACTCGGGGGTTCGGCGCGCCATCTGGGCCTGGATTCCCTCGGCAGCATCCTGGGTCTGCGAAAGGATGGCCTGGGCCATCGCTTCTCGCTGGAGCACGCTCTCGACATCTTCTTCGCCAGCAGTGCGGAGTGTCTTCTTGATGGCTCGGACCGCCAGGGGTGCGGACTGGGCGATCTGTTCAGCGAGCGCAGTGGCTGTTTCGAGGACCTCACTGCTCGGGACGGCTCGCCGGCACAGCCCAATCTGGGCCGCTTCCTTTCCTCGGATCAGTCGCCCCGTAAACAGCAGCTCGCTGGCCGCTTCATGGCCCACTGCCCGGATCAGCCGGTGGGAGATGCCCAGGCCAGGATGGATGCCAAGCCGGGAGAAATTGGCGCCGATTTTGGCGTCCTCGGAGACGATCCGGATGTCTGCAAGCAGCGCGATGCCGAGGCCGCCGCCGACAGCATGACCGTTGATGGCTGCGATGAGCGGTACCTCGATCTCCCCGAGCGGCAGGAAGGCGGCGTAGAGCTGGGAGATACCCGCATGTACGCCGGCGATACCCTCGATGCCGTTTTCCTCAATGAGTCCAGCCAGGGTCCGGAAGTCCGCGCCTGCCGAAAATGCCCTTCCGGCACCGGTAATCACCACTGCTCGAATCTGTGGGTCCGCCTGGATGGCGGCGATCACGGAAGGAAGTGCGGTGATCAGCTCCGGAGACATCGGGTTGAGCTTGTCCGGCTGATTGAGGGTGATGGTGGCGACGTGTCCTTCCGTGCTCAGGAGGACGGCCTGCTCGCGGGGTGCCTGGCTCATGCATCACCTCCCAATTGGGCGAAGTGCCGGTGCAGCATGGATGTGACTTCCTGGGCCCGCTCGACCGGGGTGAGGTGGCCTGATCCGCTGAGCTCTACAAGCTCGGCAGCAGGCACCCGTGTTGCGATGTCCCGGCTGTGGCCGGCGGGCACGGAGGTGTCGATATCGGAGGTGAGGACCAGCGTGGGCATGTCGATGTGCTCGAGCTGGTCGAGGACCGAGGTTCTCCAGATGACCGCCTTGGCCGCAAAGTAGATGCCGTCTCCTTCCGGTGGATTGGCCAGCATCTCCCGGAAGGGAGCCACGGTATCGGGCTGTGCGCTGATGAAGCCCTCGGAGAACATCAGGCCCAGCACGAAGTCCACAGTGGCATGATTGGTGGGCTTTCCCCGAGAGTCCTCGTTGACCTGGTGGAAGATGTCCCGGAGGGGCTGCTCTTGCTCGGCAGCGCTGGTGTTCAGGAGCGCGATTCGCTGCACTCGATCGGGGTGGGCCAGGGCAAAGCGCATGCCCACCATTCCACCCATGGAGTGCCCCACGTAGCCGCATCGTTCGATGCCCAGGTGGTCCAGGACTGCCGGGATGTCGCTGGCCATCTGCTCCAGCGAGTAGTCGGCCAGCGGGTGCCCGGACGCTCCGTGTCCGTGCAGATCCAGGCGGATCACTCGAAAGTGCGCGGCCAGAGACGCGGCCTGGGCATTGAACATCGAGGAGTCAAAGGTCAGGCTGTGGCAGAACAGGAGCGCGGGTCCCTGACCCTGCTCCTGTACGATCAGGTGGTAGTCACGGATGGGAATGCGGTGGGTGATCATGCGCTGACCTCGCCCCGCTCTCCTCGGAGGACTCGCTTCAGTACCTTGCCCAGGGCGTTGCGCGGGAGCTCCTTGAGCACATCCACTTCGCGAGGGATCTTGTAGTCGGCCAGCCTTCCAGTGAGGTGGGACTGGATCTCCTCATGGGAGAGTCGGGCGCCCTCCTCGAGCTCGACAAAGCCCTTGGGGACCTCGCCCATCACCGGGTGGTGCATCCCCACCACTGCGGCATCTCGTACTGCTGGGTGGGCGATGAGCACGTCCTCGACCTCCGGGGCCGAGACGTTGTGCCCGCCGACGATGATGAGGTCCTTGATGCGATCGACCAGGTAGAGGTAGCCGTCGGCATCCAGGTACCCGAGGTCACCGGTGTGCAGCCAGCCATCCGAGTCCCAGGTGTCCTCGCTGGCCGCCTCGTCCTTGTAGTACCAGCGGTTTCGGATGGCGGTCTTCATGCAGATCTCGCCGACCTCTCCAGCCGGTAGATTGGTGCCCCCTTCGTCGATGATCCGCACCTCGGTCGGCGGCAGGGGTCGGCCGATGGAGTTGGGGCGGGCCAGGGCCTCGTGCGGGGGCAGAGAGCAGACAGCTGCACCGCCCTCGGTGAGTCCGTAGAGGTTGAGCAGGAAGGTCTGCGGGAGCACGCGGGCCAGCTCAGCGATGGCGTGGGGCGGCATCGGTGCTGTGCCGTACATCAGGAGCTTCAGCGAATCGAAGCCACCGTCCTTCATTGCCGGGTGGCCCAGACATCGCAGAATCATTGCGGGGACGGCGTAGCACAGGTTGACCCGGTGCTCGGTGAGCGCGCTGAGAAAGACGCCAGGGTCGAACCGGGCGAGTGTGATGTGGGTCATCATGCCGCGGAGGCAGATGAGGCTCATGGCGTGGGTGCCAGCGAAGGTGAAGAGCGGAACGGAGTGCAGGAAACGCGCGCGCTCAAAGGCCTGGCTCAGGGTGGATGCACCCTTGAAGGCGATGTTGTCGTGGGTGCATGCCACTCCCTTGGGCGTGCCGGTGGTGCCCGAGGTGTACAGGATGTCGGCCAGTGCATCCCCGGACCGCTCGACCTGGACATCTGGCACAGGGCCCGTCTCCCAGAGGCTGCGAAGGGCCTGTGCACCCACCATCTGGTGGATGTCAGGGATGTCTTCGGCCTCCAGCTGGTGGCCGTGGTCCTCGCCGTGGACCACCAGCTTGGCTCCGGAGTGGCTCAGCACATGGGCGAGCTCGGTGGGGGTGAAGCGCGTGTTGCAGGGAACGGCGACTCCGCCAGCGCGATGGATGGCGACGTAGGTGCTGAGGTAGACGGCGGCATCTGCGTTGTCCAGGAGCAGGGCCACCCTGTCCCCGGCTGTCAGGCCCAGTCCGACCAGGTGCTGAGCGATGCGCTGACTCCGATCGTCCCACTGCTGGTAGGTCATTTCTTCGTGTCCCACCACCACCAGTGCCTTGCGGTCGGGGACGGTGGCTGCTGCACTTTCCAGTAGCTTGGGGACTAGCACGATCGAGGCCTCCTGCTTGGCAGAAGAGTATAAGGAGACACCTTATACATATCAAA
>Ga0310342_100001198_pt1 | contig 15924 bp, 13 predicted proteins | sample S15DNA20500_MG_FD_206155 | JGI IMG/M metagenome (GOLD analysis project Ga0310342, IMG submission 206155) | Marine microbial communities from station ALOHA, North Pacific Subtropical Gyre - S1503-DNA-20-500_MG | ecosystem: Environmental > Aquatic > Marine > Oceanic | place: Pacific Ocean: North... | reverse complement strand
CGTGGAGCAACACCACGACGTTGTTCATCTCCTTCGGGATCACCCGTGTCCCATCTTCAAGGCAAATGGGATGGTCGTACTGTTCGTAACCGGGTTCATCGGAGAACTTGATTGGGTAATCCTTTTTTGTCTCCGAATCGAAGTAATGGGAGTACACCCAGCGGCGGTCCAGTTTGGCAAAGCCAACTTGGTCCGCTCCAAACAAATGAGCGGCCTTACGCACAATCTGGGAGGCCTCTTTAGGGGAAGTCTTCGGCCGGCCCGTCGGCGCGGGCTCCACCTTGGATTGCCATGCAGTAGCTGGAGCGTCCGCCTGATTCTTTGAAAAGTCCATACGATATAGTAAGGAGTCTGCCGCGGCATCAAGGCTCCACGCAGTAGCCTCGAAACCGGGGCGTCCCTTTTCCGTAAGCTGTCGTTGCTTAACTTTTAGTTTGTCTCGTTCAGCCTTGAGTTGGGCGTCCCACACCATCTGCGAACCCATATGATCTTTCTGATTGAAACGAACGTACGATTCCTGCACTTGGTACATTTCAGCAGCTGTGACGCGGGGTTTGGCATGCCGACGCAACTTGATGTTCATGCTACGGGACCTCCTACTGGTAACAGATTGTCACATATTGGGTCTGGTGGGCAAGCGAAAATATCTTCTTGAGAGGTAGAAAAGGCTGGGCAGGGTCTTTACCGATGGGGTTATTGATGAGTCTGAATACCAGCTTCAGAGACACCGCATCGCTGAGCAATTTGAGAGTCTGACTGATCCAGCAATGGGCATTGCAAAGGAGGCCGGACTTCTGAAAATCTTCCGGAACTCTGGGAAAGAGCAAATCTGGAGGAAAAGCATCGCCTGGTCAGGGTGATTTTCGATGCTGTATTCATGGATCAAAAAATAGAAAAATCAGTTGTTTGCATCAGACCCAAAACAGCCTTCAGACCCTTATTCGAAGACGTTAAGACCAGGAAAGGATCAGATGTTTTTCTAACCCTCATGCATGATAAGCAGATAACTGAGATGAAGAAGACCCCCCATCTGTAAGATGAGGGGGATTTGTGTGCATGGTGGAGACGGGGGAGGGTCGAACTCCCCGTCCAGAAGACACCCCGATCGGAATATGCTACAGGTTTAGCCGATCTTAATATTCGAAAGGCCCAGCCCCGACCGGCTGACGCTTGGGCCCTACTAGCCGATTATCTTTAGCCAGTATTATCGGCGTCTGACTGGCTGTACCCCGTCTATTGGCGCCCTTTCATCCCCTTCGGGGATCGGACATGAAGGACGTAGCCGCTTAAGCGGCTAGTGCTAGCTCTTTATTGCCAGTTAACTTTTTTGCCCACTTTTTAACGAGGTAGAAGGCGCCCCGACCTGCAATTCCGCGGTGACATCCCCTGTCGAATCCATGCGTCCCCACGTAGTAATTTGCACCCTAATTTTATCACAGGGATCAACTCATACTTCAAACCTGAGTCAATTATTGAACGGAATATCTTCATGACATTTACAATAAAGTAAGGTCGTTATTATTTTTAAAGGGAGTACTAATGGTTAAATTAGCCGCAAATTTAAGTATGATGTTCAACGAATACGATTTCTTGGATAGGTTTAACGTTGCTCATAGAACTGGATTCAAAGGGGTCGAATATCTTTTTCCATACGACTATGAAAAAGATCACTTAGTGAATTTACTCTCTGAAAATGGCCTTTCTCAAGTTTTGCACAACCTCCCTGCGGGAGATTGGGATTCAGGTGATAGAGGAATAGCTTGTGATCCTGACAGAGTGGGGGAGTTTCAAGAGAGTGTGGGGATAGCCGTGGAATATGCGACTGCCTTGAGTTGTCCTCAGGTTAATTGTTTGGCTGGGCTAAAACCGGAGAATGTAAGTGTTGAAAGTGCGAGAGACACACTTATATCCAATTTAAAGTTTGCGTCGCCGATTCTAGAAAACGCCGGGGTCAAATTAATTATCGAAAGTATTAATACTATAGATATGCCTGGATTTTTCTTAACTCATACCAATCAGGCCAAGGAGATAATTCGGCATGTGAACTCTTCTAATTTATACTTACAGCATGACCTTTATCATATGCAAATAATGGAAGGTGATCTCGCTAGAACCATCGAATCAAATCTATCTCTAATTAGTCATATGCAACTTGCTGACAATCCAGGAAGGCACGAACCTGGAACTGGAGAAATAAATTATCCATTCCTTTTTTCTTTTATTGACCAACTAGGTTACGACGGATGGATTGGATGTGAATATATTCCTGCAGGGAATACCGAGGCAGGCCTGAACTGGACCAAAAATTATTTGTAAAGACTTGAAACGTGGTTAGTTTGAACATTCATTACCACTAATGTGGATGTTTGTTCCGGGTGCTATACTCCGTCGCATAGCACCTGTGTAGCCTAAGAATACGCGTTGGAGGGCTTTTGCTTGTGGCGTATGGAATTGAGACCGAAATCAGAGGAAATACTCCTGAACAAAAGAAGGATGATGTTCTTTCGTTGATACAGGAATATGTGTTGTGGAACGCGATGGAGCTCGTACACTACGCCAACAATGTCAGGGCAAACCCTGACGGTACGAAAGTGGGGGGACATCAGGCCTCCAGCGCCTCAATTGTCACAATTATGACTTCCCTTTATTTTGACTACATGAAGGGTGGGGACAAAATATCGGTTAAGCCCCATGGTTCTCCCATTTACCATGCCATTCAATATTTGCTTGGTAATTTAGATCCCTCATATATGACTGAATTGAGGGCATTTCATGGACTTCAAGCCTATCCTAGTCGAAGCAAGGATCCGGACGGAGTTGAATTTAGTACTGGTTCTGTAGGACTTGGACCAGTCGCACCTAATTTTGCTTCCATTGTAAGTTCCTACAACCGATCACATGATTTTTCCAATTGTGAAAATAGGACTGAAGAAAACAGGTACATCTCCATCGTAGGGGATGCTGAACTAGATGAAGGTTCCATTTGGGAGGCTATTGCCGAACCCGAGATGGAACAGGCTAAGAACGTCTTATGGGTAGTCGACCTAAACAGGCAAAGCCTCGACCGCATAATTCCGGGTATTCGAGTTAAAGCATGGCGTGAAATGTTTGAGTCCAATGGTTGGAATGTAATTGAAGCCAAATACGGAAGCCTTTTGCAAGCTGCATTTGCTGAGCCTAATGGCGAAATTCTTCGAGATGCCATTGATGATATGACTAACCAGGTTTACCAACGTCTTTTGAGGGTTGAGAGCCCTGTTTTGAGGGAATCATTGCCCATTTACAGCAAGTATCCTGATGATATGAGGCGGTTGATTGGAACTATGGATGACAATCAGCTTGACGATCTTTTTCACAACTTAGGAGGTCACGATTTTCAAACGTTGAGAGAGGCGTTCAAAGAGTCTGATCACTCATCTGCCCCAAATGTAGTTTTTGCCTATACTTTAAAGGGATATAGGCTTCCTTCGGTGGGGGACCCACAAAATCACTCGGTGACTTTGAACGATGCACAGATGGAGGATTTAAGAGGTTCTCTCGACTTACCAACTGGGGAAATATGGCCTGTTCCTGATGACAAATCCGAGGCTGGGATTCTTGTAGAAAGTCGATCAAAACTTCTTGCTTCAAATACTATTGCCTCACCTTCACCAACAGAAAAGATCCCTTGGGATTTTGGAAGGAAGTATTTGGGGAATATGTCCACTCAGCAGATCTTTGGGCTAGTCCTGACGGATATGTCCCGCAGCCTAGGGGAGATATCTAAGCGAATCGTCACAGTCAGTCCCGATGTAGCTTCTTCTACAAACTTAGGTGGTTGGATAAACAGGGTGGGAGTTTGGAAGACCGGAGATTCTGAGGAGCTTCCTGGTGAGGACGTGGTCAGGTCTTTACGATGGGAAGAATCAGAAGATGGTCAGCATATTGAATTAGGTATCTCAGAGAACAATCTTTTTATGATGTTGGGTCAGTTGGGTCTCTCTTACGAGCGTGACGGGGAGATGCTTTTCCCGATTGGTACTGTTTATGATCCTTTCGTCAGAAGAGGACTAGATGCTTTTGTATACAGTGTTTATTCAGGAGGGAAATTTATTGTAGTGGGTACACCATCTGGTCTGAGTCTTGCTCCTGAAGGAGGGGCTCATCAGTCAATGATGACTCCTTCCATCGGCACTGAGATGCCTGGACTGGATGCCTATGAACCTTGTTTTGGCCAAGAACTAGAGTGGATTATGCTATCGGCCATGCATCAAATTCGTAAAAGAGGTCGCTGCACCTATCTGCGCCTGACTAGTAAGCCTACTGATCAAACCCTTATGCCGAGCCCAAAAGACCCTGAAGAACTCGAAAGACTGAGGTTGCAGGTCTTAACTGGTGCTTATTGTTTGCGGGATAGTTCAATAAGTTATAAAGAAGCAGCTTCGGAAAGATCCATAGTTAACCTCATAGCCTGCGGCGCGATGGTGCCAGAGGCCATTGCTGCCGCAGACAAGTTGATTGAGGAAGGCGTGTATACAAACGTAATAAACATAACTGGCCCTGGACCTCTTTACCGTCACTATCGAGAGTCCAGCAAGCTCGCTGTTGAACAGGGTATTTCTCTGTCTGAAAATATTGCTCGCCTCATCCCAGGCGCATTGCCAGGTGCCCCGGTTGTTACGGTAGCCGACGCTCACCCACATTCTCTTGCTTGGCTGGGTTCTGCATTGGGCAGCAAAGCTATTCAGCTTGGGGTTGATGAATGGGGACAGTCAGGAAATAGAGATGATCTATACAGGGAATATAGAACGGACTCAGAGTCAATAATTGCGGCTTGTATGACTGTTTTAGATTCCTGATATTACTCTTGCTTTATACCAAGCCATTTGAGGTTGATGTGCTAAACTCTGTGGCCTAGTCAGACATACATGAATGGAGCGTTTGCTATGACAAAAGTACTGGTTGTGCATGGTGCAGGAATTAACATGCGAGGTAAGTTTCAAGTAGAGATATTTGGAACAGCCACCATGGACGATTATAGTCACCAAATCAAGGAATATGCATCTGCTCTTGGCATTGAAGTAGAGATATTTCATTCGAATATAGAGGGAGAAGTTATCAACAAATTCTACGAAGCCCATGAGAAAGGATTTGATGGAGCGGTCATAAATCCTGCTGGTTACTCCTCTGGGTATCCCGCTCTTGTAGCAGCAATAACGCAGGTTGCATTCCCGACAATAGAAGTACATATATCGAACCCAGCCGCCCGAGGCGGTAGTTCTGAAATTGCCCCGTCTTGTAAGGGTGTTATAACGGGTTTCGGGCTTTTCGGCTATAACATTGCCCTGAAGGGTATTTTGGACATGTCCAGCTAGCGTTTTCATTTTTCCTGTCTCCGATACAATCACATATATGCTAACCATGTTGCATATGGAGTTTTGTGGTCTCTCCAGAGAGACATAAGAAATCTCTATAGGCGACACTTGGAGGAGTTATGAAACTTGTCGGATTTCTTGTAATTATCCCTGCTATCACGTTTATGATTGCATTCGCGGCCTGTGAAGGAGAGATAACGTCGACTCTAAAAGATCAAGAGCAGGCCTCTTCACCTGTGATTGAAGAGGCTTCTAGTGGTTACAAAATCTATGATGAACCGCCTTCAATGGTTATTGATCATAGCAACGATTATTTTGCCGAATTTGATATGGAATCTGGCGGAAAATTTACGATAGATCTCTATGAGAAATTAGTTCCAGTTACTGTTAATAACTTCGTATTTTTAGCTCGAGAGGGCTTCTACGATGGAGTGACGTTTCATCGAGTAATACCAGGATTTATGGCTCAGGGCGGTGACCAAACTGGCAGTGGGTCAGGAAATGCAGGTTACTATTTCGATAACGAATTTCACCCTGATGCTCTGCATGATGGGCCAGGGGTGATTTCAATGGCTAATAGGGGAGTGATTGACGGTAAAGGAACGAACGGCACCCAGTTCTTTATAACGTATACAGAAACACACAATCTTGATGGGTATCAGACTAACGGAAGTCTGAAGAATTGTGCGATGCCTATGACCTCCTGTCATGCCGTTTTTGGCAAAGTTAGCAGCGGTATGGACATTGTTAGGTCTATTTCACCGCGAGACCCGTCTTCTCCTGGTCCCCAGGGGGATGTCATTAGGTCGGTAACAATAATAGAGAAATAGATTTGAATGATTTTATGGATAGAGGTTCTCTATTGTGGACCAGCCCCTATCCATAAAATTGATTAGTCATCGCCGAATCCGTGCTCGGCTATGGTTGTGTCATTGCCAGTGAGAAAGTTGAACAATCGGCCGTGTGACCCTATCCAAGAACTATTTGTTAGGGTTATCTCTCCAACAACTGGTTTGTTATTTACTCGCACAGTCGGCGATACTCTGAAGGTTTCAATATCGACTTTGTCGTTTCGGAACTTGAACGTTATCCCATCTAATTCGGTAATATTTGTTTCTTTTCCTTTGACCATGCTTGGAAATATTAATTTGTTGAAAAATGACCGCTCAAGTTTTTCAAAATTAACGAGGACAGAACCGTCCTCATTGTCGATAAATCCGAACGGTCGAGTCTGAGCGCGATGATATATAAATCCAGCTATCACCAGTGCTATCAATGCTATCGGTATCCCGATCAAACCTATAGCAGGTCCAGCATTCGACTGAGTAACAGACGCAATTTCTGGGACCACTTCGACTACTGTTGCACTGTAAGCAACTGGCTCTGGCACCGGCTCTAGCACTGGCTCTAGCACTGGCTTGGATAAGCTTATCGCTGTGAGGGCTATTGATTGTGATACCTGCTGGCGAGCTTGCCCCGCGTACTCTAAATTCAGGTTAAGAGCTAAGGTCGTTATACCTTCCTTAGTTGGAGTGAAGATGACGTCGTACATCCAAGCCCGTCCATCTGAAGTTCCTTCCCGCGGGATTATGTCTAACTGGCCTGAGTCTTCGCCTTCACCAAAGCTAGCTCTTATCGAAGAAGGGTCCACCGCGAAAGATTGCCCGGCAACGTTTACAAATATAGTTGCTATGTTTGATCTGCGCTCCAGGTACATTCTATCCGTGTTCAATTTTGTGACTTCCATTTGCGGGAAGGCTTGTGCCCGGAAACTGAGTTGTTCAATTACGGTACTGGGCGATTCATCCCATCCGAGTTCCACGCTGACACCATAGTCACCTTCACTTTCTGGATTGGCTATGGTGGTGGAATAGTAGTTATCTCCCGCAATAGCATCACCATACTCTCCATCATCATTGAGGTCGTAAGAGACGCTGTGCCCGTTAGGGGCTGTGACGGTCGCTCTTACCAGGGAATTTTTTCCTGGTGATACCATCAGCGATTCTTCTGTCACGTATGTGATGAGATTTAATGGTTCCCCGGTAGGAATAACGTCATTAATTCCGAGGTTTAGTCTGAATTTATTTGATGATATATGCCAAGAAGAAACATCTCCTTCCATTCCCTTCACATCGATGGTCCAAATACCGGATGTGGGATCTTTAATTTGCCATATCACTGTGTGCGGGGTTTCAACAACGTTTAACGATGCTTTGTCACTTGCTGCCAGTTCCTGTCCCTGAGGACTGTTGAGTTTTAGCGAACCGTGCTGATCTTCCTTGAACAATATAATAGTCGCATTTTTTGTTCCGGGAGCTATTTTGATTGTTGAGGTCAATATCTCATCCCTGGCTAGTGTGGCCTGACCGGATAAGGTTAGCGCGCCGAGGGAATCTCTAGTCATTATTCTGTTTGTTATATTCTGAAGAGCATCGTCAATAGTTAGTTCATATCTCATAGAACCAGTTTTCGTGGCTATTCTGTCGAGTATGTAAATTATGCTTGGGTCTGCATTCGTTGGGGTGATGCCAGTGATTGTCCATCCGTTCGTGGTAAACATTTCCGCGATCGGATCTAGGCGTCTCGCTGTGTACTCGGGATCTGTGGGGACCTCTCTTTGTCCAAGGAGGTAGAGTGTCGACCCTGCGGGTGCGGATTCCTTGCCCATTTTGTTATAAGCCTGAGACATTACCTCAGGTAAGTTAATGACATTCTCAGAGGCATAATCATTTATTTTTTCTGCAAAAAGAGACCTGTAGTCAATAAAGTTTCTAGATCCTGCCTCGAAAGGTCCTAGAAATAGCTCTGGGTCATCCATAGTGGAAAAATAGAAGTTTTCACCCGGTTGGAGGGTTGATAAAATGCCAGTTAAAGACTCGAATATGGCAGCATCGTTGCCGTTGCTGATAGAGTCTATATCTATTGACATTATTACAATACGGCCTTTGGAAAAACCGTTTTCCTCGCTAGCGTAAACGATGCTGCCACCCACCGTGATCGTTAGCAAAAAAATCGAAAGTATTACTGCCCGGATCGATAGTTTCATGTAAGGCCTCCCCTAATATAAAGAAACTAGTGATCGGCTGTTAACAGGTCAATTAGATTAAGGTTCATTTTTTGAACAAAAAAGAAATATTTGCTATTAGGGATATGAAAAAATTTAAGAGGACTTGCCTTTACGCTTCAATTTTTATATTGGGTTTGATGCTATTTTTTACTGGATGTGAAGAAAATTTGGTAGAAAAGGATTTTTCCGTCGTACATGGTTTGGTTGCAGAAGTGTCTGCACGTAGTTTGACCGAAACTAGATGGTTTTCTTTGGAAACTGATGAGGGTCCTACAATTAAAGTGATTGTAGAAACGGGCTTGGGCAAATTTACCCCTTCACATCTTCGGTCTCACATGATTACAGGACAACAGGTTGAAGTAATCTTTGTTGGAGATGAAACCGCTAGGAATGTCATTGTTGCTGTATCAGTAAGAGACTATCAAGGAAATTGAGATGAGTTTTTGTTAACCTCTCAATAAATGCTCACGCTCTCTCATTTTTGCGTCGGTATTTCAGAATCAAGATAATAGGCACCACGACCAAAATCCCAAAAATAAAGAGAAAAAAATACCCGGCTGAAGTACCGGAAACTATGCTATCTCCACTCACATTGACAGTGAAAAAAACGCTTGATTCGTGGCCCGGCAGAGTTTGTATTTTTACCTCTGCTTCCCAATCTCCTTCCCTATAAAAGGTAAGGTTTGCATCATACATCGTTGTAGATGAAGGGGAGTTGACAGCCCGTGACTCGAATGCCTCATCTCTGTTTCTGACAATTAGAGTAATGATAGCTTCTTCAATCGGATTACCAGTGTTGACGCTAGTGGGTTCAATTGTGAAATGAGCGTGTCCAACCATAGGTTGATGTGGAAGTACGCTTACTTTGATCTGATAATCATCCACTTTACCTACAAAGATTTCTTTCATGTCACCGTGGGCTGATGCTCGATCAGTTTGTGTAAAGCATAGAACAAGGACCATAACTATCAGTGTGGAGGCATTAAATACGTGTCGCATCATTGAAATCGGCCACTCCAGGGTTTGTGGTGGGCCCGGTAGGGATCGAACCTACGACCTATCGGTTATGAGCCGACTGCTCTAACCACTGAGCTACGGGCCCGGAATTAAAATTACTTAAGGTATTCAAAATCTGTTTTTGCATTATTGGGCACACTTTTAATCATGCGATGCCAAAGTTTGCATTTTATATGAACTAATTAATTGTCTGGTACTGTCATGCACTAGTCAAGAAATCGTAATAGTTTCAGTGGTTGTATTCGTTTTATATTTGTATTGAGACTATGATTTTCATAGTTGGTGGTCGTTAATGCCTGATTGTTTGTTGATGATTTCTAACAGGTGGGATAGAAATTTTTACGACAATATTGGACTAGCCTGCCTTACCTCATCGAAGGTTTGATAATAAAAACAAAATCTAAGTGATATGTTAATTATGGTAGATGAAAAATATTGCGAAAAATGTGGAATAAATCTCCAGAATTCGTCTAAAATTTTTGATCCTGACTCAATCTTTTGTCTACTGGATCAAGTTTGGACTTGTAGAAAACATGCTTTTGAGTATTTAGGGGAGATTGAAAATAGGTTATTTTATTCTACCAACAGGGCTACCTCGATCACAGAACAAAGAATGCTTGACGATATTCAAGTTCTAAAAATGAGATATAAGGGAAAATAGTTAGATAGATTAACCCAAGGGTGGACCTGTGAATGTAACTCCGTATTTGTGACCAATCTTTAGGGCGCGTTCTGCCATCATTTCAGCGTCTACCTCGTCATCTCCAACAACCTCAAAGAAGAAATCTTCAAACCCAGCAGGAGAAATTATGACGAGTAGTTTTACAGGATTTTCGTCAGACCGAAAAAATGTGTGGAGCGTACCTCTTGGTACCAACACAAAAGATCCTGGTTTGGCTTCGATAATATTTTCCCCTAAGAGGACTTTCAGATTACCCTCTATTACATAAAATGCCTCCTCCTCATTTTCATGAGTATGTTGACCCGGTCCCCCTCCGTAAAGGGTGGACTCAAAAATAGCGTAATGCCCATCTGTATCGGCACTTATTGCTTTAAATGTAAATGGATGATCCACAGCGTTTAGTTTCTTTCCTTCGCCCGGCCCCAGAATCACCTCTTTAATATCGAAAGACATCTCTACCTCGACTAGTTAAGATTATTTGGTTTCTTGGTAACTAAACATCCTCTCACTTCGTTGATTAACGATTTTCTGTCCTGACTGTAAACTCATATAGTTTCTGCAAACACAGTGTCTATATCATGCTCTGCTAACATATCCGATGATTAACATAATAAACGAAAATTTGTGTTTGGTTGGAGGTTTAAGAATGGGAAGATTGGAAGGAAAAGTTGCATTGATATCCGGGGCGGCAAGAGGACAGGGAGCGGATGAAGCTCGTCTGTTTGCCGAAGAGGGCGCATCTGTTGTACTTGGTGACATTATCGATGAACAGGGACAACAAGTTGCAGCAGATATCGGAGAGTCAGGAGGAAACGCCACTTATGTTCATCTAGATGTGACCAACGAGTCTGATTGGCAAAATGCAGCCTCCACAGCCGTTAACCAATATGGGAAACTCGATGTACTGGTTAATAACGCTGGAATACTGATCATGAAGGGACTGGAAGAGACAGAAAATTCAGATTGGGATGCCATACAGGATGTGAACTCCCGTGGTGTGTTTCTCGGGGCGAAAACCGTAGTTCCGGCGATGAGAGATGCAGGTGGAGGTTCGATAGTCAACATATCTTCAATTGCGGGGCTTATAGGTTCTAAATATACAGCCTACGGCGCCAGCAAAGGCCTTGTGAGGATATTATCGAAATCAATAGCTGTAGAGTATGGTCCTGAGCAGATACGCTGCAATTCCGTTCATCCAGGAATCATTGAGACTGACATGGTGGACGGATTGATTGGTACCGGTGAAGGTCGCCAGGCGATGATTGACAGGACCCCTCTCGGGATAATAGCGAATGCTAGAGACGTCTCACTCGGAGTACTCTACCTTGCATCAGACGAATCCCGTTATGTCACCGGGTCAGAACTTGTTATAGACGGCGGTATTACAGTCCGTAGATGAACTATTTGAGGCTAACGTTTTTGTCTGAGCCTACCAAGCGGCAAAGTATATTTTTTTTGCCGTTATGCATGTGTGTTGGCTTTCTGATTTTGACTTCATGCGATGTTTTAAAAGAGGAGCCATTAGATTACACCTACGGTTTAACCATCCAAACTCAAGCACCCACTTACACACCATTACCCACTTACACACCATTACCCACTTACACACCATTACCTGAGCCCACGGCTAATCCCTTACAAACATCTACTCCGATTTATCCGACAGTTGTCCCATCATTCTCTACAGTTACTCCACCAAGTAATTACGCAACGAGGGTACCCCGGGCAGGTTCTTACAGTGACGAGAAATTCTATGAAAACGTTCAGGTTGATGTGGAAGGGAAATTCTTACCCGTTATGGGTGATCGATTTGATCCGGCCGTCGGGATTGTAGCTCCTTTAATAAGGGGCGTTGACTTGGCTGGTAATCCAATAGCAATTGATGGAGCTGGTGAAACCACCTTTGTAATAGTGTTAGCACATTGGTGTCCCCACTGCCGAAATGAGGTAAGAGAGCTCGCTTCTTATTTTATGGAAAACCCCTTACCCGAAGGTATAAGAGTTGTAAGTCTTGCTACATCGATAAACCCCACTCGAGCTAATTATCCTCCTCACAAGTGGTTGGAGAATGAAGGGTGGGATATTCCTGTGATTGTCGACAACTCGGATAGTGACATTGCCCGCGCAATGGGAGTAAGCTCATTTCCATTCTTTGTAGTGATAGATTCCAAAGGATATGTGAGTCTCCGAATAGCGGGACGTCTCGGGATAGAGGCGCTTGAGCGACTCTTTGAGTTAATTACTACTAAATCTTACTAGCTCAATTCTGAAACAAGCACCACAGGTTGGGAAAATAATAATGCCAGTATCTAACAAGATAAAAAACTTTATGGAACAAGGTTCTTGGATTCGGAAGATGTTTGAGGAAGGGATTTCTCTGAAAAGGCAATATGGGGAAGAGAATGTTTTTGATTTGTCCTTGGGAAATCCCGTGATAGACCCACCGGACGAATTTTTTGCAAAGTTGAAGGCTATTGCTGATAATCCCACTAGGGGAATGCACCGTTACATGCCAAACGCTGGATTACCTGAAACACGAGAGGCTGTAGCCCGTCAGCTCACTGATGAAGCGGGGATATCTTTTACTCTCAATGAAATCATTATGACATGTGGTGCGGGTGGTGCTTTGAACGTGGTCATGAAAACTCTTATTGACCCCGGTGACGAATTTGTCATATTCGCTCCGTTTTTTGTCGAATACCATTTTTATGCAGACAATCATGGAGGATCCTGTAAAGTAGTTCCTCCTGACCGAGACTTCTTGCCAGATCTAGAGGCTTTCAGAGATTCGGTTACACCTAAGACGAGGGGCGTGCTTATCAATTCCCCTAATAATCCTACAGGGGTTTTGTATTCCTCTGATGTTTTATCAAACCTGTGTGAAGTAATTCGCGAAAAAGAAGAAGAATACGGAACGCAGATATATTTGGTCAGTGACGAACCTTACCGGCGGCTCATTTTTGACGACCTAGAGTACCCTCATATTTTTGATCATCATGTGCGTAGTATCGTGGCAACTTCCCACTCTAAGGATTTGGCGCTACCTGGGGAACGTATCGGGTATATTGCGATACATCCTGAATGTCCCGACAAACAGGAAATTATTGATGGGATGGTTTTTTGTAATAGGACGTTAGGGTTTGTAAACGCACCAGCACTGGCGCAACATTTGGTTGCCTCCTTGCAGTCAGTAACGGTCGATGTTTCCCTATATGAGCGCAAGAGGAATTTTTTGTATGCGGAACTGACTGGCATGGGGTATTCCGTAGTGAGGCCCCAGGGCGCGTTTTATATGTTTCCTAAATCACCGATAGAAGATGATGTTGAATTTGTGGATAAACTTAAAGAGGAAAGGGTTTTGGCCGTACCGGGCACAGGGTTTGGACTACCAGGATATTTTAGACTTTCCTATTGTCTTAATGACGAAACTATAGAGGGAGCACTTCCCGGTCTCTCGAGGGCTATATCTCACTACAGTTGATTTAGTATTCAATCTGCGTCTAATTTGGTTGTTCGTCCTTAAGCCCCGAACCTGTAATTGGTACGAGTATTCTGCTGGTTTTATCTATGTCACCAGATTTGATAAGTTTCTCTACTCCCGCAAGTGCTGTTGCTGAGGTTGGTTCAGCATAAATACCTTCGTCGGAAGCAAGGATTTTCTGCCATGAAATAAGCTCTTTTTCTGAGACCGTCACGCAGGACCCATTTGATTTATTTAGAACTTCAATGACTTGATCTCGCCTAGGAGGAGACCCGACAGCTGTGCCTCCAGACTTAGTTTCACTAACCATAGTAATATCCCACGCCTCGCCTGTCGCGGCAGAATATATAGGTTTCACAGCTTCTGTTTGCACAAAATGAACACGTGGCATTCTTGATATTCGGTTAGATTTCTTTAGCTCACACAACCCCTTCCACATCCCGAGATAAAGTGATCCGTTTCCTACAGGAATAACTATATCGCCGGGGATGTCATCTCCAAATTCTCTGAAAACCTCATGCGCAAAAATTTTGGTGCCCTCAATGAAAAATGGGCTGAGGTTGTGAGAGGAATATGCTAATTGGTTATTGCGGACAAAATTTTTTGCAGCTTCTGTGGTAGCGTCTCTGGTTCCTGGTATTTTGTGAATGATGGCACCATACACTTGGACTTGGCTAATTTTTGGTGCTGGGGCAGATGCAGGCACAAAAATATGGGCCGTTATATTAGACATTGCTGCATAGGCAGACAATGACGCGCCGGCGTTGCCAGAAGAATCTTCTACTAATTCTCTAATTCCCATTGCTTTTAGGGCAGAGATCATTATTGACGTTCCTCGGTCTTTAAACGAACCAGTGGGATTCATATATTCCTGTTTCACATATATGTCTGCCCCTATCCGATTTCTCACGTTGTTCAATTGAACTATAGGAGTGTTTCCCTCACCAAGAGTGATTAGGTCTTTCTGATGATTAAGTGGGAGAGGAATTGTGTGGCCTGACCAACCAGTGGGGTGTAAATTGGGATTGGGTGGTGCTATGTAAGTAATGTCTAGTGGGGACTTACATTTTTCACATTCAAGTAGTGTTGGGCTCGGTTCAGAATACCAGCCACATGACGAACATTGAAATCTGTGATTAGTCATTGCAGTCATTTCCAGTCCTGGTCTAAATGAGCTTCAATAAAATCTCGATTTAAGTCGACTCCGAGACCAGGTTTGTTGGGTAATTGTAGTCGACCTTCAACTATTTTGAGTGGCTCATCAATCATCTTATTTAAAACATCGAGACTTGCGTGATTCATTTCTAGTTTGTAGAAGTTGGGGACTGTCATCATGGTGTGCGCGCCAGCTAGTATGTTTATAGGACCACTGGCGTCATGGGGACTGACAGGGATATAAAATGACTCTGCTAGTGCAGCAATTTTGTAAAATTCCGTGATGCCTCCAGTCCACAGTATGTCCGGCATGAGATATTCGGCCAGCCTGTCTTTTAGGACTGGAACAAAATCCCATCGGGTATATAGCCTCTCTCCTACACATAAAGGAACTCCAACAGATTCTTTTACATGCCTGAGTGCCTCATTACTATTAGGTTGAACCGGTTCCTCAAACCAACCTATGTTGAAGGGTTCCAGAAGTCGGGCCATTGCTATAGCCGTTGGAACATCAAAATTACCGTGGCAATCAATCAATATATCTATATTTGGACCAACTTCCTGCCGGATGGCAGCTATTGTATCCACAGCCAGAGAGGCTCCCTCTGGAGATATTTTCCCTTGTTTGTAGCGTCTATGGTGTTGTCTCATTTCTGGCATGAAAGGATCTGTCTTGAGGGTTTTGAAGCCGTTTGAGACAACTTCGTGGGCTTGTCTTGCGGCTCTTTCTGGATCTCCAGGGGCTACGTGAGTGTACATTTCTATATCGTCCCAAACAGGGCCTCCCCCAAGGATTTCGTATATAGGTTTTCCTGCGGCTTTTCCTTTAATGTCCCACAGGGCAATGTCAATTCCACTCAGCATTGTAGTCACAAATCCTCCAAATCCCCCTCCACCAGTGAACCGTCGATATAGTTTGTGCCATATGCGATCCACATGTTCAGGGTTTTCTCCAATGAGAGACTCACGGAAATCTTGTTCTAAAGTGGAATCTTTAAGAAATCGCAACATATTCCCGACAACGATGCTTCCTCCCCCTCCCGAGCTGGTTGCTTCCCCAATTCCATGAATTCCTTCATCGGTATCTATCTGGACAAAAACGAAGCTCCGCCCATTCTTTTCCGGAGCTGTAACCCATACTTTTAAATCTGTTATTTTCATCTGAGAG
>Ga0310342_100001195_pt1 | contig 15925 bp, 11 predicted proteins | sample S15DNA20500_MG_FD_206155 | JGI IMG/M metagenome (GOLD analysis project Ga0310342, IMG submission 206155) | Marine microbial communities from station ALOHA, North Pacific Subtropical Gyre - S1503-DNA-20-500_MG | ecosystem: Environmental > Aquatic > Marine > Oceanic | place: Pacific Ocean: North... | reverse complement strand
CCAGCTGACCATGGCATTCTTGTTGTGGTCTCGGCCTGCTTTGTTGACATTCTTGTCACCCGGTAACTGGGCGATCGGCAAGCGTCCGAATTCTCCCCCCCAGACAACCAGCGTATCATCGAGCAGTCCGCGGCGTTTCAGATCTGTCAGCAATCCTGTAATTGGTTTGTCGGTTCGGTCGCAGGCGGCTTTTAAACCGCTTGTCAGCCCTGTATGGTTATCCCAAATCTGGGCATCGATGAACAACTGGATAAACCGTACGCCCCGTTCGACAAGTCGACGGGCGTAAAGGCATCGCCGACCATAGGAGTCAGTTGGTTCCTTGCCAATGCCGTACAAATCGAGGGTCTCCTGGCTTTCATCATTCAATTCCAGGGCATTGGAGGCAGCTAACTGCATGCGGGCTGCCAGTTCGTAGGTCGCGATTCGTGCTCCTAAATTGCGATGTCCACCGTGCTGCAGGAGGTGGATGTTATCAAGACCTGACAACAGTTGCCGTTCGACTGCCGTGACGGAGTCTGGCTCATCAAACTCGCGTGTCAGGTTCAAGACGGGCGATCCGGTACTGCGGAACCGTGTTCCCTGGTAGACCGGCGGCAAGAAACCGGCTTGCCAGTTTTGTGTGCGGTTAATCGGCAGACCCTTGGGATCATCCAGCACAACGTAAGCTGGCAGGTTTTGATTCTCACTTCCCAAGCCGTACGTTACCCATGCTCCCAGCGTTGGTAAACCAGGATTCATGCGACCGCTCTGGATAATAAACAAGGCTGGTTCATGAGTCAGGTTAAACGTGTACATGGAACGGATGACTGCGATATCGTCCACCCGGGTGGCCAGGTGAGGCATGGCATCGGAAACCCACGTTCCCGAATGGCCGTGTTGAGCAAACTTGTACGGGCATCGCATCAAGGCCCCGGCGGCAGCTGGATTTTCAACTTCACCGGCAATCTTATCGAAGTACGATTCACCGTGGCGTTTATTGAGCTCTGGTTTTGGATCAAACAGGTCCATTTGACTGGGCCCGCCGTTCATGAATAAGTGAATCACTGATTTAGCCCGTGGCTCGCCGCTTGGCTGGCGAGGTTTTAGGTCGTAGAACTTGCCACCAGCATGTTCCGGTTTATCCCTTGCCTGGGCCGGTACGGCTGAAAAGAGATCGTTACCTAGTAACCAGGTGAGAGCAGCTGCCTGCAATCCCTGCCCGGCGTGGTGAAACCACTGGCGGCGGGTTACGGGGCTGACCGGCGAAGGTGTTTTAATGCTCATGAGTCGAGGTGCTGGTATCCAGAGGGCGCTAGTCAATATAAATAAAAGCGGCCAGGTTAATCACCGCGTGACAGAAGTTTTCCAGGGCTCGTTGTGGGGCTTCCGTCGCTTTGTCCGGTTCTGACTGTTTCCATTGCGAGGTTAGTTTTTCCAGGTAGCGTAAAGACAAGTCCAGTTCTGCCTCGTTAGGACTGCGACTTAAGGCAATCAGGTAAGCTCGCTTGATTTGTGCTTGGCCGTTATCCCCGGCTTCGCTCTTCACACGTTCTGCAAAGGCAACAGATAAATCGTGAATCATCTTGTTGTTGAGTAAGTGCAGCGCTTGTGGCGCGACCGTTGAGTTCATCCGTTCCACGCAATTTGGATTCATTTGGGGGCGATCGAAGGTGCCCAGGATTGTTAGCGGTTGGGTTCTCCGTTGAATTACGTAGACACTCCGCCGCCAGCTGCCCTGGGTTGGCTGGGAGACCACGAGTCCGTCGCTGCGGGCTTCCACCGGGTCAGCAGGGCCAAAGGAGATTAGCCTCAAACGGTCGGCAACGCTCAGCAACGCGTCACGCAACATCTCTGCATCCAGTCGCCTGAGGGGCATCCGGGAAAGCCAAATGTTGTCTGGATCGCTGCCCTCCTGAGCAAGGGTCACCTCGCTTTGTTGACGATAAGTGGCCGATGTCATAATCACGCGGTGCAAATGCTTGATACTCCAGCCGGAATCAACCAGTTCTGTCGCCAGCCAGTCAAGCAATTTAGGATGCGTGGGACGAGCACCGGCCCGGCCAAAATTATCGAGCGTCCTGACGATGCCTCGCTGGAAATGATGCTTCCAAATACGGTTGGCAATAACGCGAGAGGTAAGCGGGTGTTCCGGTTGAGTTAGCCAGCGGGCCAACGCCAGGCGACGACCTGTCCCCGGCGACTGATCGGTTGATGGCCTGGTCACGATTGTGGTATTGCCACGGGTCAGTACCGCTGGCAACCCTGGTTCGACCAGGCGGCCTGGCGTCAGATAGTTCCCGCGACGGAGGATGTAAGTTGGTGAGGGTTCTCCGCGGTCCCAGAGGGCACGGATCAGCGGTTGAGGTTTTTCCTGTTCTTTCGTTTTCTTGATTTCAGCCTGTGCGGAGTCATAGAACTTCTTGAAGGACGTCTTCGTTTTCAGGAGGTTGTCCCGAGTGACCTTGAGGGATCCTGCAAACTTGTCAGCCAGGTACTTTTGAACAGCATCCCGCTTGTCTGCTGGTGTTGCTAACATCCGCTCAACATCCGCCTGGATGGCTGATGGCAGTTTCTTGATCCGAGCTTGTTGTTCCAGACGGACGAGTCGCTTTTCCTCGTCGCCGAGTCGCTTTTCAATCGCCGCCACGTTCGCCTTGACCGCTTGATTGTGTTTCTGCCAGGCCTCGCGCTCGGCGGTTGAAACGGCAGCCAGGTAGCGGTCGCGCGTACCCGGATCGCCACTTTGGCGTGTTGGTTTGAGCCAGTCATTTTCATCGATGGCGCCTTTGAAAATCGCTGCCATTCGATAGTAATCACGTTGTGGTATGGGATCAAATTTGTGACTGTGACAGCGAGCGCATTTGATGGTTAACCCCATGATCGAGGAGCTAAACACTTCCATCGTATCGTCAATGATTTCCAGGCGATCGGGAACAAAGTTAGTGATTCCAAAGTAAGTGGCATCAGGAACCATTCGTAAAAAACCGGTAGCCACCAGGTTGTCGTGAATCTGCTTACTCACTTGTTCCGGATTGGAGTAATCATCCAGCTCATCGCCAGCCACCTGTTCCATTAGGAAGCGTGCATACGACTTGTCTGAATTCCAGGAGCGAATGACATAATCCCGGTAACGGTAAGCGAACGGCCGCACGGAATCACTGTGTTGGATTCCCTCGCTGTCAGCATAGCCCGCAAGGTCTAACCAGAAACCGCCCCAGCGTTCGCCGTATTGCGGTGAAGCCAATAAACGGTCCAATAAGCGCTCGTAGGCACCGGGTGCTTTATCGGCCAGGAATTCTTCCACCTGGGCCGGTGAAGGCGGCAAGCCGATAAGGTCGTAACAAGCTCGTCGCAACAAGATCAGCGGCTCCGTGGCCGGCGATAAACTCAGCCGTTTTTTCTTCATGGCAGCGACAGTGAAGTAGTCAACTGGGCTGTGCAACGGAATCGGCGATTTGACTACGGGCAATGCTGGACGCCGTGGCGACTGAAAGGACCAAAACTGACGATCTTCATCACTCACGAGAGGATCTTGCTTATTGGTAACACCAGCTGTTATGAGCCGATCGGCTTTAGCTCCCTGTTCGATCCACTTGGCGAGCAGTGCAATTTCGCTCGTTTCCATCGGTTTAACACTATAGTTTACGAGTTCTCGGTGTGGTGGCATTTCACCGTCATGGATACGTTTGAGCAACAGGCTTTCGTTCGGCTTGCCAGGCACAATGGCGGGACCAGATTTTCCACCTTTGAGCATTCCAGCTTGCGAGCGAAGATCGAGCCCACCTTCCTGTTTGCGTGTTCCATGACAGACCGCGCAGCGCAACTGAAGAATGGGAAGTACGGTCCATTGGGAAATCGCCTGAGAGTTGGTTGCTTGACTCAAATGTCCACCTGTTTGAACCCAGTGCTTGAGCAGCTTGAGCTCCTGTTTGGTTAACGGGTTTTTGCCCTCTGGAGGCATCTCACCTTCGACGACTTTTTGAATAATCAAACTCTCAGCCGGTTTACCGGGCACCAGCAGAGGTCCCGATTCGCCGCCGGCTTGCAGGCCTGCAACACTTGTCAGATCCAGCTCCGCCTTGGAGGCTTTGCGGTTATGACACTCTCCACACCGAGCGGTGAGCAATGGTTGGATTTGGTCTTCGAATAACAACTGGTTTGCCACTGGCTTCTCTGCCGCCACCGCAGGAACCACCAGTAAAGAGATGAGCAGGACTGCCACGGTGAAACAGGAGACCAAGAGTCCACTGGTTGTCGCCAAGGCTGACAGGAAGTGGTGGCGGCTCGGATTCATGCCTGGAACCGTTGCTATAAAAAAGACACGATGAAGGGAACGGCGGTTACCGATTAAAGGCCTGCATCAGTTTTCGACCCTTATATAGATTATAAACGTCATCGGCAGTTAAGGGGCGGGGTCCTGCTGAGCGAGGATGCCAGTAAATGTTGTTAGAATCTGCCACGACAACTCCTGGAGTTACATCCTGCGTTGCCACGGCGACCAAAACGGGATCTCCCAGAAAAGATCCCCAGGTGTGAGGTTCGATTTTCTGGTAGCCTGACTGCTCAAGGATCTCCTGGAAGCGGCTCACATCGACCATTTGCAACTCGTCTAATTGTGCCACGTCCTGTTGCTGAATCTCCTCGTGTTCCGCATGCCAGCCGGCAAAAATAGCATAGACGTCGGCAGGCGGCAGGTCGGCAAGATCAGCGGTCAGGCTATGCGTCACTGGTCCAACAATCCCGAGATTGCTGTAACCGGTCTCTCCAAACTGGAAATGGTAGCGAATCAAGAAACAGTCGACGGGCACTTCGTATCCGGGCCAGAACTGGTTTCGCTGATCAATGCACTCTAAATCGGTTGGCGGTATTCCCATTTGCTGTTCATGGGACAGCCACAAGGCCAGTTCCCCTTCAGCTTTGGCAACGTCAGTTAAGTAGTCCGAGTCAATTTGGTCTGTCAGGTCAAGTTCGTTTGCGTAGGTAAGTGCATGCAGTCGAACCACGGGTTCGGCTGCTAATGCAATCAAGGTTTCAATACCTGCTGCTTCCCCCAGTTTGGCAAGTGCTGCAGCTGCCTCTACCTGCAGGCGCCGATGGGGTAATTCCATGGTTTGCCGCAAGACGGCGATCGAGGAGGACTGGCCAATCAACGCCAGCGTATTGCAGCCGGCAATCACGAGCGCCACGCTTTCAGAAATGGTGTGGCTCAGTTGTTGAAGGTTGTCTTGACGAGTCGTGGGCTGTTCCACCAGGTGTTGCAATCGCTGGTTAAGATCTCGCATCAACAACTGGAGAGAATCCAGACAGTCGCTGGCCGGGTGTTGAGCGAAGCGCTCTTTGCGAACCAGGTAATTGGTTAAGTCCAGTGTAGCCGCCGCGACACTGGGGTGTTGGAGTGTATCAAGCAAGCGGGGAAATAAATTGTCGTAAGGAAGATCTCGGTCCTGGAAAAGGGGTGCGAAGACGACACCGACAGTGGTGGAGGATAACGGTGGGTCTGCGGAAAGTTGATCGGCGACGGCAGTTAAACAGGCGGAATCGCCAACTTGGGTGCAGAGGTGCAATAGCTGGTGTCGGATGTTGCTTTCAGTGCCGAGTAGCTGGTACAGTTGTAAGACTGGATCGAGATAACCAGCCTGCCAGACATGTGATTGCGACAAGTGCTGAACCAGAACGGTCAGCAGATATTCCCAGACGATCTCCTGTTGACGCGAACTTGGACCTTGCTGCTCACCAAGGTGTTCTAGCAAGCTGTCCAGAGGGACCTGGTGATCATCGAGTAGTTGCGTCTGTAACTCATGGCTCGCCTGTTGCACGTGATCCAGGTCGGGCGAGGCCTGGTTGAGTAATGTGACAAGTTCTGGCCAGGGCTGATTCATAATGATTGAGCGTAACGCAAATAATAGAGCCTGGGGAGCCCGGTGATTCTCCAGGAAGTTGTTGAATCCACCTTGACGCAGTTGCCGTAAAACTGCTTCAATGCGGCACTTCAGTCGCTTGCCGAAGTGACCGATTAGTGGCCTTTTAGGAGGCCGACAGGAATTCTACAGGAGTGACAGGCAATCTTGACTGATCAAGGTGAACAACCACAGCCTCAATTTGAGGATTTCGATTTATCCGATGTGATGCTGGCAGCGCTGGAACATGCAGAGTATCAGACACCGACACCGGTTCAGGCTGGAATTATTCCCGGTGCGCTCGATGGTCAAGATCTGATTGGCCAGGCCCAGACGGGTACGGGAAAAACAGCTGCCTTCGCGATTCCCATTCTTGAACAGTTGGCTCCCGAAGAGGAAATCTCCAAACCCCAGGCGCTTGTTTTAACTCCCACCCGCGAACTCGCAGTCCAAGTCTGCGGTGAGTTTGAGAAACTGGCGTACAAGCAGAAAGTACGAACCATTGCCGTCTACGGTGGTACGTCTGTTCGGGGTCAGATTGAACAGCTGAAGCGCGGTGTTCAGGTTGTTGTCGGCACACCGGGTCGGATCTTGGATCACCTCCAGCGCCGGACACTGGATTTGCAAGAAGTGTGGTGTGTTGTACTGGATGAAGCAGACCGCATGCTCGATATTGGATTTCGTCCGGACATTGAGAAGATCTTGCGCCGCTGCACGTGCAAGGATCGACAAACACTGTTGTTGAGTGCGACGGTGCCACAGACCATTTTAGGCCTGGCAAAGCGTTACATGTATGAACCGACAACGCTGAATTTCTCATCGAAAGATGTGGCCGTCGAGACAATCGATCAGTATTACTACACGGTTGAACAACGACGCAAACTTCCCTTGCTACTGAAACTCCTCAAGGAAGAAGAACCTCATCAGTCGATCGTTTTCTGTCGTACCAAGCGTCGTACTGAGCGTGTCTACCAGCAATTAAAATCAGAGATTGGCAGCGTTTCGTGTATGCATGGTGACATGCAGCAGCGGGCACGGGATCGCGTTATGGGACAATTTCGGGAAGGGAAAGTTCGTTGCCTGGTGGCGACTGATGTCGTGGGACGGGGGATCGATGTGACGGGAGTGTCCCACATCTTTAACTTTGACCTGCCACAATCGAGTGACGATTACGTGCACCGCGTGGGTCGGACTGGACGGATGGGACGAGAAGGGGTGGCCTTTTCTTTTGTATTGCCGGATCAGGGTTCGGAGTTGACACAGATCGAACAACGAATTAATCGACTACTCGAACGAAGAGAAATGGCGGGATTCGAAGTGGGAGGTTTGCTAGAAGATGAATCGGGACAGCCTTCCGAGCCACCCCCGCCGCCGCCGTCTTCTATGCTGCGACGACCTCGTAAACGGTACCGCCGTGGACTTTGATGCTGTCCAGGGAACCGTCCCAGTGAATGGCGCCGCGGATTCTGGCCGGGAAGCGTTAATCAAACTCGCACGATCCGGCTCGCTGGTCTAAAATGCATTAGTTGATGCCAGCGAGCAACGGGAGCAGCATGCGAGTGTTATTGTTCAAATCACTCTTCAGGATGACAGCGTTCGTGATGATCTGTCTGTTGATGGCAGGTTGTGCCGCGGAAGAGTCGCCCCTCCCAAAGGGGAAGTCAACTGCTACCAAATCGCCTGCTGCTGCCTCTCGAAACCAGTCTCCCGATCAACAGTCCCCACCGAGTTCGCAGAAACCAGCTCCAACGCGTCTGGCGAAACCAGCCGAACCGGTTGAAGAGCCGGCTCAGGGCACGCCACCTGCGTCACCATTACCAGTCAGGTTTGCCGGTTTACAGGAAGCACTCGAAGGGACCCCGCTGGATGAGGAACGGATTAAAGCTCACGGGATTCGCCAGTTGTCGGGAAAGCACCTGACGTTGTACACGGATTTACCTCGTCATCCTGCGATTGAAGAGCTACCGACTGTTTTTGATTTGGCCATTCCCCAGTGGACTGGCTACTTCCAGGTTCCCGCTGAGAAAGTTGCCGACTGGCATATCATTGGTCGGCTCATGAAAGACAAGACACGTTTCCAGAAATCAGGTTTGTTACCAGAGAGTCTGCCTTCCTTTGGCCATGGATTCAATTACGGAAATCATTTATGGGTCTACGACCAGCCGACGGATTATTATCGGCGGCACCTGCTGCTGCACGAAGGAACCCATGGATTCATGCAGACCTTTCTGGGTGGTGCCGGACCACCCTGGTACCGAGAAGGAATGGCCGAGTTGCTGGGAACCCATCGGTGGGCCGCAGGAAAGCTGCAGTTGAAGTATTTTCCAAGAGATAAACAAGAAACGCCCGGCTGGGGCCGTATCAAGATTATCAAGGATGAAGTTGCCGCGGGCCGTGGAATGATATTGCCGAAAGTGTTGCGTTTTCCCCCGACGGCACATCGTCAAGTGGAACCCTATGCCTGGTGCTGGGCGGCGGCTACGTTCTTTGACAGCCATCCGCAGTACCAACAGCGATTTCATCAATTGAAGAAGGAATCTAGTGAACTCAGTGATCTGTTTTCGGATCGATTTCATGAACGATTGAAAGATCAGTGGCCGGAGGTTCGGGATCAATGGCAGTGGTTTGTACTTAACATGGAATATGGGTTTGATGTCCAGCGGGAAGCGATTGATCCGAAACCTGTGACGCCTTTGACCGAGAAGGTCGTGGAACTGGAAGTTCGTGCTGATCGCGGATGGCAATCGACAGGCTTGCAACTGGCAGCCGGTTCGCAGGTTGAAATCGTGGCAGCTGGTCGCTACCAGATTGCAACCGAGCCAGACATTTGGTGGTGTGAACCCAATGGCGTTACCATCCAGTATTACCGTCAGCGCCCATTGGGAATGCTGTTAGCTGCTGTTAATGGACCAAGCCCCACGGGACTGACCCGCCTGACGAACTTGCAGTCCATTGGTCTGACTGGCAAGGTCAACACGGCACAAGGAGGCGTCTTGTTTTTGCGCATCAATGAATCGGGTGCGAATTTGGCGGATAACAAGGGAGCCTGCACAGTCAAAATTAAAATGACGTCCGAAGACTGAAGGTTCTCTGGCCGGCAGGCTGGTTATCATCCCTGATTGACGAAAACGCCACCAAGTCCAACAATGCAGACCTGCTCTTCGCGACAGCGGTTTTCGTTGCTCGCCAGCGGGATAAGGGCATTAAAGGATTTGCCAGTGGGACGGGAGAATGAACGGAATGAATTCAATACAGAGCAAAGATCCTCAAGTGTGGGCTGCGATTGAGGCCGAACAGCAGCGCCAGCGGCAGGGTTTAGAGATGATTGCCAGTGAGAATTACACCAGTCCCGCGGTGATGGAGGCGACTGGTAGTGTCTTGACAAATAAGTATGCCGAAGGTTACCCGGGACGGCGTTATTATGGTGGCTGCGAACATGTTGATACCGTAGAAGAACTGGCTCGCGAACGGGCTTGTGAATTATTTGGAGCTGAATTTGCCAACGTGCAGCCCCATTCCGGCTCTCAGGCCAATATGGCTGTCTATTTGAGTATGCTTGAACCAGGTGATGCTGTGCTGGGCCTGGACTTGGCCCACGGCGGACACCTCACCCATGGCATGAGATTGAATATTTCGGGAAAGCTTTACAAGTTTCATTGCTACGGGGTGACTGCCGATACTCATCGGATTGATTTCGACCAGGTCGCTCAGTTAGCCAGGGAACATCGACCGAAACTCATTGTGGCGGGTGCCAGTGCTTATCCACGCGAAATACCGCATCCTCAATTTGCCGAGATTGCCGAAGAGGTAGGAGCGAAACTGTTCGTTGATATGGCACATTATGCGGGACTGGTAGCGGCTGGATTGCATCACAACCCGGTTGAAGTTGCTGATTTTGTCAGCACCACGACTCACAAGACATTGCGTGGTCCACGTGCCGGACTGGTACTCTGCAAGCAGGAATATGCGAAGGAGATAAATCGCAGTGTCTTTCCTGGATTGCAAGGTGGACCGTTAATGCATGTGGTAGCAGCCAAGGCCATTTGTTTTGGCGAAGCGCTTCAACCAGAATTCAAAGAGTATGCCCAGGCAGTCATTGATAACGCCCGCGTGCTCGGTGAAGCGCTGGCTCAGGGAAACTTGAAATTGATCAGTGGCGGAACGGACAATCATTTGCTGCTGGTCGATGTCACGGGTCTCGGTATTGGCGGTAAACTGGCGGAAACCTGTCTGGATCAATGTGGCATCACTGTCAATAAGAATATGATTCCGTACGACGAGCGCAAGCCAGTTGATCCGTCTGGAATCCGAATAGGGACTCCAGCATTGACTACCCGCGGCATGGGGCCGGATGAAATGCGTCGTATCGCCGACTGGATATTGGAAAGTCTCAATCACCCGGAAGATGAAACAGTCCACGAACGTATTCGTCAAGAAGTCTGTGAACTGGGAGATCAATTTCCCGTGCCGAGCGATGCCTGTGATTCGATGGTTAGAGGATAAACACGTATGGCTAGTAACAACAAGATTCTGATCGCGGATGATAACCAGGCAAATTGTGAACTGCTGGAAGCCTATTTGGCGTCCGTAGACTGTGAAGTTCAGGTGGCAGTCGATGGACAGGATGCACTCGACAAGGTTGCTGAATTTGAACCCGATCTGATCTTGTTGGACGTGATGATGCCGAAGCTCAGTGGTTTTGAAGTGTGCGAGACGCTCAAAGAAAATCCAGCGACACGTCGCATCATGGTACTCATGGTGACCGCTTTGAATGAACGGGGTGATATTGAGCGAGCAGTCCAGGCCGGTACTGATGACTTTCTCTCTAAACCGGTCAATCAAGTCGAGCTGATAAAACGGGTTGAGAACATGCTGAAATTGAAAGATGTAACGGATGAGGTCAATCGATTGCGCTGTTACATTGAAGAAATGGAAGCGTCTTCAGGACCCCAACAAGGGGACTGAATGGTCTCCCTGGCGGTAGAAACGCACGATTTCCATGCTTGCATTGCCCGCATTCAGGTGGCTTGCCAGCAGTGCTGAAATGGCCAATGAGCTTGCTCCCATGGGGATATGTGCGGTATTCTGAATGTTAGCGGGCTTCTGGGGCTTACTGAGGTAAATGAATGGCTGGTCGTGCTTCCTTACTCTGTTGGCGGGTTCTAACCGGCGTGCTGTTGCTGTCGCTACACGCCGCGTCGGGCAGTCTTTTGCCAGCCCAGGATACTGTTCAGTCGCCAGCGAAGGAGGCTGCTTCTGCACAGCAAGTTAAGGTGGAGCGGCTGATTGTCCAGCTGGGTGATTCACAATATGCCAATCGTATTCGTGCCCAGGAAGAACTAAAGCAGTTGGGCCTGGCAGCCTTTGATGCGCTTCATCGCGCTCAAGAACACGACGATATCGAGATTGCGATGCGCGCTCGGTACCTTGTCCGCAGCATGCGGGTTCAATGGGCCCTGGCCGATGATCCGCCGGCTGTCCGCAAACTGTTGGTAGCCTATGGAGATCGCAGCAGCGCGGAACGAAAAAACCGCATGGCAAACCTGGCTAAGCTGCCCGAGAACCAGGGTATTACGGCTCTTTGTCGCCTGGTCCGTTATGAGTCAAACGAACCACTCTCCAAACGGGCTGCCTTGCTCGTGATGCAACACGAGCAGCAGGCTCAAGCCGACAAGGTTGCGGGCCAGCTAAGACAGGTCATTGGCACGAGTCGGCGGACTGCCGCAAAATGGATACTGGCATACGCCCAAACACTGCAGAAACCGGAAGCTGTGCTGGCAACCTGGGACAAACTGACCCGGGCGGAAGAAGTAACACTGTCGCAGTTTCCAAAGCAATCGAGTCGCGATATCACGCGTGACCTGTTGCGCTGGCAAGCCGCCATGCTCCGTAACCTGGACCGTGATGACGAAGCAATCGCAGTGATTCGTCGAACGCTCGACTTGCTGGAAGGAACCAAGCAACAGTTGTTGGATATGATCGACTGGCTTGTAGAACGCGAAGCCTGGACGGTGATTGATGAAATTGTTGAGCGGTTTCCAGTGCAATTCAATAAGTATGCTGATTTGATGTACTTGGTAGCGGAATCGCAAGCCAAGCAAGGTCGCCTGGAGCAGTCGGAAAAAACGGCGGGCCGGGCGCTGGCAATTAATCCGGATGATACTCGTACACACATCGAATCGGCGGTTTGGTTACAACGTCGCGGTCTGATTCCCTGGTGCGAACAGGAATACCGTCACGTTATTAAGATCAGTCAACCGGAGTCGCGCCAGCATATTTATTCGCGGTTCTTGCTTTCAGAAATACTGCACGACCAGGACCGGGATCTCGATGCGGCGAAAATCCTGCAAGGTGTTGTGGAAATCATGAAGCAGCCACAAGTCTTGAAGGATATCTCGGAAGGATTTCAACGTGACCCCGGTGGTATTCGTTCGAGAATGTACTATTTCTTCGCTCAACACCATGCACAACAAAATGAATTAAAGAAACATCAAGAGTTTCTCGAAAAAGGAATCGCGGAGGATCCGCGTGATGCAGATGTCTTAATCGCCATGTATCGCCTGCCTGGTTCAGACGCTGCCTGGAAAGAGAAAACTGAGTCGACCATCAGCGAGGCGGTAAAACATTTTCAGGCAGAAGTAAAGAAACATGAAACACTGTTTCGACAAGCGGATAGCCCTGTCCAGCAGGATGCGGTGCGACGCAAACTGGCCTCAGCCAACAACCAGTTGGCCTGGCTAGTGGCCAATACCAGGGGTGATTTTGATGAAGCGGTCCGCTGCAGTCATCGTTCGCTTGAATTGAGACCCGGTAGTGCCGGGTACCTGGATACCCTGGCACACTGTTATTATGCCAAACGCGATTACAAGAACGCTGTTAAACACCAGTTAGAGGCAGTCCAGGGAGAGCCTCATTCGGCGCAGATGCAACGCCAACTAAAGTTGTTCCAGAAAAGCTTGCAGGAACAAGCACCGCAAGCAACCAAGCCAGATTAAGCAGGCCATTCGTGCTTCTTACGGCATCTCAAAAACCGATTGGCTCTTGACGATCGCGTAGTCATCTGGAAACGTGTGGAATGCCTGCACTAACATGCTGCGGTTACGCGTTTCTACGTTGATGTAACTCAAAGCTCCCACGGCCAGTCGTCCACTGGAATCAAAGGTGTACAACAAGCCCTTCCGCTCGCTATCGTGAGTTAACTCCTCTTGGAATGTCCAAAAGACTTCAGGATCGACAGTTTCCAGTTGAAAACTTGCCTGGTAGGTTACCCCACCCCGACACTCCAGGCGATCACTCCGTTCACCCTTCAGCGGGTATGACAATAAACGGCGACGTTGTGGGAGCGGATGCTGAGACGAAGCAGCAACTTCCGTTAGCGTGATGCCGTCATAACGCCAGGAAATAACGTGCCCAGCACTGGTGATGTCAATGGTTGCCTCGTAACCGCCACGCGAAACATGGCGACTCTTGTAGACACGAAACAACTCCGGATGCAACGACCGTCCGTATAGCTGAAACGACAAATCGGCAACCTTGGGTCTGACAGAAAGCAACGGAACAGGTTCCTGAGATTAAATAGATAAAACTAACCGACCCATCTCAATGACTGGGTATCTCTCTATTATAGACCGGCTGGGAAACCTGAACAAAGCCACTTTGCTAAACAGTTTGCAGATAAAACAGCAGCCAGCGAAGCCCTCTTGACAGATTCATCGAGTGCTAGCATGGCTCTCTGCTGGTGCCACTTAGAGTACTACGACCAAGATATCGTAGATGGCGTGGGTGGCGGCCGTGATGCCAAAGCCGCGGCGCAGAAAGAGGATGGAGAAAAAGAAACCGGCCAGTAAGCGAAACAGAAAACTGTACCATTGAAACACATCTCCGTAGCCGACAAAGGCCTGATAGTGCGAGGCGGCGAATAGCGTGCTACTGATCAGCACAGCAGTGACGAGACTTTGTCGGTGTGTTCCACCAATCCAGCGAACCAGGCCGATGGTGCTGGAGAGGAGCATGAGTCGAAAGAGGAGCTCTTCATAGATCCCAGCACCGAAATAGGGAATCAGTCGAGCCCAAGCGCGGGAAAAGGAAGGTGGTACCTGGGGCTCCACGCTGGGTGTAGCTGGCAGGATTTGCAGAGACCATTCAGAAGCAATTCGACCTTGCAAGTGTGCCAGGATTAGCAGGAACACTGCCAGGGCAATGGATTCAAACAACATCCTGGGAAGTGCTGCCAGGTTGATCTTCCAGGGCTCTCGCAACAGGTGGTGCCAGGCCAGCAGGATCGTACACGTCGCAACAGGCAACAGGAAATACTGGCCAAAGCCCATCCACTGCAAGCTCTGACGTAGCCAGACATCAGCACCGTTACGCACGGTACCTGGGCCTAGCAGTAACATCCCTGATTCGTAGGCAATCAGCATGGGGGCCAGGAAAATAAGACTGACCAGTGGACGGATCGATTCTTTTTGATAGTCCAGTTGTATGTTGCGATACGACATACGTTTTCTTAAAGCTGGTTTTCGTTACGGGCGGAGAAGAACGAAAACGACAGTGGGAGAAATCCTGACAACATCAGCAAGGTTGAGTATTCATCAACTTTTGGTTTGAGGTCATTCTCTATTTTGATTGTCGGAATCAAATCGCTTGACGCTTGAACGATCAGACCACTTAGACAGTTGCTCGGGTTATGCCACTTAAACTTGATACACCTGAAAAAAGCGGTGTGCTGACTGTCCCTCTCCCACTGCGAACCGACTTGGATACACGCTACAATGGACGACTTCATTAGAACTCTATCCGTTCGCTGGCAATGGCCCGGCAGTTGGTTCTACCTGCAAGGCAGGGGGCAAGAAATGATCGGTCAATCAAGCGATAAAGGCCCAGTTGGTGCTGTTTACAAGACGGGTTGGATTGCAGCGATTGCACCAGTTTTTGTTTTCGTTTGCAGCTCAATTATTCGACGGACGGCGCTTATTGTCCCGGTCGTCCTATTGGGAATGGTTAGTTCTTCTGAGGCTGGAAACCGAGAAAAAGTCTGGATTCGCAGCTCCTTCGATCAATCACAGCAACCGAGTTACTTAATTTTACCAGCCAAGTATGATCCGACAGCCAAGCCGGTTCCCTTGCTGGTGTCATTGCATACGTGGAGTGGTAATCTTGAACAGCGTAACCTGGAACTAGAAGTCGCGGCGGACCAAAAAGGATGGATTTACCTGTTTCCGGACTTCCGTGGAGTGAATCAACAGCCCCAGGCTTGTGGCTCTCCAGCCGCTTGCCAGGATATCCTGGACGCGGTGGAATGGGTTGCTTCGAAACACCGAGTTGATCGTCAGCGCATTTATTTGACCGGTGTTTCCGGAGGCGGACATATGACAATGTTAATGGTTGGCAAGCATCCGCAGCCGTGGGCGGCGGCCAGTGCCTGGGTGGGCATCAGTGATCTGCGAACATGGCATGCTCGACATGCGACGGGTAAATATGGCTTGATGATGCGCAAATGTTGTGGTGGAAAACCGGGAGACAGTCCCGAGATCGACCAGCAGTATCGTCAACGATCGCCCCTGACGTGGTTACACCGTTCCTTGCCAGTGCCACTGGATATTGCTGCAGGAGTGCATGATGGACACCGTGGTTCGGTTCCAATTCGCCATTCACTCAATGCTTTTAATCTAATCGCCCGCGCCGCTCAAGTGACACCTGTGAGCGAGCAGGAGATCGTTCAACTGAGTCGGCCAGCCGGTAAGCTGGAAAACCCACAAGCGACCGATCAAGTCGTGGATTCGGCTTGGGGTCGAAAAATCTATTTGCGGCGCCAGGCCGCTAAGTCGCGAGTGACGATCTTTGAGGGAGGACACGAAGGGATTACAGAAGCGGCTGTTTCCTGGTTGGAAGGACACGTTAAAGCCAGGTAGTGCCTGGTTGACCAGGGTGGCGGCGGGGATGAACCCCGGCTGCTGCGACCACGACTGGCAAAGGAACGATCGATGGAACCCTCAGATTATTCAGCTGACCGTGAGCATAATCGTCGCGCTTGGAACGCCAGGGTG
>Ga0310342_100001194_pt1 | contig 15926 bp, 13 predicted proteins | sample S15DNA20500_MG_FD_206155 | JGI IMG/M metagenome (GOLD analysis project Ga0310342, IMG submission 206155) | Marine microbial communities from station ALOHA, North Pacific Subtropical Gyre - S1503-DNA-20-500_MG | ecosystem: Environmental > Aquatic > Marine > Oceanic | place: Pacific Ocean: North... | reverse complement strand
TATCCATAAAAACAAAGGTATCCCCCTGCCGATAGAGGTACTGCGTCCCAATCTCCTGTACGTCAGCGGCTTCCAGGGATTCTCCCCCCTTATAAGTCCGGTCCAAAACCGTGTTACGGATCAGGTTCCGTAACTTGCATTTGTACATGGCATTTCCCTTGCCAGGCTTCACGAAGTTCATCTCAAACATGAGATACGGTTCGCCATCGATCTGTACTTTAAGACCTTTACGAAAGTCATTTGTCTTGTATGAAGCCACGGTTGTTCTTTCCTCTTGTTGTCCAGTTCGCACAGGCCACGTCCGGCTGAATCTGCTCTTTCTTTTCGGCGGACGCTTGACCTAGAATCGTTCTCCAGCCACCGCATGATGACACGTTTCGTTCGAATGTACCCCTTTGCCTTCTTCAAATAAACCCGTAATCCACTCCAGCAATATGGTCACAACAACGGAAGATGAGTTGCGGATTAAATCCCGGGCCTTGCAATCCCCGTCAAATTCCGGCCCGACAGAGGCAGCACGTTGGCAAACGGTCCTAAAAACAGCCATTCGCAATCCCCGCGAACTTTGCCAGAAACTACAGTTGGCCGAGTGCTGGTTGCCGGCTGCTGAGCGAGCAGCCACTCTTTTTCCGCTTTTTGCCCCCTTGCCTTATGTCAATCGTATTGCTCCTGGTGACCCCTTTGACCCGCTGCTAAGACAAATCCTGCCGGTCGAAGAGGAGTTTGAGTCTGTTCCCGGATTTCATCCCGATCCGGTCGCTGAAGCTGATGCCCAGCTAGCACCCGGATTACTGAAAAAGTATCAGGGACGTGCTCTGCTGGTCACCACCGGGGTCTGTGCCATTCACTGTCGGTATTGTTTTCGACGGCACTATCCTTATGCGCAGCAGCCCCACTCACTCGACCAGTGGGCTCCTGCCCTGGAAGCCATTGCAGCCGACACGAGCCTGGAGGAAATCATTCTTAGCGGAGGAGATCCGCTCACCCTTGTCGACCCTCAACTGGCAGAATTGACGGGTCGACTTGGGAAGATCAAGCATCTTCAGCGAATACGGATTCACACACGTTTGCCGATTATGATTCCACAGCGCGTGAATGATGAGCTCTTGAGTTGGCTCACGGCCACTCGCCTGACACCTGTCTTTGTTGTTCACTGTAATCATCCTGCTGAAATTGATGAACAGGTAGCGGCCAGCTTCCAGCAGATCACGGCAGCGGGTATTCCGCTACTGAACCAGGCCGTGCTACTGCGTGGTGTCAATGACAATGAAGAAACCATGGTTGCCTTGATGAAGAAGCTGGTTCAGCTGCGCGTAATGCCGTACTACCTTCATCAATTGGATCGTGTCCAGGGAGCGCATCATTTCGAGGTTCCCGTAGAACGCGGCCTGTCCCTGATGCGCCACTTGTCAGCCATGCTTCCCGGCTACGCGGTGCCGCGCTATGTTCAGGAACAACCCGGGAAACCGGGCAAAACCGTCTTGGCTGAGCCGACGTCTTTTCCCTCCCCTATCTAAGGCATTCCTTGGAAAACAGCGAGCATCATGAAACGGATTCTTTGGACCACAGATATCCATCTGAATTTCGTGGACGACGAGGACACGGCACGGTTCTTTGAACGGCTGCGGGCTGCCAGGGCGGATGCCCTGTTGTTCAGTGGCGATATTGGCGAAGCCAACAACGTGATTCATTACTTGTCTCAGTTGGCCGCAGCAACCACGGCTCCAATCTACTTTGTGCTCGGCAATCATGACTTTTACCAGGGCTCCATTGTCGAGGTGCGCAGTCAAGTCAAGAACTTTTGTGATGATCATGAGTCCTTGCACTACCTCACCGAATCAGACTTCTTTCCACTGACCGAACAAGTGGGCCTGGTAGGTCATGATGGCTGGGCTGACGGGCGCAGCGGGGATTATGAAAGCTCGGAGGTCATGATGAATGACTACCAGCTAATCAAAGAACTTGCTCCCTACAGCAAACTGGAACGGTGGCCCGTCTTGCAAAGGTTGGGAGACGAGGCGGCTGCCCATGTAGAGCGCGTGCTGCCGCTGGCATTAAACCAGTTCTCACGCCTTTACCTGGTAACGCATGTACCACCTCTGCGAGAGGCCTGCTGGTACAACGACCAAATTTCCGATGACGAATGGGCACCTCATTTCACTTGCCAGGCCGTCGGTGAGACCATTCTCTCCATCATGCGGCAGCATCCCGATCAGCAGTTAACGGTCCTGTGCGGACATACACATAGCTCCGGAAGCACCCAGCCGCTGCCAAATGTCACGATTCTGACAGGCGCCGCTCAATATGGCAGTCCTGCCATTACCGAACTTTTCGAGCTGTCGGAAGGGTACTAATCCTGCAACTGCTTCTTAACCGCGTCGATAATCAGTGCTTCCAGTTCCGGTGCCCAGTGGGCTGGCAATCCGTAGTAGACCATCGAACTACCACCCTCGTAGCCACCCTCTCGTAGCACCCGCCGTGAGGGAATATAAGCCATCACATCATTGCTATAGCCGGCAACCCAAAGATTGGTATGCGTAGTAGACTTGGTGTCCAGTTCCTTGATTCGCAATGCATAATCAATAACAACTTCGCCACCCAGGATCACAAAGTCCACGGTATCACCAATTTTCCACGTCGCAATCGGATAAGGATAATGTTGCTGCAGCGGCTGACCGGCCTCGATGTCTCTCAGCAGCCAGCGGGCCCGGGCCGCTTCATAGGAACTCTTGGACTTTAAGTTGGCCTTAATTTCATCGATACTCGGTAACGTATCGAGGGGTAAGGGAACTTCCCGGTAATGGGTTGCCAGGGTTCCCTCTACGGGTCGCACGGTTCCGGCCAAAGTTTCTTCAACAGCAGCAGCGAGACGATTTCCATATGATGTCGCCAGGGCCACGGTGCGTCGGGGCAAAGGATTCTGATCGGCACCACAGCCTGCGAAAAACATTGCTTCAACTCCCGGATGAGCTTTTTCCAGGGCCATTTGAGCAAAGCCGGGGTAATCTCCAGACCACTGGTAAAAGCTCAGCACCGTGGCATGGCAGGCATAGCCAAAGACAACGGTTTGCAATTCACCCTCCAGGTCTCTTACAGCCAGCACCGGTACATCGTGATCAAAGGGCCCTTTGAGCAGACCTTGCTGACGCAGTTGGGGAACATTCTTTTCGCTGTTCGTTCGCCGGTTGACCGCCACTTCACAATGACCACTGCCCCAGGTGAGGTGGCTAGGAACCATCTGCTTGATAGCTTCTCCCACCACATCGACCACTTTCTTATGCAACTGGACGACGTACCGGTCAATTTTCTTTTGTTCAGCAGCGGGAATTCGTTCGTAGTGCAAGGGCCCCAGGTTCTTTCCAACAACGGGGCCCGTGTGTGTATGGGACGTACAAAGAGCAATCTGACGTCGCTGAAATCCATATTCTTCATCGAGCGACTTGCTAATGGCAGCGGTCAGCGTCCGATCAATCCCAACCAGATCGAGCGTCACCAATACGGCCCGGTTTCCCAGCGGATCTTGCAGGACCAGCGCCTTGGCCCACAACTCAGTCAGCTTGCCTTCGGCGACATGATCCCGACTTCCATAACCCGACATCCAAATAAACTGTTGGGGAGTAATGACAACTTTCGCAGAACCAGCACGCCAAGGTTCAGTTGCTTGGATCGACAATTGAGTCGTTCCCAACAGGATTAACATCAACAGAGTTGACAGTCGTTGCTTGTGGTTGCTCATTACTTCTCCCATCTCGCGATCATGGTTTTCCAGAAACACCCAAGTCACACTTTATTAGCTTTCAAATCCGCCAGTGGATAAAACGTATCTCGCCAGCGGATACCACCTCGAACATATGTCAGAATCGTAGCACGCCAGAGGATGTAATTAAACAATAGCAGCACCACGGGATACCAAAAGACACTTGAGTAACGGGTGCCAATTTCCTTAGCTGCTCTCAAGAAGGTCATCACCAAAAGCAGCAAAATAGCTGCATAGATCCCGCGCGTCAGCCCGCTGGTCAGGAAAACAGCAACCCAGGGACTAAATAAACCAGCCAGTATCAGAAATGATCCCATGAGGACAAAGCTAAGACGATAATCCAGTCCAGCCAGGGCATTTTTTTCCAGGCCCACCATTAATTCCTTGAGCGACGCATACCAGGGGACCAGGATTTGATCCGACCCCACAACCAACTCCTGGGAAAATCCGTGTTGCTTAATGATCTTGCCAAGTTTCACGTCATCATCCGGGCGCATGGCAATGGACTGGTGCATCCCGCATTGCCGGTAAGCTTCACTCCTGACCAAATTAAAGGCACCGATACCCACATGGGCATCGCTGTCCGGATCCGAAACTTTCCAGACACGAAAGTACAGGGAAAACAACGTTCCAAAGAGGGTCACGAAAGCTTCCAGCAACCGGCTGGGCATAGAAACTTCTGGCGTCATGGTCAGGTGATCCAGTTGGCGTTGTAGCACGTAGCCCATTGCCCGCCGTAAAACCATTGGTTGGATAATGATGTCAGCATCGGTGAACAACAGGAACTCTGCCTGGGAGCGTTGCGCTCCCAGTTGCAAGGCATGGTTCTTACCCAGCCATCCTGCTGGCAATTCTTCCAGGTGCACGACTTGCAACATCGCTTGCTGTTGGGCCAGGCGATCCAAGATCTGCCCAGTCTCATCGGTGGAACGATCATTGACAACAACTAATTCCAGGCTGGGATAGTCGAGTTGAAACCAGGAGTCCAGTGCCGCTTCAATATCTCGTGCTTCATTACGGGCAGCAACAACAATTGACAATGATGGCAACTCATCTCCCGTGATCGCGGGCCAGTCACTCAACATCTGCAACCGCCGGCGGTTCACAACCAGTCGCCAGACAAGCAGCAGCACCGCTACCAGATGCGCCGTTGCAAGCCAGGGCAAAACAGTCATCCAGGTATTCATGCGTTGAGCTTTAGAAGGCGGCGAGCATTGTCACGGTAAATCTTCTGCTCAACATCTTTTGGCAACTGGAGTTTTTCTTCGAACAGTTCAAACTGCGGGACTGGTTGTTTGGGGGCCAGGAAATCTGTTCCAAACATAATGCGATCCTGTCGACGGATCAGGAATTTCTGACCAAATTCAAGATCTCGGGAAATTGAATTTGCCCCACTGCCCGCCGACAAGTCTCCGTAAATATTCGGATACTTGCTCATCAGCCGATCAATGGCACCCCCTGGAGAGACCTTTCCCTTGGGGTAGCCTGACAACTCATTCTGAGCCAGGTTTCCAGAGATGGACGCCCACCATCCTGGGCCATGGCCAATGAAATTACATTTCGGGTTTTGCTGGAGAACTTTCTCCAGGCCCGGTAAACCCGGCTTATCGGTATTACGCTGGTTATCCAAATGAAACAGAACGGGCAGGCCAACTTCACCGCAGGCAGCAAAAATTGCCATGTTGCGCGGGTCATCAAAAGCAATCCCTGGCTTGTGTTCCCCAAACCCCTTGGCACCCATCTCAATATATTTCTTGAGCATTGCCACCAGCCCCTGGTGTCCTCCCTTGTAGGAGGTCCTGGGATCGATGGAACAAAATGGAATCAATCGATCACGATGATCGAGTGTTTGTGCCAACACGAAGTCGGCGGTCAACGGATAGCTGGATGACTCTGGTGAAACCAGGGGCAGCACAATCGCCTGGGCAATGTCGTGCGCATCCATCCAGCGGAGTAGCTGTTCAGCACTCAACGTCTCAGTACTGTTCCAGGTCTGCCCCAGGTGGGTATGCATATCAACGTAGCGACTGGCTTTCTGGGGAGCTGCCAGGCCGAGATTCGCCGCGGCAATCAGCGAACTGGTGGAAAGTGCCACGCGGCGATGGAACTGGCGGCGGTGAAGGATGCTGGGTTTTCTTGAGGCTGGTTTCATAGGGAAGGCTCCTGGACATGTTCCTGGCTGACAAGTGAGTTCTATTCTGGTCATTGCCCGCCTGACTTTTCAAGCAGGCAGCCCGTTTCTCTGCGCGAAAACAAGTTGCTTGTATCCCTTACCCTTCGTGGTACGATGAAGAACATTGATTAAGGGTTTTTTCACCCACCAACAGAAATACGGCAATCCAGAGAAAGGATTCGAGCTTTGCCTGCTGAGTTTAACGCGATCCATCAGGAAGACTGCCTGCCTGGCTTGTCTAAGGTGGAACCCGGCGTCGTGGATCTGGCCTTCGCCGATCCCCCTTTTAACATCGGCCACCAGTACGATGTCTACGAGGATCAGCGAGCCAGTGATGACTATCTCCACTGGTGTTCTCAGTGGATTGAACAGGTCGTTCGAGTACTCAAGGACGATGGCACATTTTGGCTGGCCATTGGAGACGAGTATGCCGCCGAACTAAAAGTGTTAATGCAACAGGACCATCAATTGACTTGCCGCAGTTGGGTTATCTGGTACTACACGTTTGGCGTCAATTGCACCAATAAATTCAGCCGTTCCCACGCGCATCTCTTCCACATGGTTAAAGACCCCAAACAATTCACCTTCAATTCGGACCAGGTTCGCGTCCCCTCTGCCCGACAGTTGGTCTACGGAGACAAACGGGCCAACCCGAAAGGACGCCTGCCAGACGATACCTGGATTCTGCGCCCGCAAGACAGTCCCGAGAGTTTCACAGCGCAGGAAGATACCTGGTATTTTCCCCGCGTGGCCGGAACTTTTAAGGAGCGAGGTGGTTTTCACGGTTGCCAAATGCCTGAACAACTGCTGGGTCGAATTATTCGTGCCTGCAGCCAGCCCCAGGAATTAGTCCTGGATCCTTTTGCCGGGAGTGGTACAACGCTGGCGGTCGCCAAAAAACTGGACCGACGTTACCTGGGCTTTGAACTTTCTGAAAACTACGTCACCTGTATCGAGGAACGACTCGACAGCATCCAAGGTGGAGACCGTCTGGACGGTGCCGAGGAACCGCTGATCAGTGCTCCGACTACGAAACAGGGACGGCGTTTGAAATCGACGCACGAGACCGAAGATTCCTGTCAGCAATCTTTACCAGGTTTAGAGTGATGAAATACGCTATTTGCAACGAGACCTTTAAAGACTGGCCCTTTGAAAAAGCTTTTCAATTTGCCCGTCAATGTGGTTACCAGGCATTAGAAATCGCCCCCTTCACGATCAACAAGGATGTGCGACAAATTACAGCCAGCGAGCGGGCAACCGTCCGCGAGCAGGCAGAGGAAGCCGGTTTATCGATCCTGGGACTCCACTGGCTACTGGCGTTTACCGAGGGTTTTTACCTGACCTCTCCGGAAGCAGATGTGCGGCAGGCAACCACGGCCTACCTGGAAGATTTGGCTCGTTTTTGCCATGACCTGGGAGGTGACATCATGGTCCTGGGCTCGCCCCACCAGCGGAACGTATTGCCCGGCGTAACCATGGATGAAGCAATGGGCTATGCGGCCGGCATTCTGAAACAATGCATGCCGACGTTTGCAGACCTTGGTATCCGCCTGGCCCTGGAACCACTGGGCCCCGAAGAAGGAGACTTTCTACTGACCGCTGACCTGGCTGTCGAGTTGATTGAAATGGTCGACGCTCCACCATGTCGTCTCCACCTGGATGTCAAAGCCATGTCTACCGAAGAACAGCCGATTGACGAAATTATTCGCAAACACTCAGATCACCTGATCCACTTTCACGCCAACGATGCCAATCGACGGGGGCCAGGCATGGGAGAGATCGACTTTGTCCCCATTCTCCAGGCGCTGAAAGACATTAACTACGATGGCTGGGTATGTGTCGAGGTCTTTGATTACGATCCGGGCGTGGAAGCGTTAGCAAAAGAGAGCATTGATTACTTGAAATCGTGCGTCTGACAACACGGCTGCTTAACCGCCTGCCTTCAATTCCGCCAAATGCTGAGCGGTGCCGACCAGTCGATCCCAGTTGTCCCTGATGTAATCGGGTGGGCCACCGATTTGGGCCATCACCTGGGCGGCATTTTCAGTTGGCACCAGTTCAATCGCATCCCAGGGACAAATAACCAGGGCATGGGGATTGGTTTTTTTCTGGGGCAACTGAATGCAAACATTACAACCGGTGCAGCGTTCGGGATCAATTTCGCACCAGGATTGGACACCCTTGACGCCGAGCGAGTGTTCAATCAACCGAATGCAATCGTCGACCGGGCAAACTTCCAGGCAAGACTCACAGCCCGTGCAATTATCGGCGTTAATGATCGCCAGATTCTTGGGTATTTTTTTAGCCATTCGCTTGACTCTCTTTTGACTCACTCCAAGGAACGCTTGCTGCCTTGCACGGACAGGTGATTATAGTCTAGTCATCGACCAGGGGCCAACCGCTTCTTGCCCCTAGCTGGCAAGATTTCTGGAACCTGAAACCCCCAGTCTCGCTGTTATTCTGGAATTGTTTCGCCGCGCACCAGATCCTCGAAGGACTGCCTGGCCCGAATCAGCCGGGCCACGCCATCCTGAATCAAAACTTCTGCTGCCAGTGGCTTAGAGTTGTAGTTGGATCCCATCACGGCACCATAGGCCCCCGCGCATTCAATCACCACGTAATCTCCTGTCTGGGCCACTGGCAAAGACCGCGGGCTGACAAATCCACCCTCTTCCTGAGTGAAAATATCTCCCGATTCACAGAGCGGACCACCGACTACCATTTTCCGACATTCGGTTGGCGGCTCGGCACGGGGTACGACGGACATCGGATGATAGGAACCGTAAAGAATCGGCCGGGCCAGATTGTTAAATCCAGCATCAACCAGGATATAGCCGGTTTGGCCCATCATCTTGGTGCCGCGGATCTCGGTCACGAGAAATCCACTTTCGGCAGTCAGATACCGTCCTGGTTCAATCTCCAGCGAGAGGGCATGACCCACTCGTTCCTGCAATCGCTGGCGACTCTCATCCCAAATCTCATAATAGCGGGCCAGATCGATCCGTTCTTCGTCTTGCTGGTAGGGAATTGGCAAGCCGCCACCCGCACTGATCGAATGGACACTTGATCCTATCTCCTGAACTGTTTTTTCCATCGCCTGGGAAACTTCGGCCAGGTGCTCCAGGTCGGTCCCAGAACCGATATGCATATGGACTCCGGAAATCTGCAGATCATAGCGACCAGCCCGTTGCAAACAATCCTGTACCTGTTCATACCAGATCCCATGTTTCGATTGTTCGCCACCGGTGTTCGTCTTTTGACTGTGGCCATGTCCAAACCCTGGATTAATTCTGAGGGTAATTGATTTTCCTGGGGCTCTCTGTCCGTACTGATCAATCATATCAGGCGATCCGACGTTGACATGAATATCGTGCTCCAGCACCATCTCCAGGCTTTGCTGATCAAAAAGATCAGCCGTAAAGACGATCTCCGGCACGTTACTATCCTGACCGGGCTGACAACCGGCTTGCAAGGCACGGTGAATCTCTCCAGCACTTACCGCATCGACGCGAACACCCTGGCGACGAACCAGATCGATAATCGCAATGTTGGAACAGGCCTTCTGGGCAAAGCGAATCACGTCAAACGAGCGGAGGTCTTCGATCCGTTTCTGGATCACGGCCGCATCATAAAAATAAGCCGGCGTGCCAAATTCTTTCACCAGATCTACAACCGCTACACCAGCAATGTCACTGCGTAATTGTGCTGATAGATTCTCACTTGTCATGATCACTCACGTCGCTCCGTAATTCCTCTGCTGGCAGGCCTTGTGTCTGCCAGAAATTAAAAAGCGGTGCCGGACCTTCATTAAGTCCGGCACCGCATTACCTGTTGGTGAGTTCGTTGACCTTTAACTAGAAGTCAAGTCCTCCGGCAATGCCTGCCTGGACACCAGCGCCAATCGCCTTGATCACGCCTTCTTCCAGTTGAAACCGGTAGAGTGCACTTGTGCTTTCCTTTTCCATGGTAACACTCAGCACCACATGATCTTTGCCGTTCACTGTTTTCAACTGGCGAATCATGGCATTGACAACCGGGTTATCTTCAAAGGAACTGGCAAACTCGAGGATTGGCAATAAGGCCACGCTCAATTCCATTGGTCGAACGGCCTTGCTACCCGAGGAAACATTCTTGTCAATGATTTCCTTGAGGAAGGAGATGCTATTGGGTGCAAGCCCGAAATAGATACTGTTATCGCTGGTTCCCAGTGCTATTTGCAGTTCCCCGCCAAAAATACGACTCGCTTCTTCCTGCGGCGGAATGGGAACAGTCACGGTGTGGAAGCTAATTCCCTTGTAGACTTCCGTATCGAAGCGAATCTCAACGTTCGGCGGAAAATCTGGCTCTTCCTGGGCCAATCGAATTGCTTTCTTAATAGCTGCGGCCAATTTCTTACCACCGACGACGTGGAATCCACCGCCCACTTGAATCGATTTGTCCTTCAAAAAGACAGCCATGGCACCATCGACTGTGCCTGCTTCGACGGTTTCGATGCCGACATCCATCACGTCGCTCAACACTTCTTTCAATGCTGCCAGTACTTTCGGTGGCACACTGTCTTCCCGATCCAATTCATTGAAAATTTGCGCTCGGAGGCCTTCCATTGTGATCTTGGCCTGGGCCGCTTCTTCCGGAAGCGCCTTGGTGGTGACATTCATTCGGACTGCCGCATCAGCAGAATGGAATCCAACAAAGTTGGACTTCAGATCACTCATCACGGCAAAGCCTTTGGCCAGGGATGATCCCTTAACTGGCGTCAACGCCATATCAAAATAGGTGCCAGCACCTTTTTGGTCGTAATTCCAGCCAATCATAATTTCTTCTACTTCGTTTACCATTTTTTCCATCTGGGCAACCTGGTTTTGCACCGATTTACGGCGTGTTTCATAGTCTTCATCACTTTCCCCAGGCTCTCTCTCCAGGGTCGCTTCCACGCCTGCTTTCATTTGGCTAATGAGCATGTTGCGGAACAAAGCCGGAATGGCCTGGATGTTCCCGCGAACGGCAAAGTCGTAACTCTCGTGAAGGCCACCAAGCAGTTTAAGCGGATCGCGTGGCAGTTTAGCGAGTCCCTCGGCGCTGTTGCTAATATGAGCCCAGCCACCCTGCTCTTTAACGAAAATGTTGACCGGACCATTGAATTGCTGGATCCCGTTGCCGGCATCTTGCGCTGGGCCAAGTTGTGCCTGAACCAGTGCCATCACTTGACTGAAGTTCTTCACCGGAACAAAAGCCTTTAGAGTGAAGCCCAGTTCACCTTCTAGTGAAACCACGGCACCAATAGGTTTCGAGCGATCGATCCCTGCCGTAAAGGGGTCCAGTATCGCGTTGAGTTGATCGTCTATGCCTGGCAGACCAATGGCCGCGATGACGTGTTTTGCATCTCCTACCAGCTCATCAACACTGGACAAAGCGATCACGGCAGCAGGCTTGGGCGCTGTTTGAGCCTGGGATTCTGCCCAGGGGGTCATAACGACAGTTAAAACGACCGCGATCAAGCTAAGATGTTTTAGGTGTTTCACAACTACTATCTCCTATGTCTCATTTCGATAAACCAGGGCACTCGCCTGCGATCAAAATAAAATGTAAACCACAATTTGGAAACGAAGCCTGGTTCGTCAACAGCTGAAGCAGGCGGTTTCAGGTTGTCCCCCGCATCATGCAGAAATTGCTGTTCATCCATCCGGTCTGCTACCAAGCAGCACAGGAACAGCGGCTCATCGTGGACCCGAGGGGCGAAAGAAAAGTTTCCATCAACGGTTCGGATACACACAGGCCATCAGACTAGCTCATTGTACCCCGTTTTATCAGGGTATGTAATCACTGCGGGAAGAAATCGCCAAGATTCTTCCGACGAATAAACCCTTACGCACAGAGCGTTTTTGAAGAGTAGAACCCCCTTGAGATTGCGGGTTCGGAGAAAGACCAATAAGAACCAGACCGCTTGAGACTAACGCTCACGATAAGTGATGCGGCCCTTGGTCAGATCGTAGGGCGACAACTCTACTTTTACCTTGTCGCCAGGCACAATACGAATAAAGTGTTTCCTCATGCGGCCAGCTACATGCGCCAGAACTTCCGAACCTGTTTCCAGTTGGACCCGGAAACGCGTATTGGCCAGCGCCTGGGTGACCGTTCCTTCGACTTCGAGAGCTTCTTCTTTAGCCATTCAATTCTCCGCCCAGAACAACTTACTCGATCAACATCTAACCACGTACTGCGAATCAATATAGCAATTCCCTGTTTCGCGTCTAGGCGACTTTGCCGTGCCAGCTCCAACAACGTGTCTAGCCATCGGTCATCGAAGAAAAAGCCCCCGCCAGCAATTCTAGAATATAATCCGCCGACTCGATGCCAATTGAGAGTCTAATCGTACCGCTGGTGATCCCCAGATTGCTTCGCTCTGAATCGCTAAGCTTTCGATGACTGGTCGATGCCGGGTGACTCAACGTTGTAGACAACTCGCCCAGTGATGGGCAAAAAGGGATGCTCTGGGCCGCTTCGATGAACGCATCCACCGCGGTCTGCCCATCAGCGAGATTAAAGGTCACCATCGAACCGAACTGGTCTCCAAACTGCTGACCGGCCAGCTGGTGATCGGGGTGGGATGATAAACCGGGGTATTGAACGGATTCAACCAGCGGCTGTTGGCGACTCAAGAACTCCGCCACCTGTTGGGCATTAGCCGCAGCGCGACTCAATCTTAATGGCAGCGTTCCTAATCCTCGCAAAGCTAGCCAGCAATCCAGTGGACTACTGGCCAGGCCCCAGGCGGCCACTGCCTGGGGTACACGATCCCAAAGTCGGGCTGGGCCAGCCAGCATCCCCAGCATCACATCACTGTGACCGTTCATCATTTTACTGACACTTTCCATGACCAGGTCGGCGCCGAACTCCAGTGGTCGACAAAGCGCAGGGGTAGCAAACGTATTGTCAACAAGCAGCAGCGCCTGGTGACGGTGGGCCAGTTCGGCCAGGCTCGTCAGGTCCGCAACCCGCAACTGAGGATTGGTGATGGTCTCAACCACCAGCAGGCGAGTATTGTCCTGGAAGGCCTCGGGCAATGTTGCCAGGTCATGGGGGTCGGCCATCGTGTGCTGTACCCCATAACGACTGGCCTCTGCTGTCAGCAATTGGGCACTACGGCCGTAGAGCTGGTTACTCACGACCAGGTGGTCACCCTGGCTCAACTGGGACAAAACAGCCGCTGCCAAAGCGGCCATTCCAGAAGAAGTAATGACAACACGTTCAGCTCCGTGGAGCAGGCGACACTGGTCGGCAAACATGTCGGCATTTGGATGGCCATCGCGCTGGTAGACATAGCCACTGATTTCTCCCTCCAGCAACTGGTTGGCCTGCTGGGTCGTCTCGCATTGCCAGACTGAAGCCAGTTGGATGGGGGGCGCATGTGGCACTGTCGTGGAGGGTGCCTGTCCTGCTGGACGTGGGCAAATATCTTCTGGACGTGGTTTCGCCACTGGGCTTCTCCTTGCTGGAAATTCAGGACTGTGCCAGTGCATGAACTTCTGGCAAGTTGCCATCCGCATCAAATGGCATGTCTCGCAAGGGGGTCAGCACTTCCAGGTCCGATCGTTGTTGGGCCTCTTCCAGGTAGACGGCCGAACATTCTACTTCCGCCACGTCCAGCGTATCGCGAATCCACATTAAACGAGATTCCTGTGGTTCAATCAGGCCAATGGTCGAGAGGGCCATATCGAGTGTCTCGCGATCAGTTTCATAATCCAGTGGAATCATGGCACCGGTCGGGTGGCCACCGGTCAGGCAGTTGACACGGGTTGCCTGTATGTTCATCTGTTCCACGACGCGCGAGAGGCAAAATTCTGCCAGCCCAATCCCAGCGGCATTCCCGTGGGTTTCAGCCGTCAGGCCCCTGACAATGATTTTTTTGACCTTGGGATACTCCTCGTCCGCTGCCCGGTGATCCAAGTACTTACGTCCGACAACATTCGTATCCAATCCCGAACCACTGATGTTCTTACCAATCGCGTCGATGGTCAGAACGTCAACTTGATCAAACGGCAACCGTGGCATCCATTGTTTGGCCAGCACCAACAGTCCTTTCTCTTCTTCTTCAAAATTTTCCGGGGCCACGCCGGCCAGCTTCGCGGTTTCATCATAAGCGTTTTCGACAATCGCCAGGCCACCGACAATCCGGCACTTGGCTAAGACCTCGCGGGCCACGCTGCGCACAATTTGACCGAAACTGTAGTTCATGATAGCCCGATGATAGATTAACGCGCCGGCATGTTTACCCAGGCCAATCAGCATCATCTTCATTAAGCCACTTTCGATGTCTCCATGAAATCCAGTGTGTGGTTTAACGCGTCCGCAAACAAAGACATGGTCTGCCTCAGACGCCTGCTGGTCAAAATGGACGGGGAATCCTTCGGCAGCATTACAGACCACCACCGTATCCATGCTGGCTCGTATCGGGCACCCGCAAAAATCCTCCGTGATGCCATAGGATTCAATGATCTGTTGTTGGCCTGCAGCGGTACCACCACCATGGCTGCCCATGGCTGGCACAATAAACGGTTCGGCTCCCAAAGCCTTCAGGTGCTGACAAATCCCACGGATAATAATATGAATATGGGCGATGCCACGGCTTCCTGCTGTAATCGCCACGCTTTGTCCAGGTTGGATTTTCTCTGACAACCCCAAGGAAGCCAGTTGTTGTTCCACCTCTCCCGCCACATCCTCTACAACAGGCCCCTCAAATTGTTGTCGCAACCGAAACAGTTGGGGATAGCTCGTCATCAAATCCACCCTCTTTTAAAAACAGCGGTTGTTGTGATGTTCAGGCAACCTGGCAATTCGCAAATTACCGGAACACTTATTATGGCCTCTTTGATTCCTCTGGGACAGCCCGTTAGCACGGAGAGCGACGGGCCTGCTTAGGAGTCCAGCCAGGGATGCTGAGCCGCACCGCTCAGTTGGCCTGCCAGCCATTTGACATCATTCCGCGCGAAGGTTAGATACAAGATGACACCTGCCGGAATCAAGATGGGCAGTCGTTGCCAGGGTGCTAATGAGACAAGCAGCAGATCGCCCAGGATCCAAATAGAGACACCCATGGCCAACGATGCCAGTCCTGGATACCAGATGAGCGCCAACAGGTCACGCAAGCGAATTCCGACAAGCTTACAGCTGTAAGACAGGTAGGGAATTAAGATGGCACTGAGTATCACGACAGAGTAACTCGCCGCCACCCCCAGGAAAACTCCGCGAGGGTAGATAGTCGGATCGCCAAACTTGTTACCAAGCCAGTAACCGGCCACGTAACCTTGCACGAAAAGCAAACACATCACGAGGGCGGAAAAAAACAGTGCCTTGGTTTTCCCCACCGATGCTAAAACGCTGCCGGTAATGTTGACAAATCCTTGTGCCAGAATGGCCGGGGCCAGCGCGGTGACCAGCCAGCCCGCTCCTTCCCATTCAGGCGCCAGAACAAACATCACGTCACGACCCACGACAAACAGGCCCACACCTGCTGGCATCAGGGTAACCGCAATCATGCGGTAAAAGGTGAGTGCAATTTTCCGGTAAGCCTGGTGATCGGCTTGAGCTCGTGAAAGGGCCGGCAACATCACGCTGGTAACCGGCAGCGTGATCAATTGCACCGGCTTCATCACTAAGTGAAATGATTGCGTGTAGATTCCCAGGCCCGATTTTCCCTCCCGGGTGGAGCCAAGCAGCCAGGCGAGAAGCATCTTGTCGATCGTATGTCCCAGGTAAAAAAGCAGGCTACTGGCCGAATAAAGACCACCAAAATTCAACAAGTCACGAACGGGTGTCTGCCAGCGAGGCCAGCGTGGTCTCCATGGTTCCAGCCACCAAACCGTGAGATTAATGACAGCCAGTTCAACATACTGCTGGAGCACCAGTACCCAAACGCCCCAGCGCGGGTAGAGAATTACCATTATGATGGCCGCGATGGACCCCGTCGTTTGGCCTCCCAAACGGGCCGCCACCAGG
>Ga0310342_100001193_pt1 | contig 15928 bp, 15 predicted proteins | sample S15DNA20500_MG_FD_206155 | JGI IMG/M metagenome (GOLD analysis project Ga0310342, IMG submission 206155) | Marine microbial communities from station ALOHA, North Pacific Subtropical Gyre - S1503-DNA-20-500_MG | ecosystem: Environmental > Aquatic > Marine > Oceanic | place: Pacific Ocean: North... | reverse complement strand
TAAAGAAATACAGAATCCAGAAAGTAAAGTAAGATTCTTAGTAGGAACACCACAGACCGCCGGATACGGAATTACCCTTACGGGTGCATCTACCATGATCTATTATTCTAATGGATATGATCTAGAAAAACGTCAACAGTCGGAAGCTCGAATTGATAGAATTGGTCAGACTAAGCCAATGACCTATATTGATATTATGTGTGAAGATACGGTGGATGAAAGAATTGTAAAAGCTTTAAAAAAGAAAATTAATATAGCTACTAAAATAATGGGCGAAGAATTAAAGGCATGGATATAATCCTACAAAATGTAGGACAACGAAAAAAAACTTAGTCTAAAATTTTTACCTATTTTACGTATCGGTCAGTTGAGAGCCCTAGGATCGGTTTATAATTTGTCTTCCCATTGTCATCTTTAAAGGCCATTAGATATTCTTTTCGATTACTATTTATTTCTTTCTTGTAGCTTACGTGCACCCATCCGGAGTTGGGTTGTCCTGGCTCAAAATATTCTAATATAAGCTGGTCGAACATGAGGTTTTCCTTGATCCAGTCGCTGACTTCGTTGTTTGGTACCCCAAATATCTCGAAGTCCGCCGCCTCTCCTTTACAGTGCTGCGAAGTGCTCGAACTACCTATCTTTTTTGACAGGATTTCGTTGCGATATCCGCTGGAAATGGTCACTACGTGATTGAAGTGGTCTCTAATGGGCTGTAGGACCCTCTCACAGAGTAATCTTAGGTTCTCCTGCTCATCCTCACTAGGGTTATTATCAAGGCCCATCCTTGTGGCTGTCTGTGACTTGCATAGCTCCGCTAAGCTAAAATTTTTAGATAATTTCATTAAATAGTTTTAACCAATAGGTTAATTAATTGAAAGGCAACAGCCCCCACTGTTGCTAATAGAACCCAATAGATTTTGTCTATCTTGCCACCCAAGTTTTTAATATCGCTGTTCATATGCTTTAAATGATTGGTTTTGAGGCTTGCAATGTCCTTCTTTAGGCCAGTAACATGGCCGTGCAAACTTATAATATGTTCTCGTGTCGTTTTGGGAGTCATCATTTTTTAACCTTGTGGGAATAGTAAATCTAATTTTTGTTGAGTTGTCAAGTTAGAATATTGATTAGCTTGTCCTGCAGCTGATAGTGTTTGTGCGTTTATATTAGGTAAATTTAATGATAAAGGAGGTGCAACTTCTTGGCCTGTCTCTGTTCTAGTAGCTATAGGATTAGGGAAATCTGGGAATTTTCCAAGGCTTAATGGAAGCTCTTCTAATTGATTTCTTATCTCGTCAATAACATCTATTGCTTGATCTAATGGGTTAGGAAGTCCTAACTTATCTGCGTTCTCTTGGAAGGCGTTTGCTACATTGTTAGAAATTTCATAAGGTCTGAAAACATTATCATCAATAGAATTTACTTCTACATTAGAAAGTCTATCGAGTGCAGAATCAAATGCATCTTCACTTATGTTTAATAATCTAGCCGCATCCATATCTTGTTTTAAATTTTTCTTTACTCCGAACAAGGCTCGGTTGGTATTGATGTAAGCATCAACAATCTCAGCTGGAGAAATAGGTCCCCCTTTTAATGTGTTTCTTGTGAACAATGCACCCGAATCTCTAACTCCTTTTTGATAGTTAGCTACTTTAAATTTCATTGTTCGGTCTGGATTTACTTTGACTCCTCTAAAACCAAACAGTCCTGCAAACTCTGCACCAAATTCATATGTCTGTCCGTACTTATCAAACTTACCTTTTTCTAAAACATCCACAGATTTTAATGACTTATCTAATCTTATTAGTTGAGGTGCAGAGAAAGGCATCACTGCCTTTACTAAATGTTTAAACATTTTATTAGCTTTGTCCCCAGGATTATCTTGGTCACTATAAACTTCGAACCCATCTCTTGTTCGACCACCTCTTCCTATAAGATCTACTACTGCTTCCGTCCAAATAGATTCTGAAACAAATGGCAAAGCAAACTCTTTCATACCTGTCATCATTCCTAATAAAAAGTCATCCATGATTCCATCTTCATCTGTTCTGCCGTCTGCTACTGCATTAATAACAGATTGAATTGGTCTCGTTAAAGTATCGTAGGCATTAGCATGACTGAAATCTACATAACTAAAGTTTCCATCCTTGTCCTTGATCGGAAGGATCGTTGAGTTCTTAGACCACTCCGCCACGTATCTTCTGATCGCTTCTCTTTCATCATCGGTCACATCATACAGTGCTTGGAACCCTGCTACTGTCGCCATAGGTACCGCTGCTGTTGTAACTCCAAAGCCAAATAGTCTTTGATATCCAATGGTTTGAAAAGGTTTTACTACTGTGCCATCAGCTAGTGTAATAGTCTCGTTGATCTCTCTTAGTCCACGTCTAACAATGTTAGCTCCTGTTCTTGCAATCTCAGCTGGGAAAGATACGAAGTTTCCAATCGGCCATTTACGTAGACCCTTAACAAAATCTGATACGTAAGAATAGTTTGGAATATTATTCTTAACGATGTCTGCTGCTTCCTTTTCCAGCCAGTCTTCTGTTAGTCTTACCTCTTGACCATCAGCATTCTTAAACCATTTGCCCCTAGTCATACCATGTTTTTCAAAAGCTTTTGCTAATCTAGATTTTTCAATAGCCCATGAATATATTTTCCAGAAGTCATCTTCAGCTGTGTATAAATCTTGTCCAACGTTTTTTATTTTTTGTAAAGGTTTCAATAACATTCTCATTCCCTTTTCCCCGGTCATCGTAGCACCGAAGCCAACGTCTTCCATTAGTCTAGTTAGATCTCCGAGTCTTACATTACTGTTTACGACACCTAGTTTTAAAAGTTTCTCGTACAAATCATTTTGCATTCTTGTTCCTTTTAATCCTGTTTGTAATGCCTGGTACGCTTGCTTAACGGCAGCGGGATCTGCTAGTGGTATGATCCCATTGGCTGAAGCAAATGCTCCTGCACTAATAAAATTTCTTAAGTGAGTGATGGGTGATAGAATTGTTTTAGCAATCTGTGATGCCGCTTTAGGATACAAAGCAAAGCTATAGTACATTCTTTCTGCCATACCTAGATCTTTTACAGCGGTAGAAGTTTTTTCTAATGCATCTGCTATTCCTTCAGGAGCCCACTTACCATTTAAAGGATTGAATTCTCCCACCTGTAATTTTTGTCCTAGGTCAATTCGAATTTGTTTAACTTTTTGTCTACCAAACAAAGCTAGTGCTTGATCCTCACTGTCAGCAAACATAGGAAGTTTACCGTCTGCTTCTAACTGTTTTGATTTTTTCATTAGGTCATCAAAGAATTCATTTCTTCGAGTAATTAAAGATAGCTTAGAGGTACCAGCCAGAATAGTTTGCATAGGGTTTTTAGTTTTACCCAGTAAAGCGTCGACGACTTTTTTGTCTCCTTCCTTAAGTTGTGAAGCTACAAGTCTCCCTCTAAAAGCATCTTTTGCTGCGTCATCTAATACAGTTCTGTTAATAAAAAACTCTGGAACATTAAAGATCGCATCGGATGCTCTGTCCATTCTAAAACCTTTAGGAAGTGCAGCTGTATCTAAAATATTTTGTACATATCTTTCTGCTTGAAGAGGGGTAATAGGTTTACCTGCTTCTTCAGCGCTTTGCATAAACATTTTTTTAGCATTCTCTACTGCTTCAGCTGTTGGTTTGTATCTTAACCATGGAAGTATAGAGTCATTGACAAAGACATCGTAAGTAGATCCTAGGTAGTCGGTAAACTTTTTACCAAATAATTTTTTAAAACTTGCAAGGTCCTCTCCTCTTAATGTTCCACCCAGATCCTCAAATAGTTCTGCCCACTTACCTCTAATGCTAGACAGATTTCCAAAGAGATCAGTGATGACTTCGTCATCCATTTTTAATCCTCTTAGTTTTTTAACGAGTGCCATTTTTTTGGCATTATCTAGCGTAGGGAAAACTACTTTTCCCATGTCATCGTATGAAGGATTACCTGTTATCAAAAGATCATTAACCTGAGCCAGAAGTTTGTTTCTTTCTTTAGCTCCAACACTATTACCTATTGTTCTCCATGCAGGAAAGACTGCATCAATATTTTTATCTAATTCTCTTGATACATTCTTAGCTCTCAAGGCATCGGCTCCTCTTCTACCGATCTGTCCTGTCTCTAGTTCAAAGAACTCAGGAGTCTTGGCACTTCTAGATCTGAACCATGAGGCTACTTTGTCTATCCAACCATCGAGTTTATCATTATTGATATCTAATTTTTTGTTTCTGTTTGTAAGTTTACCGATTGTTTTTCCAACCCCACCTAGAACTCCAGTGAAGAGTGCTCCTTCAGTTCCAAACCTAACTCTGTTTAATATATCTCGTGCTGCATCAGGATCATCGCCTCTGTCTATTTCTGTTGGACCACCCAGTAAATCTCCAAAGCTACCAATCTCTTCTACGTCTCCGACAAAGACACCTTCACCCACACCACCTGCTAAAGCTCCAGCTATGAATTGATTTGTTTTGCCTCTGGCATTTAATTCTACTGCTTGCTTCACACCTTTCTTTAATGCAGGGCTATCAAGCTTTAAATATTTTCCACCTTTCTTTGCAAGCATCGCCTGCTTTGCAAGACCACTTCCTAATTTGAATCCGTATCCTCCTGGAACACCTATGTTAACTAACAGTTCTGTAAGTTTTCCAGCAGCAGTTGCTTCTGCTTTCTCATCCCAAGTCGTTAGGTCATCGAACCATCTTTCTACTTCAGCAGCTTTACCGCTGTTGACACCCAAGTCCATAAGACTTGCGCCTAAAGAAAATAAACCTTTTGGGATTGCAATTAAACCTGAGCCTACGCCTGCCAGCATAGATTGAAAGACACCTATCTTGTTGCTGTCTTCTGCTCCTCCCCCCATAAATGCAGAGTAATCATAATTAGAAGCCATTGATTCTCCTATTGGTTAATAAGATCGGTTATCGTGCCTGTCTCATCAACTTGAAGTAATCGATCTTTTACAACATAGTTTCCCGGTGGAAGAGGTGTGCCTTTATCTGCATTTTCTTTAATTTTTATTGTGATATAATCTATTGCAGACATGTCCTTAGGTATGTCCGTCGTAGGTAGAACTATAGCATCTATTCCTTTGGTACGTGCTAAACCGGCAAGCGTTGCGCCACTTGGCAGTTTCTGATTTCTTACAAAACTCTCAGCAATATCCTCTGCAAGAGTGCTTCCTGCTAATGTTTTCTGATAACCTTTTATTTGCAGTGTTTTAGCCAATTTATCAAGTGCATCTTTGTCTGCATTCATATCTTTTTCGATACCAGCTTTAGTCATCATTAAGCCAACCGCTTCTCTAATTTGTTCAGGTTTGTCTAGACGTTTGCTAGTTGTTTGAATAGCTTTGTTAATCATCTTACCCCAGTCCGCTTTTTTAAGTGAGCCTGCTTCAGTTGTAGCGTCTTGAACTATAGCACTAGCATCGATTAACGCGTCACCCATTGCAGTTTTCTTAGCTTTGTCATAGCCCATTGTATCTAAATATTTTTCTAGCTTAGCTTTTCTTGCTTTTTTAGCTGCCTCTGCCATTGCGGATGGCGATGTTGAAGGATCGTATTGGTCTGCCCCGGCACCTGGATCCCATTTATCCCCTGCGACTTGTGTTACTTGTTTTTTTTGGTTGTCGTCAAGTTCTGTACCATCAGATAAAAGCCATTTAGTTCCAGCAATTGTTACAGGTGCACCGAAAAATAATAATCCAGATGGAGTAGTAGTAGAATACTTAGCGAACTGACCTATTTTTTGGCCACCAGCTTTAATACCTCTGCCCAACATAGTTGTTCCACCTGCAACAGATGAGTATAAAGGGTCTGCCTTGAACCAATCCTTAATTTTATTTATTACTTTACCTGATCTTGATACTTGAGGAATAACTGTTAATGCTTTTGAGCCAGTCCATCCTCCTGTACCTGCTCCACCTGCTCCAACTGTACCACTTAGATTCTTCGTAATGTTGGCTGCCTTACTAACATTCTTTGCTCCTGTAATAGCTCTATAAAGCATTGGAGCCATCCGAGCTAAACCTGCTGCGCCTGCCCATATTGGAAGAACGTGGTGTTCTCTACCATCTGTTTTAGGATAAGCTGGATGTCCTACAAGACCCGATCCAACTCTCTGACCACCTGCATAATTACTTCTCATACCATGCATGACCCCTTCGTTAATAGGGCCACCGTATCTAAACATTGGTCTATTTAAAATTCTCATAATTTTTCCTAAAATAATTTCGTGAACAGTCCGCCAACACCTAACGCAGTTGAAAGAGCGCTACCCCATGGGTCGGCTTGTCCTTGCTGTGCGTATTGAGGTCCTGCCATACCACCAGCTAGACCAGTAATGCCTGAAGCATATTGACTAAGTCTTCCATACGGTTCATACGCTGCTGTTTGATGCATCTGTTGATCGGCTGTTAATCGTGCTTGTTCTTGACCTGCTCTTAGAGCTCCAAGTTGTCCCATTGCCCCGATGTCTTGACCCATACCAGCTCTTTGAAAATTAGATAATCCATATTGTTGGGCTGCTAATGCTCCTTGATTTTGAAATGCCTGTTGAGCTTGTTTTTGTGCTTGACCAAGTCCTTGTTGTAATAATCCTGCTCTAATCCCTGCTCTGTTAGCTAGAGTGTCGCCCATGTATTGTCCGAGCATTGCACCTTCTCTTCCGCCACCAAAGTTTCCTGAAGATACTGCGGCGTCTTTAATTTGTTGTTCACCTGCTCCTCGTGATAAATCATACTGTCTTAATGTTTCATCGATAACTTGTGTTTGATAAGGAGACATGAACGGTTGATAAGCCTGAGCCCCGGTTAATCCTCCTTGAGCCGTAACAGCTGCTTGAGCGCCTTGTAAATAAGGAGCATAAGATCCAACTCCCTGCGTAGCCATTCCGATAGCTTGAGTTTGTAATGGGTCTTCCCCAGCAACAAACTGTCTACCTGTAAATTTAGTTGTATCAATTGGAACACTATACGTGCCCGTCATTTGTTTGGCTAAATCTTTTCCTGTGTCTTCTAAATATCCTGGTAATGCCATTATGCTACCCTCGATTGTAATTGTTCATAGTTATCATACATTCCCTGAGCCGGATTAGATTCGTCAATTATTTCTTCTGACATGATTTCTTCTCCGCCTCCTAGACCTTGTGAGTCTTCAGAAACTTCTCCGCCTTGTTCTAAGTTATCCATTACGTTCTGCATAACTTCTGATCCAGCGTCTATGTCTCCACCGCCTGCTGCTCTTACAGCATCAGCTGTGAAAACGAATTCGTTTTTACTTAGTCGAGCTGGAACATCGTCCGCTCTTTCTTCACCACCCAGATCTACGAAGCCACCATTATCCCTATAATCTTTTTCTTGACCACCTAAATCCATAAGTCCACCTTCTTGTTTACCTGTTCTTTTATACATAGACATTGCTTTATAGGGATTGTAAGTTAACTCATCATCATCATCACCCATTATTCCACCGTTAGCTGCGAACTGAACATCTTCTTCTTGTACAGCTTCTTCCATAGGCTGTCCTTGCATAGCCTCTTGGTATACTACCAGTAATTGTTGGTCATCCAGGTCGTCTAATGGTAATTGAAAAATCTCCATCGCCAAAGCTTCTAGTTGTTCTCTTGAAGGTTGTTCTTGACCTTCGACAACTGTTTCTTGAAACTCTGCGCCTCCTTGTGGTCCTTCTATAAAATCTGTTTCTTGTTCTACTTCTTCTCCAAATGCATAACCTGCTCTACCACCATCCGCTGCCATCATTTGATTAGGTGTCTGACCTTGTTGTGCTTGTTTCATTACTAACATTTTGAATTGTTCATAAGGCATTGTACCACCTCTATTTCTGTACTTAAGATATTCTGCTCTTAACATTTGTTCCATTTGTGCTTCGCCTGCTTCACCACCATTAAGCAAACCAGCTCTGCCCCCATCAGCTCCATAAAATCCTGATTGAGTATAAGCAGAAGAAGGTAAGAAAGCTAAACTTGGATCTTGTGCTCTTGCCATGTTTCTTATGTTTAAAATACTCGCAGGAGTCTGTGTCCAGTCCTCTACTTCTTCTTCCACATCTTCATATGGACCATAGCCCATAGCTTTTTGAATAAAGGGAGCTGCAATCATTCCTGCTGCTCCTAATCCAAATAATTTTTTACCACTGAATTTTCTATCGCCTGCCGCTCCACTCCATAATAAAGGATTCGCTTTGTTGAATGGGTTTAAATATTTTTTTGCACCACCTTTAAGGGCACTCCAAATACCACCCCCACTTCCAGCGCCACCGCCAGCGCCAGACATCATTCCACCTAGTCTACCCCACATGCTCGCACCTGAGGCGCCAAAAGGAATCATACCTAGACCCCCGATGATAGCAGCTTTACCTAGTGGACTCTTAGCTATCTTCTTAATGCCTCTGAAAGCTTTCTTAACTAATTTTCCTAGACCATAAGGTTGTCTTAGACTTCCTATACCTTGTAATTGTTGCGGGTTTTGCATTCTTGAAATAGCCATAATTTTGCCTTAAATCCTATACTTACTTGGTTTTACCAAACAAAGCAAGAGCTGGCATGATCACTCGGACATCTCTTCTGATGTCTTTTTCATCAATTCCTTTAGCTTTCCACTCTTCCTCTGTCTTATATATCTCTTTTGTTTTAAGATTTGATATAGTTGTTATTATTTTATCTGGTTTTAGTTCTAGCATTAGTCTACCCTCTCCTTGTTAATGTTTAAATAACTGATTGTTATGTCTACCCCATCAGTTACTGTTCCTACTGTAGTGTAAGAAAGAACTGTATTGCCTTCTACTACCATAGGGTTACTTAAAATCTCTACACTCTCTGCAGCCGTTAAAGTTTGAGTATTGATTACATCAAAACCATTATTAGTAATCGTTATAGTAGGAGTATTAGAGCCAGACTTATTTGTTACATGTAAAGACTTAACAATATAGGTCTGATTAATTAAAGGGTTTTGAGTAGCTACTCCAGTTACTGGTGGAACAAGAGTAGTTCCGAAGAATTTAATAGGTCCTTCAGCCGTTGTACTCGTTACTCCATACATTTTATATTCATTTATTACAGCCACTATTCTAAAAAGAAGCTCTTTGCTTCTATCTCCTGTTTAACTTCGTCCTGAAACGAAGTGTTTAATTTTGTAATTACACCGTCTAGATCCCTGACTAAGGATTGAAAAGTTGACTCTTCATACTCAGAAGAAGCTCTTGTTAATGATTGTACAATCTTTGCCATTATAATGCCGTTGCTATTCCTCCATAAAAGAAAGGTACTCTTCCACCGTATGCCATCTTCTCTTTTGTAGAACCACTCCAACCTGATTGTGTATGAGGATTAGCAGATCCTCCTGTGTATCCTTGATCTTTTCCATAAGCTGAAGTTGGATTAACAGTACCTACTCCTTCATTTTTATTAATAGCTTGCCCTCTTTCTGTTGCTCTATTAATATTGGTTTCATCTCTATCTATTCTTCCTTGAGTTTGTCGTATGTCCTCTGCTCTAGCTTCATCTATTAAACCTAGATCACTTTTTATACCTTCTTGTTTATTGATTTGATTTTTTCTAAAGTTGTATCTTGCTAAATTCATTTTGTTCATATAATTTGGATCTAATTTAGTCCCTACAACTCTAGGATCAACACCAGTAAATTCATATTGCCCTGTTTCTTCATTAAGCGTTAATGTGGCATCCCCATATTTCTTAGAAAACTTCTCAGATCCAAAATAATCTGATAATTTCTCATAGTCCTTTCGTACCCCTTCAGCATAATTTCCAAACATACTTTCAACATTCTTTCCAAAAGGATCTATGCTATGTCCCATGTTGCTTCCAATTTGTCCAAATACTGTTGGTCCTGTGTACCCTTTTTGAGAAGTTATGAATGCTTGATCAGACTGCGGAAGACTTGCAAAGTTTTGTATTCCCATTTTATTCATAAAATTAAAAATAGTAGGGAGACCACGACCTGTAGGCTTTTGATAACCTTTAGTCATGATATCCTCGTAGCTTTGGGGTCTGTCAATATAAGGAACTTTGTCATAGATAAAATCTTGAATACTTCTTTTAAAAGTAGGTTGTTCTGCAGGAGTAAAGACGCCTTGACCAGGCTGGTTGTAATTAGCAGTACGTCTCTCTGGACGCATAGGTCTGTTCATTTCATTAAGTTTAGCTTGTCGGTCTGTAATAGCTGTACCAAAACCTGTCATTAAATTTTGCGTGGAAAGGGGGCCACCACCTCCACCACCAGTAAATGCGTTAGTGTAGGGTATTCCCGAACCTGTAGCTGAACCTAGTTGGTCTTCCTCTTCTGTTGAAGTTGGTAATACAAATGGGTTTTGTAAATATTGTTGCTGAGGTATATATTTATAACCTGCTTCTCTTATTTCTGCATCTGTAGCCATTATCCTCTTCTCCCGTCGGGTTGTATATCTAATCTAAATGTTCCTAGTTTCCAATCTTCTGCAGTTGCCGTGTTTTCTATTTTAAGCGCGATTGATCTGGCTCTAACGCGAGTATCGATCTTATCACTGGCCGATGTAATTGTAAAGCTGGTTGTAACGGCACTATCACTTGGATAATTTTTAGTAATTAAACTTATCTGTGTGTCACCCGTTTGAGAAATAAAATCAGGTATGAATCTTCTTATCTTCATAATGTATTCACCATCCCCTCTAAGGTCTGGCATCCCTATTACTTGTCCCTGCGCGCTCCTCTTTTGAGTAATATCAAAATCACCTGAAAGAATGTTCGCAGGTATAGCAGTAATAACTCCACCGCTGTCCACTTGATCAGTCCCTGTGTCCTGTTGATAGTAAATAGTAGTACCATCCGTATTGCCGGTAACATCAAACGATGCATGGTCTGTAGAATTATAAGCAGTCGCATGAGGTTTATCAAACACTGCTGAATCAGCCCATGCAGTTCTTGGGAATAAACTATTAGAATTAGTAGTCCAGATCGGTCGTTTATGCATTTTTGATTCTGCATAGCTGTAAGTTACCACTCGATCCACGACATCGGAACCTGTACTACAATAGAACCATTGAATTTCTCCGAACAAATTGTTCAATCCACAGTTAACCAAGTCTTTAGGGGTTGAATTAAGGCCATCATAAACAAAGTCTTCTACCAAACAAGGCATAGATTTTAATTGACCATCATACATAAAGAAACCATTTTCAGACATCCAATAAGATACACCGTCAACTTCCACACATGCATTCTTTCCTAAAAGACCACAGTTAGTTCCTGCTTGCTCAAAGGAGAAAGTGAACGGTTGACCCACGAATCTCATGAGAAATAAAGAAGTATCGGTCCATACATAAATGGCATCCCGACCTCTCTTCGCTCCCATAATTACTGAGCCTGCTGCGAGTCTTTGCGTACCTGCTGTATTAGTCGCTGTAACGGTATACGATTCACTTTGATTAATGTCTTCTTGATTAGACCAACGGATAAACATGTCGTCTTGTGTAGCGCCAGACCCCACTTCAGTTTCGGTTCCAAAAAATACTAAGTGCCTGTCGGGTGTGGAAACTAATACGTGACGCGAAGCTGTTGGCGCATTTGCTATAACAGTTGCTCTGGTAGAAGTAGACCCGGTTGCATCCCATTCAAAACATTTACCATTATAAATTAATGCAATTAATTTTGTTCCATAATTATCCAGAACCCATAAGCCTGGATCAATTGTATAGTCTGCAGAAGAAGCCTCTCCCCATGCAACATAGTCAGTGATATTAGTGACCGTATCTCCTCCAGTATGAGAGGCTTTGCTTGTACCATTAACTTCTCTGGCCCCTCCACTAAGAATTCCTGTGCCTAGATCGTTAGCAGCAAAAGAAATATCTTCTGATCCAATTCTTATTTCTCCAGAAGTAGGAAAAGCAGATGAGTCGGTTAAAGGAATATCGGTTACAGCGTCGTTAATACTAGAAGCTAGAGTAGTAGTTGCAGGACCTGGAGAAGTTCCAGACCATGTACCTGTTCCCCAACCATAGCCACCTAATTGTTGAGCGGGTCCTACGGAATAATAACATAAAACAGAAGCTGAACCACTGGCAGATAAAGGTGTCCCTGATTCTTGGGTATCCATTGTAATAGTAAAGGTAAGAGAAGTAGGTACGGACGTTACCATAAATTTTGTGTCTTCAAAAGAGGCGTCAGTATAAGTAGACCCTACTGCAGTCACTCCACTTACAGCATCAAACTTAACGATATCTCCATCATTTAAGCCATTAGTTCCTGAGGATGTTACGGTGACAGTTGTTGAAGAACTGGTACTTGTGAAAGTACAGCCTGTTAGTGTAGTTCTGATAGGGTGTATATCATAAAATATACCCCCTGAATAAACATATAAAATTCTATTGGTTCCAACAGCTGCGTATTTAATGCCCGCATTATCATCCCAATGATGCAGGGCTCTCCCTGCGCCGGTTAGTTTATCGGCCCCTAACTGCTGCCATCCTCCTATTTTCTCAGGAGTACCATATCTAAATCTGACATTATCCCCATCAAACCACTGTCCTTCAGCTCCGAGTGCTGATACCTGTTTGTTGAATCCGGGTAAGAAACCTAATTTTTGTAGCATATAAAAACCTGTTTACTAGGACTTATATCAGATCTAGGGGGAATTCAAATGTTTTAAAGTAAGGGGAATCAGTGGTGGATCATCCCCTCACCAGTCTATTTTATATATTATTTTTTAGGTAATGTAAAGCCTTTATAAAAGGCAGGGAGTCCTAAAAACGGACGTTTATCAAACTGATTTTCTTTAGCATTTTTTGATCCTGCTTTATTGTAATGTAAAAATACTTGAGCACAATGCTCTCCTTTAAATTCTTCTCTCCAATGTTCTAACTCACAGCCAGAATATATAAGCATATCCCCGGCCTCTAATATTACTTTAATACCAGCTTGGCCCGTTCTTCCAGAGGGCTCTAAATAAATAGGCCATTCATCCCCTCCTAGATTTAAAGTTGTAGATATCTCACATGAGTACCTATCTTTATGTCTAGCTAATACATCTCCTTTTTTATAAAGTCTTGCATAAGAATATGTTTCACTTAGTTTTAATTTAGTATGTTTCTCCATAACAGGTTTTACTTTTTGTAATAAAGTTTCCATAACTAAATCTGAGTAATGAGAATAGGTATTAGGAACTTGTTGATCATTCCATATTCCCCAGTAGTCAGTAAAAGGTGATATATATTTTTGATCAAATAAAAACCTAGCTGTATTTCTTTTATTTAAAAAATAAGCAAAAGCAAACTCTGCTATTTCTTTACTAATAGCTCCTTTTAATACTGTGTATTTATTTTTTTTAAAATTCATATAATTTTAATATTACTTGGTTTATGTTGTATTAAATATAAGTCAAATGCAATTGTAATTCTTTCATCCTCACCCTTATGTTTATCGGTATAATGTGGAATAAAATTTTGAAATAAAGTTAGTTTACCTGGTATGTTTTTACTTTTATATATGTCTGGTTTATTCAATTGGTTAATTGTGTTTATATAATAAGTAGATGTGTTTGTACAGCTTGTACAAAAATGCCCACCTAAATAAGTATCAGGATCCCAACTATGGGCGTGTGGTTTTATATGTTCATTTTTTCTCATAATATTATACCAACCTTTTATATATAAAGATTGGACAGCTTTAATATTTAATTTTTCTAAGAAGTTATTATGTAATTTAATTATTTCTTGTTTCAATTTATTAATTTCTTTGTTTTTAAAATTAAAAAGATTATAGCTTCCGTGTCTATTAGTTGTGTGGTTTTTTAAACCTGTAAAACCATCACTTGTTTTTTTTAATTTTAATATTTCTTTTTCTTTCTTTTTTAAAAAAGAAGATAATTGTTTTATGTTGATGTTGCTTAGAATTGTTTCCACCATAAAATTATTCCATTCAGGAGCAAATAAATTATTTTTAGGTTTACTTTTAAAATTGAGTATATTAAACGACATTGACTGCTCCTTTCGGTATTGCCTGGCAGTTCCAATGTATAAACCTAAAGGGTTCATAACCCATATCGACGGCATACATGTGAGGTAGATATGATGGAAAGAATATCATCCGTCCAGGTTTTATATCATAATTAATTTGGTGACTAGCATAGCTTACTTTGGTAGGATCTTTCTGCGGTAAAAGATTCATCATATTTCCTCCTCTTGGATCTTCAAATATAGGTCTTGATGTTTTTTCACTAGCCTTTAAAAAATAAAAACCTGATATATGACCGTTCCAGTGAGTGTGTAATGTATGATGACCTCCTCCATTTTTAGCAAATTCTTGTACCCATAATTCTGTAGTAAATAGTTGGAAGTTAGTTAAATCAAAACCCATTTCTCCTAATAAATTATGGGCTGTGGCACCTATATAATTTTGTAATGGTAAAAACTTAGGATCACCAACTAAAGGAGTAGAGTGAAACACGTGCCCCATGTCCCCTTTGTCCCCCAACGTTTTATTTCTTTTCGCTATGTCTTTCTTCAAATTGTTCTTTGCTATCTCAATATAAGAATCAGAAGCTTTGTTTAAGTCCTCTACAAATTGAGGGGCATCTGTAAACCATATGGGACATTTAAAAAGGTCTTCCCTATTTAATTGTGCTGGAAATGTTTGAGCACTTCCACACGATATTTTATCTAATTCTTGTTGATTTCTTTTTTTCTTTTTCATTTTTATCACTTTGTCATTCCATTGTACCAACATTTAAAATTCCATTTATGCCATTGACCGTATATGTCGGGCGCATTAGTCACTTCACCGTCGAGCAATTCAATCATTGGAGACAATTTAGCCTCATTTAGAATTTTATTAAATAATGGATCCTTAATTTTAAGTTTTTTAGCAGCTTTCCAGAAAGGCGTATTATATTTAGAACCATAGCTATAATGCCACATAATAAAATTTTGTATTTGATTTACATACGTATGAAAGTGGTTAGTAATAACTTCAGGGGTTGTTTTTTTGTCTATGATCCAGTCCCATGTAGAACGTGCCCAGTTTAAATAGGATGCGATAGCGGTGGATTCTAAAGGTTCAAGAAAAAATAAACGATTACCACTTAAAATAATTCTATTATCTAGAATAGGTTGCTTAGCTACATAGTTTTTAAATTTAAAGTTATCCACTTTCTCATTTAAATAAATACCTTGTTCTGCCAACTTAAATAACTTTTTAAAATTAGCAGCAGCTTTTTTAATAGGAGTCATTTTATCATTATAAAGGTAACCATAAGAAGTAGTATTGGTAGTGTTGGGAATAACAAAAGTCCATCCATCAGGAGTAGCTACAGCGCGTGTCCAATTGATATCAGAGGCCTTAGATTTTCCTTCTCCTAAAAGAACAGCATTTAAAGGATTGTCGAGCATTGTATAGTCCTCCCAATTAGTTATATGTCTACCGCGACAATCAAAAATATAGTCTGAATCAATTTGTTCATAGTTATCAATATGTTTTTTTATCACCTTAAAATATTTAGATTTTAAAATAGTGTCTTGTAATTTAGCAGGATTGTATTGAAGACCGGCTGAATGGAGGCTAAAAGGATGAAAGACTTTATCGTTTTTCTTTCCCCAATTTTCATATAAAATTCCAAATTTAGGAGTAGCGTTAATAGGGTTATCATACCAATTGATTCCGAGAGCAGCCCAAAGAAGTTGAGGGGGTTCTAAGAGCGTAGCCTGTCCTACTTTTTCAGGAGGAATATTAGGATCGTAAAGTAATTCAATGGAAATATCTTTTCTTTTACGAGCATAATAAGCATAATGCAAAGCGGTTAAACAGCCTGCATTTCCTCTCCCTAAAATAGTAATTTTCATTTATAAGGCTGTCCTAAATTCCAGATTACTAAACTATGTCTTGATCCTTTTGT
>Ga0310342_100001192_pt1 | contig 15931 bp, 21 predicted proteins | sample S15DNA20500_MG_FD_206155 | JGI IMG/M metagenome (GOLD analysis project Ga0310342, IMG submission 206155) | Marine microbial communities from station ALOHA, North Pacific Subtropical Gyre - S1503-DNA-20-500_MG | ecosystem: Environmental > Aquatic > Marine > Oceanic | place: Pacific Ocean: North... | reverse complement strand
ACGATTTTCTAGTTGCTGATTTTAATTCACCATATTCATCCCATTCTTCTAAAGGATAACCTGCCATGTCGTTGATTGTTGCTATTGCCATGTTATGCTAACCCTTGTGGCCTTGCCGCCAATGTTGCAATATCAATTTCTAAATGTTCCAATACAGTTAATTGCTTTGCATTCAACTTATTTCCTTCTATAGCAGGGTCAATTTTACTTGCTGCTGCTTGTTGTATGCGTGAAGCTAAGCCCTGTGCACTTTCAATTGAAGCTGAAAAGGCTTCATCAGGTTTTTCTTCATCTTGTATTCTATCTAATTGTTCCTGTATGCCAGCACGTAAAGCATCAGGACCAATCAAACCATCTGCAAACATCTCTTGTATCTTTGCTATTGCTTCGCGTACTTTATCTTCAATAGGTGTTGCAAGATCTTCTAACCTAGTGGCTTCATTTTCTCTGCTTGTTTCTCTTTGTTTCTTAAGTTTATCCCTCTCTTGCTGTGCTTTTTCTTTGTCTTTCTCTTGCTGCTTTTCCATTGGTGTCTTTGCATCTTCAGCTTCTTTACGCTTTGCTTCAACAAAAGCTTTCTCCAACCGTTCCATTTCTGCTGTGAATTCTTCAGGTGAAAGAAGGTTTTCTATGTCTTCAAGTTCGGCAACAGATTGTTGGAATCTATCAAATGCACTTTCTAAACCTTCCTTCACTTTTTTTGCTGCATCTTCTTTCATCTTTTCAAGTTTCTCTTCTTCTTTCATTCTTTTTTCAGTAGCTTTTATTTCACCTTCAAGTCTAGCAATTTCACCGGGTGTTACAGATGCAGATGAATTTATTTGTGTTTCAGGTTCTGGACCACGAAGTGCGCGTAAAGTTTCTTCATCACCTGCTAACTCTGCTTCACGACGACGCAGATTATTTAATCTTGCCATTTGCCTATCTAATTCTTGATTTTCTAGTTTTATTTTACCTGCTTTCTGAAGATGACCAAATAGGTCTGTTGCCTGCCTAACTAAATCAATAAGACCATATAAGGGTGGAAATACAGATGCAATAGATTCAGCCAATAGCCTAAACGGATCAAAACCCAATTCAACATTTATATTTTTGAATTGATCTTTGAAACCTTTAGCAGTAACTATTAGCTCGGTTAACCCTGCAACAATTTCTGCCATTGGCCTAGCAACATCACCACCAATTTCACGGCTAAAACCTGATATGGCTGTTTGCATTTCAGCTAGTTGATCATTGAATTCTTCCATGTCTGCAATTTGATCAGGCGATAATGATGCACCTAAACGTTTGAATCTGTCTTGTAAAAGTTCAATACCTTCTGAACCATTTTGCACTAAAGGTATAAGCTCTGTAAATTGTCTCCCCATTAGATCAAAGCCTAATGCAATCTGAACAGCACGATCTAACCCCTGCATCCTATCAGCTAAAATTTTCAACTTCTTATCAGGTGATAAACCAATGAACTTTTCAACATCTATGTTCAATGCTTCAAATGCTCTTGCTGCTTTCTGATTCCCATTGGTTGCATCAACTGTAAAACGTTCAACTCTACGCATTGAATTGGTCAATGAATCAATTGATGTACCAGATAGTTCAGCTGCAAATTGCAAAGACATGAGTTCATCAGCAGCAACACCAAAGGTTGCTGCATTCTTTCCAACCTTATCTAAATCAGCAAACATCTTAACAAAGAAGCTAACAACTTTACTTGCTGCTCTAAATGCTACCATTGATGCACCAACAGCAGCACCTATTGCTGCAAGTACAGCAATGCCTTTTTTACCGAAAGACATAAGTGACTTTTCAGACCTACCTAAAACTTCATTTAGCTTTTGGTCATTGCCTGTTATGTCAACTTGTACTTTATCTTTTTTTGCCATTGCGATTTAATTTGTCGTTGATACGTTTCGGCATAGAATCCATACTGATGCATTCTTCACCATTAGGCCCAACAGCTTCAACGTCACCTTTTAAGTATTCAACTTGAACTTCATAAGTCATTGCTCTAATTTGTTTGTTTGTCCATCCATACATTGTTGATAGTCTACGATAGATAAAACTTTTGGGAACACGTGCTTTGTTACTTTTAACAACTTCTTCTTTTACGTGTTCCCATGCTCTTTTTTTGATGCATTCAGCACTTCTAATCCTATGTTTGCTGCTTCTAAATTATCCACTTGTTCAATGTTTGTTACGTCAGCAAACAAAGCTTTGGATTCTTCAAAGGTGAAATCATCATGATTGTGTTTAATCATCTGATAGAAAACCCTTGCAAGACCATCAAGAGTTTTTAGAATTCGCAAACCTTCAAGATTCAAAGCATCAATTTCAGTTGCTTGCTGCAATGCTGCTTGCCACATCAAACGTAATTGATCTTTGTTTGTTGTTGTTTCTGGTATCAAACGTTTTGCTATTATCATTAACCGTTTCTGTAACCAAAAACGTAATTGTTCATAATCACCATCTGTTAAAGGTGCCATCAACAATTCTTTTACTACCCCTTTACCCTTAACAGTTAAAGGATAAGGTGATTGCGTTACATCAATGTCCCTATCAATCGTCGCTGTTGTTGCTGCATCCATTGAACTTAACTCCAATTCCAAACATCAGCCATAGCTGAACCGTTCCAATAACCAATCTTTCCTTTTGAGGCTGTTCCTGAAATATCAGAAATAGCTGTGTGCATTAAATTACCAGTTGCACCAATCGGTTCACGTGTTTCACGATTAGCAAGTATATTACTTGTAGGACCATAAGTCATGTACCAAAAATCCCACCATATCTGTGTCCCTACTGTGTTATAAATTGCAATATTATAATCACTACCTTCAACCAACCACGGTTCCGTTAGTGCAGAATCGGTAAAGAAATCATATGAAAGACTTGCAGCAAAATTTCCCTTGTTTCTTTTCCATTGTCCTGCGTCAACATATGCAACACCCGGACATGAAACTTCAAAATTTATAGTACGTATCAAAGTCATAGAAACATACGTAGGTGTTGCATCTGCTATTGTGTACTGCAACACAAATTCTGTTGCATCCAAACCTTCATAATCAGGAAGCGTTGTGACTTCAACAGAACCATCAAGAGTTGTAGAACGTGTTAACGCACCATCTGCACTAAAGTTAATCGTTTGTACTATAGGCCCACCAGCTTCAACAGGTATGGTGTATGAAACAGATTCAACATAGGCTGAACCTGTTAAGCCTATGTCATCACTTGAACCACCACCAGCTTGAAACATACCTTCAAATGCAAAATCTGCACCAGGGATTAACTGTGGTTGTAAACCTAAACATTGAATTGTGCCTGTCCAATCCGTTCTTCCAGGTAATTTACCTGTTGCACCATCTGTAGCGTTACTGATAAAGTCAACAAGTTGTGGATCAATACTTATTGTAACCTGTTGAAAGCTTCCAATACTTTCAACAAAGACTTCATCAGCTATTAAAATTGACATAACTATTTAACTCCAAAAAGTTTGAACTGAAGTACCGTCATAATATCTAATTTTCCCTTTTGTTGCAACTGATGCTATATCAGAAATAGCTGTGTGTGTGAAATTACCAGTTGCACCAATTGGTTCACGTGTTTCACGATTGGCTAACAAATTAGAAGTAGGACCATAAGTCATAAACCAAAATGTCCACATTGATTGTGTATCAACAGTATTCCAAAGTTGAACATTATAATCATTACCTTCAACCAACCACGGTTCTGCTAATGCAGAATCAGCAAAAAAATCATATGAAAGACTTGCAGCAATTGTGCCTGCTGTTCTTTTCCATTGCCCTGCATCAACGTATGCATTTCCGGGTTGTGATAATTCAAAGTTAATAGTTCTAACATTTTGCGTTGATATAAAAGATGGTGAACCACTAGCAACTGCATGACGCAATTCAAGTCTTGTTGCATCAAGACTTGCATAATCAGGAAGTGTTGTTGTTTCTGTTCCTGTACCTGTACCTGCTGAACGTGTTAACGCACTATCTGCACTAAAGTTTATTGTCTGAACTATTGGACCACCAGTTTCAACAGGTATAGAATACGAAACTGATTCACAATAAGCTGATGGTGCTTCAACACCTATATCAGTTGATACACCTACTTCTTCAAAGATACCTTCAAAAGCAAAATCTGTTCCTGGTAAAATCTGTGGGATTAACCCTAAACATTGAATTGTACCTGTCCAATCTGTATTCCCTGGTAGCTTCCCTGTTGCACCATCAGTAGCATTACAAATAAAATCAACAAGCTGTGGATCTACACTCAGCGAAAACTGTTGAAAGCTTCCAACACTTTGCACATATGCAGTATCCGCTAGAAGTATTGACATATTAAAATGCTAAATCAGACGTTTGAAAGTAGTATTCAATCTCTAATTGTACCAATGAAGACCAACCTTTAATTCCTCTGTTTAAATCTGCTTCTGATGTTCCTATTTGTGAACCTTGTACTTGAACATTGCCTATAAATCTTTGTGTTGTAGGCCATGTTAAAAGTTTCAATGCAGCATTCACATCAACTAAACAACGTATCAAAGTAAATTGTGTTTCAAAAATCATATCATTTTCTGTCAATCTTTGATCACCTGTTGCTATACTAAATTCAAGAGTTTGTGTAAAGAATGAGGTTGAACTAGAATTTCTTATATCTTCAAAGCTCATTGCAACAGGTATTAGTCTAATTTCAGGAAGATCAAATGTTGATACTTTATCTTTTTGTGGTGTTCTACTTCCACCAGAAAACTTTATTCTGTTACTAGCACGAACTAAAGTTGTGAATGCACTTTTGGTTTCTAGGTATGCCCACACTTCATCATACACTAAAGTTAAAGGGTCAGTTGATTTAGCCACTAAAGACCCTTCCTTCTACGTTCTATAAAATCTCTTCTTTTCTGGTGGCGTTCTTCACGTTTAACTTTCTTCACTGCTTTCAAGTAATCGTTACCCATTGCTTCAACTATTTCTGTACTAGGTGTAACTATAATTTGTCTAATGGGCAAATTACCTGCACCAGTCTGATGAAAATGTGCAATCTCTTGTAAACCAACACCTGATGGATGCTTGCCCTGTGCACCGTATCCTATACGAAGTATTGTTGATTTGCCTTGTTGTATCTTCCTTGTAATCCATGCACCAGATGTAGAAATCTTTGGTGTGATTGCACGCATTAAAGTTCCTGTATCAATCAATATCTTTGCTGATTTCTTCTTACCTCTTTTACGTTTCCGTTTAAGCTTTGGCCATTCACCACCACCACCAGATTGTTCCTTATATCTACGCTTCGTGAAGTCTACATATCGTGCTGACCATTTCTTTAAAACCTTATCAAATTCACCGTTACCTAATGACCCTTGATTCTTTTTATCAATTTCCTTTTTGATTGAAAAGATTCGTGAATAATCAATCTTTATTGATGACATAATTACTATGCTGCATCTTCATCATGTGTAAGAATACACAATAACCCAACAGGTAAAGTTCCTGAACTGACAGTTGCATCAACTTCAACTTCTAATACATCATCATCAGCTAAAGGTAATGCAGAAAACGTAGCTGTTAATACTGTTCTAACTGCATGTGCAGAAGTGAAGTTGACTGTTCCTGTTAGTATCGTCGAACCATTCAACCATAGATCAACATTAACAGTTGAATCACCAACGATTGCAGTTTCAGTAATACAACATTCAAAACCAACTAAAATTCCTGTTGAGCCATATACAATATGCATACCCTCTTGATCATCAGCAATTGTTCCATCTTGAAAGTATTTGTGGGCTATTCTTCTTTGAAGCTTAGTTGAAACAATTGGATCAGTAGTTGAAATCATGTCAGATGTAATAGAATTATTAGGCATTTCAAGCGTTGACAGATACTTGACTGCCCCGTAATACATTACGTCTTGATGTATTTTATTTGGTGTTGCCATTGGTCATCTCTATTGGTTCGTTACAAGATTTGCATTCAACACAGTATTCACTTATCCAAATACAATCCCTATTGCAATAACATTCTGTACACCAAATTTTCATTACGCTGGATCTTCATCTTGTGTTGTAATAACGACTAAACCAACAGGTAAAGTTCCTGAATAAACTGTTGCATCAATATCTATTTCAATAACATCGCCCTGAACTAAAGCTGTTGTTGTTATTGTTCCCAATACAACCTCATAAACGCTATGTGAATTAGTTATTTGAACAACAGCTGATAAAACAGAAGAACCATTTACCAATAGATCAACATCAACAATTGAATTACTTGTTGTAACAACTTCTGTTACTGCTACTTGAAAACCTATAAGTGTACCAGTGTTACCATAAACAATATGAATTGTTTCTTTAGAATCAGCAATTGTTCCATCTTGAAAGTATTTGTGTGATAACCTTCTTCTTAGTTTCGTTGCATCGATAAGATTGGATGAAATCATATCTGATGTAATACTGCCATCAGGCATAGCAACAGAACCTAAAAATGTTGTTGCACCAACAAAGTGCACATCATTTGCAATTCTATCTGGTGAAGGCATAGTAAACCCTTAAAAGAAAAACCGATTTGCCGATTGTTAAACCGACAAATCGGTAACCAAACTTCAACCCGAAACGATTGATCTAAGTGTTTGTACCTGAAATACAGGCATCAAGCAGCAATGGTACAAAGATAGGATTAGATTGCGTATGCAAATCAAACCCCATATCAAATTTCTTTGGTGCTTGCTTTGCATAAATAGCTTTGCCTTTTGTACCAACTGTTTCATTAAAGTTAGCTGGTGCAAAGTAGCCTTTGAAAAGGTTAGTTCCTAATGGGACAAACCTGCAAGTTCCTGTTGGTATGAAATCAACAGAACCCATCTTTCCAGGGTATTCTACAAATTTGATTCCAGCAAACTCGAACATACCACGTGGATCATCACGAAACCTTTCACCATTGTTTTGGCGTTCGTATGCTGTACGAACGTCATCATGGTCAATAAGTTCAGTGAAAAAAGTCTTTCCACAAAAACCAGCAATACCAGTAAATGGAATTGAACCACAAGCTTCAAGCATCTTGCGTTGAACTTCAAGACACTTCAGACGCACCTTTTCAGTTGATACAACCAGATTCATATCAATCACAGTTTCAGTTACACCGAATTCTGTGAACCAATTAAAAAGTACAGTTGAACCATCTGCATCTTTAACACTTCCTTGTATAGCTCCAACCCTCATATGCTCATGCGTTACTTCATGTGAATCACGCATTTCCTGAAGTTTCTCGTTAACAGTGTCAGCAATTGTTTCAAGTTCTGTTTCTGAACCAAACGTCCTGATATCTGTTACATCGTCTGCATCAATAGCATCGTCAAGAGGAACATGTGGAACCAAAAAAGAACGTGCTGTCCTTTTTTGTGATTGATGCATATTTGTTCTTGCACCTCTTGCAGCCGTTGGAATCAACGCAAGTTTACCACGATGTTCTTCAACAATGATTGATGTGGTTCTGATTCCCGATTCTTTAAATAAACCCATGCTGCCAAGCAAACCCGGTTTGTAAGGAAGCTTGTTCATCGAATCCGTCATCGATGACATTTTAAATGGATCAGAATTAAATACGTCAACGGTTGGCATAATTTTCTTCCTTACAAAAAAGTAAAAGTAAGATTGTTATTAGCTTAAGTCTGCTGTGTCAGCTGTGTATGTTGGCCCAGTCTTAACTAAAATAAGTTCATCGAGCAAAGCAGCATCAACTGTTGCAACTGTTTGTGAATTATAATCAAGATTATCACCATTCACTACAGCAGGACCACGAATTAATACAGAAGCTAACGAAGAATTAGAACTTGCTGCAACAGTTACTTTTTCAAGTAAAATTGAATCAGCATTTGCAGCCGTTCCACATGGGATTTTTTGCGTTGTTGCTGAAGTTCCTGGTTCAAGTGTTTCACCAACAACAAACGTTACCTCACTTGCTACTGCATTTTCGATTAACCATTCTTCAACGCAATACTTCCTGTCAGCTTCCCATACTAGCACATCACCAATAACAAGTGCTTCAGTTTTTGTTACCATTATTTAAACTCCAATAAATAAATTTGTAAGTTGATTTAATTGTTGGCCTAATTATTATTTAGCTTTGCTAATTCAATGCGTTTATCTGCATTAGCAATCAATGGATTATGTTCAGGTGAACGCATTTTATCAGCAAGTTCTAAAGTCTGTTGTGCTGAATGTTCGCCTAATCTTAAGATAGGTTCATTGTCTTTCAATACATTAAAGACTTCAGCAAAAGAATCAACACCACCGTCAGATAAAGCAAGTGTAACATTTTCTTTGTTACAGTATTTTTCTTTTAACGATTTTGCTTTTGCTGGTGTAATCTTTGGTTCAGAGCAATTAAGCAAAGAATCAATTTTTGATTCCCTGTTTTCAATTGAAAGATTTATTAAAGGTTCAGACAATGCAACAGCTGGAATTGGTGCAGGTGCAGGTGCAGGTGCATCCTCTTTTTTCTTTGCTTTCAAAGTCTTCACTTCTTCTGTAAGTGCATTCAACTTTGAATCTTTGTTAGACAAAGCAACAGAAATTGCATCACTTAGTGATTCCTCTGTTACCTCTTTAATACCTAAAGTTTTGGCAAGCTTCTTCATATCAATTGTCATGTCATTACCTTTGAATTTGAATGATGCAGCAAGAGGGGTAAACTTTCCTAAACCTTTCATCACTGGTTGCCCTGTTAGCAACAAATGCCTGATAGGTCTTTTGTATTCTTTCTTCTTTGAATCTTTCCATGAAGGTGGTGCATAGATTGAAACATCATATTTCTCTGTTAATTCAGCTGCTTTCTTTTTATCGCCGAATACATCAACAACTGCAACAAGTTCTTTAGCTTCCTTACCTTCAGGATCTTTTGTTTCTCTTGTGAAATAACCTTTCACTTCACCCTTCTTTATATCATTCCAATCACCGTTACTAAATTTATCTTCATCACCATTTTCATGATTCACATGTTCAGGATTTAGAAACAATGGAACAGATATTTTATTATCCATTAGCTGTTCATGCGTTGATTTCAAACTATCAAGAGTATTATCATCAACTTCAAAATCAACTTCACCCATTGACCATTCACCAGTAACTAAAACCGGTTTATGGTATCGGTGGATTTCAACACCTGATTCAGTCTTTCGTTCTTCTTTGTGTTCCCAATTCGACATATATCTAATCCTGTTGTTTCGTTAGTTTATTCTAAGAAGTGAAGCCTAAAGATTTTTCAGCAGCTTAACTACTTCTTTTGAAGTCTTGATTTTACCATTCACTTTGTATTGTGCAATGAATTTACCTTTTTCGTGTCTTGGTTGAATAGGCTCAAAAGTGAAACCTCTTGATTTCAAAATTGTTGCTGCTTGTTGTATTGTAATCTTTGTTGATTCCAAACTATCAATAGTATTATCATCAACTTCAAAATAAACTTCACCCCGTGAAATCTTTCGTTTCTTTGTAGGTGTCTTTGTAATTGGTTTCTTTTTTAGTGTTTGCTTTGATGCTTCTGATTTCTTTGACACCTTCTTTACTGCTTTTGATTTTGTTACTGATTTTGATTTTGTTGCCTTTAATGGTATTAAAGGTTTTGGTTTTATCGGTGTACTTTGTATTGGTACTGTGCCTTTAGGAACTTTACCAGGGTTAAATCTAAAACCAGATGGAACACCTTTATCAATCTTTTCTGATGATGGTTTCTTTGTTCTTCCTTTATCAAATACAGGGAAAACTTGACACCTACAATTGTAACCATTTGGTGGCCAAATTAGATTCCATATCGGGTCATCTTTTGGTGCGATAGTTCCTTCTAAATCTGCATGTTCTTCACGTACCCTGTCATCACCTACTGTTATATACTCATACCCCCAAATAATTTCATTAACATCAGGATCTTGAAATGATTCCCATTCTCCACCCTGAAAAGCAAGCTGTGATTGTGTTCTAAAGATCTGTTCTAGAACATGTGGTTGTTTTGGTGAAATCCCTGAAGCAACAAAAGCTTCTTCTAAACGCTTTGTTGCCTGTGGTACTGTATCACCTTCAACTAAACCTAGTCGTATTGATTCACGTACTCTTTCTTGAACACGTGTTGCAAGTTCATTCACTTGATTGAATGCTCTGAATTCTGCATTTTGTACTACTTCTTTAAAAGAATCTGAATGCTGTCTTTCAAATGCTGCTAACGTATTATCAAAAGACGCAAACACTGCAACACCTGTATCAACCATTGTTTGATTGAATCCGGTAAAATGTGCAACAGTGATTGCTTTAGTTATTAAAGGTGTAAGTTCTTCAAGCTTGCTAACTATATCACCAGGGTTGAAATCACTTTTTTTAAACCCTAATAAACACTTGTGCAGAAAACCACGTAATTCTTTCTTTGCTGCATTCAAACCTATTGATACAATCTTATCTTGCTTACGTTTAACTAAACGCTTGCGTTCTTCACGATCAACAACAATTTCAAATACTGGCATTGTTAACCATCACCAGCAAAATACAAACCCCATGATGCACCTACTGCTGTAATAATTGTTGGGATAATCAAATTCCAATTTGCTACAGTATCAGGATTTGAATCAAGTTGTGCGGCAACACCTTGTAACAACATCCATATTGCACCAGTAATAGTAACACCACCAAATGTTGTTGTTCGTGGATTTGCTTTTAATTGTTTAATCATGTTGTTACTTCATCCAGTTCTGTTTCTGTCCAAACTTTAGGTACTGTATACTTAGAGCGTAACGCAACAATTGTTGGATCAAGACGTTTGATGCCTGTATGCAAAGCTTTCACAAAACTTCTGTACATGTTTCGATGTCTGCTAAACCTATCTTCAACACCACCTTCTGCATCAGTATCTTCTGTTCCACGCAATTCATACAACAACAAACCAGCTTTGATTCCAACATAGTGTTCTAGTAAAGGTTCTGTTGAAGTAAAATCATCAACATCATACGGACCTTCACGCATATCAGAATCGAATTCACGTGAAGCTTGTGTTAGCATATCGTTGATTCTATTTGTTATCTTCGTTGCATCAGCATCATTATCAAGATCAGACCATTTATCAACATTGTCTGAACCAAAGATTGTATCTACTTTTGTTCTGTCTGTATAATCTGCCATATGGTTAAACCAAAAACCTTTCTAATGCGCCTTGTAAACTAACAGCCAATGCAACAGCACTTTTCTTTCCTGTTGGTATAGCTGGTTCGTCGATGTTTGGTCCATACCTTTGAACAACCTTTTGTTTATCACCAGTAGCAGGGTAAGCAGAAAAAGGTTTGTTCTGTATTGATGGGTACATTAAATCGTTTGAATCATTTGAATGTTCTAACCCTAGTGCATGACCTAGTTCATGCATACAAGTCTTCACAAAGAAATCTAAAGACCAACTGACAAGCGTATCATATCGCTGTTCTATGCGATTATCGCAACGATTATTAGCTAAGAAAGACCATGCTAAAGTTGAACCAGGTAATGCACCATCCGTTGCCCAAATATCTGATGCATGGATATCACCAATTACTAAAAATGAAACCCCACAATTATCAGACCAACCAGATAAAGCTAAATCCCAAGCCTGTTCAAGTTGTGAAAATTGTATCTGATCAAAGTTATATGAAACAGTAAGTTCCATACATGCTTTAGGCCATTGTGCGTTTTGCCCTGCACCCATGAAATCAGGAACAGCACATCTAGGTTGTACAATATGTGTGGTGGTCTTTGGTCCAGATATACCATCAGGTTTTAAACCGTACCATTCCTGGTATGCTTCAATTGAATCATGCCCAAAGGATTCAACAGTCTTTGCAGCATCAATTGCTATTTCAGATGTTTGCATAATAAAACCCTGCCTACTGATAGAAAATGTGGCAATGGGTATCAATAGACAGGGTACGAAAGGTTTACTTAAAAACTAAAACCAAAACCAAAACGTGGACCACCACCAAAGAATCTAGGACCACCAAAACCAAATGGTTGTTGAAAACCAAATTGCTGTGGTTGTGCAAAACCAAATGGTTGTTGAAAACCAAATTGCTGTGGTTGTGCAAAACCAAAAGGTTGTTGAAAACCACCGCATTGTGGTACGAAACCAAAAGGTTGTTGAAAACCAAATTGCTGTGGTTGTGCAAAACCAAATGGTTGTTGTTGAATTATAAACGGTCTTCTAAACCTTCTAGAAAATACACGTCCCCGCCAAGCAAAAGCTTCACTTGTCATTAAACCGCACAACAGCAAAACACTGAATGCAATAAATACTTTTTTCATGGCACCATGCTTCCTTGTATTAAAGCTTGTAATTCTTCCATTGTTAATTGTAAAGGCTGTTGTCCATCTACAACCTTTGGCATTCTTCCTTCACGCACAACTTCAGCCACCTTTGTGCGTTGTGGTTTATTATAAGTAGCGTATGCACCTATGCTAAACCCATTCGGAAACATTTCACCTTGACCTACTTGCTTATCGTCTGAATGACATTTAGCGCAATGCGTATGTAACACCTGATTGATTGCACCCATTAGGTTTATACCTTGTTCACCATCTTCTGCTATCTGTGGTGTAATGGTTGTTTGTGAATATGTTTCTTTTTGCAAACCAACATTGCGTAACATCTGTGCATCTGTTTCAGCTTTAACACGAAGAAGGTTTGCTTGTTCACGTATCGTAAGTAAGTTTTCATTCCCTATGTTTTGTTCCTGTATTAAAGAAGAAGTTCTATCAGCAATCTGTTCTGATAAACCTTGTGATGCTTCATAACCTCTTGCATGTGCGTTAATCAATTTGTCTAAACGTCTTGTACCGTAAAGATCAAATTGTGAATACTGTTGTACTGCATTGGGGTATCCATACACAGAGCTTCCCTGTTGTGCATTAGGTTGATACTGTTGCGGTTGCTGCTGCATGTACGTTTGATTGTATGGGTTGTATGTTGAATTGGAACGAAGTGAACCTTCTAATCCGTACATCTTTGCGGCTTGCATATACTGTGAAAACGTTTCTGTTTTCTCTTTCATTCTAGCTGCCATGCTTGCCCATGTATCTAAGAAGTTTGGTATCTTTGAATTCAAAGCCCTTTCAGGTGCAAGACGATATTTAAAAACTTCCTGGTATCTACAATTACATTTACCATAACAAGTTGACTTGCAAACTTTTCTTTTTGATAAGTAGCGTTCATACACTAAACCATTCTTCCAAAATCCACCTATACTTGAATCATATTTGTAACCATGTGGGGAAATCCAACCATCGTATGGTTTCCAAAGATTTTCACTACCCTTTGAAACTTCACAAATAAGTATAAAAACAAGTGCTGTTAACATACCAATCAAAGCTGATAACACTGTTGTTTTCCAATACATAACATTACCTTTCATTTATCTGCATTGCCCTAAACGCTGAATCAATATAAATACGTTTCCACGATTGCCTTGTTAGATTCATTGGTGGTAGCTTGCCATTTTCCTTTAGTGCACCAACACGAATATCTTCAACCTGCAATGGTTGCATCAATTGGTTAATTAACATAGAAGCTTGTTGTGGGTTTTCAGTCTGTAACCCAATTTCTTTACAAGCTATTGAAGCTGTTATGTTTTGATCTAAATAAGAATCATGAACCTTGAATATATCAAGCAACAAACGCTGCGTATTATCGGGTTCACCATCGCCAGTGATTTCAGTAATAACTGTTGATAGGTTATTTCTGCAACGTTTAAGCAATGAATCAAAATCACCTTGATATAATCCACGTAACTGATTCAACGTTTGTTGATTAGATAATATAAAGAAATCACCTTTTCCTTCTGCAATTCTTTGTACTGAATTATTGTAGGATAATGGATGGAACAACTCACTTTTTGCGTGACACCTAACACATGAAGAACCTGGTTGTAAAAGCTTAACACGATTGGATGTAATTGAAGAATCAGTTGCAACCTTTGGATCAACAAACCTAGCAAGCTTTGATGTTCCATCTGCGTTAACAGTGAACACTGCAAATTCATATAATCCATTTGCCATTGGATTGAAAGCTTCACTTGCTGAAAACCTTCCATTGATAAGATTCAAACATGGATTGAATTCTTCAGCATTAGTTGCAACTGCATCTTCAATTGAAAAGTCTAATGAAAAGAAACCCACACCTGCACCTGTTGTCGGTCTCATCCCTAAAGTTGGAACAATCCTTATACCCCTTTCACGATCGGTTATGCCTGATCTGAACGTTGCCCATTGTTGCATTGCAACAGTGTTTAGTTTACCACCAGACCTAGCGAAGAAAGTTTCAATTGTTGTTGATGGTGTAATATTTCTCCACTCATAATATAAACCCCCTGCTGTATTCTGCCACATGCACGTAAGGAAATCATCAAACCTAACTATTGGTACTTCTGAACCTGTTGCAATCTGTAAAGCACTTGCTGATTCAGGCAAGTGTGGACCCATCATACGAAGTTGTTTTGTTGGAAATGTTTTATATGTAAACCATTTACCTGCTTTGTTTTTATATCTTGACCAACCAACTTTAAACTTTGTTAATTGAGTTGTTTGATTGGTTAAAAAGTATCTTTCTGTTTCACGCATTTGTTCCCATGTATGTAAACAATTCAACAGATTTGTACCTTGATTCCATTCACGCATATCAAGACGTACAACAACACCACCTTGCAATCGGAATGTACCAAAAGATCTGGCAGGTACATCTAAAGAAACTACAGAATTAGGTACATGCGATAGAACGAAGTTGCAAGATATATCAAGCAATGGCAACCAATCAAGATTAGGCATCCACACATAACGATAAAAAAGCGAATCACCTGATTCAGAATATTGCTGCGAATCTGCATACGCTATTTCAACTGCATTGTATGGAACAGGAAATGGTTTGATTCCCTGTTGCTGTATTGGTGATTGTATTTGTGCTAATACTGCCACAAGTATTAAAGCATTCATTGTACTTACCAATCTATTCTTTTTCCTCTTCTTTTCTTTGTACCTTTATTCATTTCTTTTGATCTTCTTTTTTCACCAATAGTCTTATCGTATTTGTATGTTCGTTTAAAGAATTTTAGAACCTGTCTTTCCTTAGTTTGTTTAATCCGTTCAATCATTATCAATGAAGATGGTTTATCAATTTCCAAAGTTCTAACGTTGCAAAACCTAACAAACTCAAAATGATTGTTATTGATGCTGCTATTAAATACTTATGAAAACTGTTTATTCGTTTTTGCCATTGTTCCATTCTATCAACACGAACTAGTAAACCACGTTCACCATTACCATCACCACGTAACATTTTGTTTATCTCATTTAATGCTTGGGGTACTGTTGCAGCTGGCCCTAATAATTCACTATCAAATCTTGATTGCAATAAACGCAATTCAGTCAAGATTTCATGCGCATCTTCTTTGGTCATGTCATCAGCATTTTCTTCTAAAGATAAACTATGAACTGCCGACATTTCTTTCTTTCCTATTACCCCTGTATACTACTCCCAATAAAATCAAACCATATAATAAAATTTTAAACGTACTCGATTCAGGTATACTTGACGGTGAACCAAAGTTAATTGCAAGTATGTTGAAGTCTGTTATATCTACATCTAAATCAAAATCAAAATTGCCTTGTGTCCATTCTGTACCTGTACCAAAGTTGCCTACCAATATGTTGAAATCTGTTATGTCCACATCTGAATCTAAATCAGCATCACCCCTTTTAAATTGTGATAAAGGATTATCAATCAAAACTTCCCATACAAGTTGATCTTGAATGTATTGATAGTCTCTTGTAACTGATGTAATCAGCATTTGATTTAAGAACCCTTGCATGAAAACAGAGGCATGTTGACCATCACGATATAAAGGTTCTTCACTGTTACGCATTGCGTAATATAAATCACCAACAGGA
>Ga0310342_100001189_pt1 | contig 15937 bp, 8 predicted proteins | sample S15DNA20500_MG_FD_206155 | JGI IMG/M metagenome (GOLD analysis project Ga0310342, IMG submission 206155) | Marine microbial communities from station ALOHA, North Pacific Subtropical Gyre - S1503-DNA-20-500_MG | ecosystem: Environmental > Aquatic > Marine > Oceanic | place: Pacific Ocean: North... | reverse complement strand
TTTTTATGATGCTGCTGGGACTCTGCAGCTCCTATTTCATTCAGCACTTGATCGACTCGGTACTGGCGCGCAATGAAGTACGATTACTCAATCTATTGGGAATTGGCATGCTGCTGGTTGTCATCTTCAAGATGTTGTTCGGAATCGTGCGTCAATATCTCTTGGCCCATATCGGTCGAAAGGTGGACTTGTCACTTGTTTCTGGTTACACACGTCACATTCTGGGACTGCCCATGCAGTTCTTCGAAATGCGGCAGGTGGGTGACATCCACTCACGAGTTGACGATGCGGATAAAGTCCGCGAGGCCATCAGTGGTACGACACTGACCGTCGTGGTCGACGGTATCCTGGTGGTGATCTCACTAGTCGTACTGTGGTTCTACGACGGCCCCTTAGCCCTTCTGGCAACTATTTTTGTACCGATACTGGCACTTGGTGCTGTGGCACACCACTCGGCCGCCAGACGGCGATCCCGTGAAGCTATGGAAAACGAGGCCTGTCACGCGGCGCACCTCGTCGAAGATATCTCGGGCGTGGAGACGATCAAAGCTTTTGGTGCAGAGCGTGCCCGCTCAGAAGAAAGAGACGATCATTTAGTAAACCTGGTTCAGTCCGATTTTTCCTTAGAAAAGCTTGCCATTAGCATGCAAAGTTTTGGGACATTAGTGACCGGCACGGCCGGAATGGTCATCTTGTGGTATGGCGGCCACCGTGTCATGGCCGGTGCACTGTCGATTGGTCAGTTGATGTTCTTCTACACCCTGTTGGGAAACCTGCTCAGTCCCATCGAAAGACTTGCCTCGATCAATCTAAGTATTCAGGATGCCCTGGTGGCTGTCGACCGATTATACGAAATCATGGATCTAAAGACCGAGCAACTGCACGAGAAGAAAAAGGTCCACTTCGATGGCGTGCGCGACGCGATTGAGCTTCGAGACGTGTCTTTCAAATATGGATGTCGCGACAATGTACTGGAGAAAGTGAATATCCGCATCCCGGGCGGCTCGACGATAGCCATTGTCGGCACAAGCGGATCCGGCAAATCCACATTACTGAAACTGATGATGCGGTTTTACGATCCAAACGATGGACAGATCCTGATCGATGGCTTGGACATACGGGACCTCGAATTAGCTTCATTGCGATTGCAAATCGGGGTCGTTTCCCAGGATCCTTTCATTTTCAGCGGGACCGTCTACAAGAACATCGTACTGGGTCGCCCCGAGGCAAGCATGTCAGAGGTCGTCGAGGCTGCCCGTGCGGCAGGGATTGACCAGTTCATCTCGGGATTACCAGAGCGTTATGAAACGGTCATCGGAGAGCGGGGAGCCAATCTTTCCGGTGGGCAAAGACAGCGGCTGGCCATTGCCAGGGCACTGCTGCGAAAACCTGAAATTCTGATCTTCGACGAAGCAACCAGCCACCTGGATACGACCACTGAGCAGGCGATTCAACAAAGCCTCACAACCACGCTTGCCCGTAAGACAGTGATCCTGGTTGCTCACCGGCTGAGCACCGTCAAGCAGGCAGACCGAATCTACGTTATGGAGGGTGGGCGGATTGTCGAGGAAGGGACTCACCAGGAATTAATCAAGCAGGGAAAACGGTATCGCAAACTTTGGCAAGCCCAGACGGACAATACAACCAATGGCACGACATCTCGACTGTCATTGGATTTGAAAAATGGCAATGAAATTACCGACTCTATTCTGAAAGTTTGAACCATGCGCCACCCTACGATTATCGACCTGAACGACTGTACCGAGTTCCGGCAGACTCTTGAAGCAAAACCACCCGGGATTGTGCATGGCACCATGATCGTACTGGCTGCCTTGGTGGTCGCGGTCGTCACGTGGTCTGCAGTAACCAAGCCTAATTTAGTTGTGCGAGCCGCTGGTCGTGTCCGTCCAATGATGCGTTCTAATCCATCTTCGAGCGATGTGAGTGAGGAAACCCAGGTTATCCCGGCCAAAGGAGGACAGGTCACCGAGGTTCATTTCCAAGAGGGCAATCAAGTTCGACAGGATGAAGTTTTCATTCGTTTGAATACCGAACAACTCGAGAACAAGATTGCCATGGGGTTGCGGACGATCCAGACCGGCGAAGAAGAGCTCACCAGGCTGGACAATCTTGAACAGCTGCTGTGTCGGCAGCACAAAACAGCCATGGCAAAGTCTGAAGCGGAAATAGCTCACGCCATGGAGGAATTCCACCGTGCAACACGGCAACAGATTTCGGAGATCAATCTGCTACAACTCGAGCTGGAACTGGCAAAAGACAAGGAAACCCGCTGCCAAAAAATCATCGCCCAGAGTGCGATCACCGAGCGGGAGCTGGTTGAGGCCAAATCGCTGGTTCGTGAGGCGGAGGAAAAGTTAGCCAAGGCCCGTGTCCCACTAGACAAGGGACGGGTCGAGGTATTTCGTCAAGCGCTTCAACTGGTAAGCGAAGAACACAATGTAAAACAGGAAGAACTGGAACTGAAACGCGTGAAGAAGCGGGGCGAGGTTGCTGCCGCTCGAAGGGAACTGGCCAACTTGGAATTCGAACGACAGAAATCAGTCCTCCAATTTCCAACCAACGGAGTCCTTACCAGTTTAAATGTGAAGGTCGGAGATATCGTGCAACCGGGTCAATCGGTTGCTTCGATTGCCGAGCAGACGGGATACCGAATCGACGTAAATGTTTCCAATGAAGATGTCGGCCAGTTACAGGTCGGAATGCCCACGCGAATCAAGTTGGACGCCTACGACTACCAGAAATACGGCACTCTCGCTGGCACCGTGATCTTCGTCTCGCCCGATTCGGAAGTGTCCCAGAACCCGCATAGCCAACAATCGGCCACTTACACGGTTAAAATTTCCCTCAAGGGTGAGGAAGTTGTACGGGGCAATCTCCGCGGACGTATCAAACTTGGCATGACAGGATCAGCCGAAATCGTGACCGGCCAAGAAAGCCTGCTCGCGCTTCTGGTGAAGGGGATACACAACAGTATTAGTTTGAATTGAACCGCCCACACGACGATAGGAGGGCGGACAGACGCCAGGAAAAGACCAGGAAAGTCCACTCATTCCAGTCAGCGAACACGCTCGCTGACCGCTCACCCTGCTCGCCGGACAACCGTAACCTTGAAAAAATCATTGCCGTCGGTTAATTTCGATTTCCGACCAAGCGTGAAGGTACCCGTGCGCGGTGCAACGGTGACTTCTGGTGTCCTCCTGAATAAGGTCTTGATCGTGCTTCCCACTGTGCGTGCTGTTTTTGGTGCAATTCTGGTCGTTTTCTCCATCTCGGCAACAACCTGCGCGCAGCAATGGACACGATTCCGGGGTCCCAACGGTTCGGGAATCAGCAACGCTAAGTCCATTCCATCCCACTGGACCCAAGACGATTACAATTGGAAAGTCGCCCTACCCGGTGCGGGCCACTCATCGCCCGTTGTGTGGGGCAACCGACTGTTTTTGACATCCGCGGAAAAAGCAACTGGCATTTGTTCCTTATTGTGCTTCGACACGAAAGACGGCCAGGTATTATGGAAACATGATTTCGCTACGTCAGACTACACGAAACATGAACTCAACAGCCGTGCGTCCGCAACTCCTGCCCTGGATGCCCAACACGTCTACGTGTGTTGGACCACGAACGACGAGTTGGCGGTTCAAGCAATCTCCCACCACGGCAACACCGTCTGGACAACATCACTGGGGCCGTACAAAGCAATGCACGGTATCGCTTCCTCACCGATCGTCCATGACGGTCTTCTGTTTGTCGCCAACGACCAAGACAAGCAGAGCAGCGTGCTGGCTCTGGCGTCTGCGACCGGAAAGCAACAATGGGCCGTGTCACGTGAGACGACGGCCAATTATTCAACTCCGTGTGTTCTCACTTCAAAAAATGTTTTCCATGTCCTCTTTACCAGTCGGGACAGGGGACTGACTGCGATCGTGGGAAGATCCGGACAAGTTGCTTGGGAATTACCTATCTTTCGATCTCACATTTCAGTCGCATCACCCATTACCACCAGTGAGTTTATCGTTGCTGCCAGCGGCGGAGTCGGAGTTCCTGAGGAAGTGGTCACCATCACATTTCAAGACCAACAAAGCTTGCAGTCTCCCGCCGAACTGTACCGTCTCGAAACGGCCACACCGTTTGTTCCCACGCCACTTTCACATCGGGGTATGTTATTTCTTGTCAGCGACGAAGGCATTGCGCATTGCGTGGATTTAAAAACGGGCGAGGTTCACTGGAAAGAAAGGCTCAACAACAAGTTCTATTCCTCACCCATCTGTATCGACAATAAGATCTATTTCACGTCCAGAGACGGCGAAATCCTTGTTGTTGAGGCAGCAGACAAATTTAACCTGCTCGCCCGCAATCACATGTTGGAAGAATGTCATGCCACTCCCGCCGTTTCAGATGGCAGAATGTATTTGCGAACTTTTTCATCTTTGATTTCCATTGGCGGAACATCGAGTGGCAGCCAACCGAGACGCGCATCGAAATAATCAACCGAACTGCCAAAGCCGCGGTGGACCAAAGACAGCCAATTCAAAATCCAGCGAAAAAAACGACGGCGATCGGCGCCTCACCGGCAGAATTCTGCAGACCACATTTCCCGTCAGCAGGCCACCGAAAAAATTGTTCGGCAACAGCTTATCTGGACATTTAATCTGCTGATTTCTGCTCGGCCAGTCGCCCTATAAATAATTCCAGGCGCTGTCGTACATCAACACTCAGGTCGCCTTGGGCTATCAGTTCACGAATCTGAGGAACGGCGGCGCTCGCCTCGGCACCCAGGTTCTCCACCAAGGGCAGGGCCACGCTGGCGTTGGCACCCTGCCCTGTGCTAATCATTCCGACCAGCGCACGAAGATCCTCCGGCGAGCGTCTGATCCGGTACAACGCCCACAATACCCTGGGTTCCACACCCTGGGCCGTGTTGTCGCCATATTTCTCGCGAAACTGCTCCAGCAGGGGAACGCCTTCTGCCGCGCCCGGTCCAATGTAGGCCAGCGACTCAATCCAATACACATGATGAGAGAAATCCACCTGCCAGTTTCTCACGATATGCGGAACGGCAGACACAGCTTCCGGACCAATCACTGCAATTGTCTCCAACGCAACCTGCTGCGAATCCCACGTCGGGTCATCGAGAAGCTTGATCAGGGTGGGCAAAGCGGACACAACTGCACTGCCCATCGCCGCCAGGCTGCGCCTGGCAATCCCTGCGGCCGGATGATACTCATCCTTGATCGCCACCGCCTGGGCCAGGGCAGCAACGGCCGGTTTTCCGACAGCTCCCAAGGTATAGGCAGCCCCCATCCGCACAAACCCATCGGGGTGTTTTAAAAGCGCAGTCAGCTCCGGCAAGGCCAGTCTGCTCTCATGTCCAATCGCTTCCAATGCCCTCAACGCCGGTATGCAAACATCGGGATCATCAAGCAAACCGGCCAAGGCCGACACCGCCGCAGCGGCCTGCGGCCCTTTCTCGAACAGGGCCCAGGCTGCCGCCCGACGCTGGGTGACCTGCTCGCTGCCGAGTCCAGCAATACATTGCCGTACCGACTTGCCTCGAAAATACTGCGCTTCGTCCAAAAGACGTCGCGGGGGGATGGGAGCAATCTGTGTCGGTGGCACCGGACCCAACCGTTGGATGTAGCTTGCCACCTTTTCCCGAATCTGGTCATACTCGTCCAGGACCAAAGGTTTTCCAGGTCCGACACGCAGGGGATCGACTTTGATTTTAGTCCGCAGCTGATCCAGCCACTGTTTCGCTTCCCTGGCCAGGGAAGCGTCCGGTGCCGCCATCAGGCAGTCTTCCAGCATCTGCAGGTAACGGTAGTCATCGATTCCCTCGCGGCGCGTCTCCCAGCCCACCAACGGCATCGGGCGCTGGTCGCCTTCGCGCATCCAGATGAGTTTGAATCCCTCCTGCGCGTAATGATGCCAAGTGGTGTGCCCTTTCAACCCGTAGGCCCAGACGTAAAGCCCTGCAAAGTAGCGCTCATGCAACGGGAGGGAAGACAAGTGGGCAGGGATGTAGGTCCATACTTCTGCGCCCAAACGGCGGGCCTCTGCACACATCTCCGACGTGATCTGGCCGCCATAAACGATCCAGATATCGTGCATGTCTCCGAGCCCGTAGGCTGCACCCGCGTCCATCGCTGTGCCGACGCGCATCGACACACTGCGGAACGGTTCGAACAACTCACGATGACGAGGATATCGGGTCGGATAATGAGGCTCGTCCCAACCATATGCAACCAATTCTGGCCAGCCCTGTCTGCGCCGCTCGACGTCATACCAGGCCACGGCATCCTGCTTCTGCGCTCCGGTCAACTCACTTTCGGGAGACAGATTGTGGTCCATGAGCATTACCGGGTTGTGGGGGTTGATCAGCCCTGCCTGTTGCGCCTGCGGCAGCAGCATCGTGAAGGTCCGATTCTCCGGGGGTGGCAGCTCGGAGAAATCAATCGCCGCGTTGGAAACGCCGGTCAAACCGATCACCGAGTTATGGGAATGCTCAGCCATGTCACGGAAGATTGCCCCAATCCATTGGTCAGTCTGGGCAAACTCGGGAAGTGCACCGCCACGCCATGCCACGTAAAAGAAGGGCGCATAGGAAACCCTGGCCCGTTGAAGCCGGTAGGGTCGAACGGTCACCTTCAGATCCAATTCCGTAGCCGGCTTACCTGTGGGCTGAATCCGTATCTTGCCGATATGCTGGCCCGCGGCGACAGCTTCCCTGGCGTGGAGTGTCAGCCAGAAAAAAGAAGTCCTTCCTTTCTCGATCGCAGTAATCTCGTCTTCCTCATCCAGACACGCATCGTGAATCCAGGCAGGCACGGGGTTTTCATATCCCAACAACAACTTTCCTGTCGCCTGGTCAATCGGTCGGTAAATCCTGGCTTCCAGGTCCGTTGCCAACTCGATACGGACACTCTGAAGCGGTCCGGACGACGCATGGATGCCAATTTGCAACGACTTGTACTCACCCTGAGCCAAGGCACAAGACACCTCGTCAACGACCGCACTTTGAGCTGGAACATGGTCTCCCGGAAGGCGCAACAAGGTGTTGTGTGTGAAGACCACGTAGCCCTTGTTTGACCCAGGCTCAGCCGCCCCGCTGCCCGAAACCATCGTCAACAGGACTCCGCCTACGAGGCAAAGAATCAGCACCCTTTTCTTTTTACTCATCAAGTATCTCTTATCCCATTTGTTTTGGACCAAACATTCCCGACACTCCGTTTGAGGCAAACTTGCCAGGACGGCTGATTTTAATCGCGAGCTGCCCCTTTTTCCAGTTCCCGAGACGGCCGCGGCCGGCAGGTGACCGAATTTACCACCGAAACAACAACTGAAACACACCATGCGCTCGCACAAGCAACAGTACGGTTTTCCGAATATCCTGGCCGCTTGAGAAGGTTTTTTTATCTACTGGAACGAGTATAACTCACTCGTATCACTGCCAATAGAACGGCAGGCCTTTGCACTGTAAAATGACGGCTCGTTTCAATTGTTTTTCACCTGCAGGACGCTCCCTTAAAAAACATGTCCTGCAAGACCGATCCATCCGTCTCACAACGAACCCACGAGTGAACCTTGCCGATGAAAACGATTCTGGATGCCGTGGCTCAAGTCCCTGGAGTGGTGGGTCTTGCCAGTAAGAACCTGACAACGGGTCAAGAGATCCGCCACAACGCAGAGCAAATCTTTTTCACAGCCAGCACTCTGAAAGTGCCGCTGCTGGTCGAGCTGTATCGGCAAGTGGACCAGGGTCTGATCGATGTCAATCAGCGTATCGAGCTGGACGTTTCCGAGCGTGTACCGGGTGGTGGCGTCCTCAAAGAACTTTCCAGCGGTCTACAGCCAACCATCCACGATTTGGCCATGTTGATGATCATCATCAGTGATAACATGGCCACCGATATTCTTTTTCACCTAGTCGGTCGGGAAAAACTCAACAACACATTGGCTGACCTCGGATTGAACCAAACCCAAATACCCATGACCTGCCGCGAGTTGATCTACAGTGTTTGTGGAATGGAAGTTTCCCAGCCATTGCACACGCTTGAACTCGCAACTGACAAGCTGAAACAACAAGAGTTTGATTTAAACGCCGCTGCATTGTCCGAGAATTTGTCGGACATCTCTTCTCCGGACAACATGTGCCAGCTGTTGGAAGCCATCTATGGCGGCGACATCCTCTCTGCTGCATCTCGGGATGCGGTCCTCGACATCCTCAAACGTCAGCAACTGGACAACGTGATGCCAAGCGCACTGCCTCCCGGAACCATCGTGGCACACAAAACGGGCACCTTACCCAGCATCCGCTGCGATGTGGGAATCGTTTTTTCCCCGGCAGGACCCTATACCTTGGCGCTGATGGCCAAGCAACTCAACTCAGCCGATCGGCTGAGTACCGACGCCAGCCTGGCGGCCGTTTCTCGGGCAATTTATGACGAATTCACGTCTTAGCCACCGTTGATCGGACACCTCCCCTTTCCAGCAACCATGGCAATTTTCCCGAACTTCCCCGGCAACCTGCAAAAGCAGATTCCGGGGTTTCAGGGATCCCTAATACGAGCCAATGGTTAACAATTGTTCCTGCCAATCCCCGGCGGCTTCCTCTCCTTGGTTTCTTTTCGGTCCAAGCCTTGTTTTCTCCAACAGTCGGTTTCCGCTATCATGTGGACATGGATCGTCACTTCCCTTCAACACGGGATGTTTCTAACCAACCCAGGCAGGACCTGAACAGGTTCGCAATGATGACTGAGTACGGAAGATCCTAGACCACCAACACTCGTTCGTTTCTTTCCCTGCACAACCCGAAAGGCTTTACCATGCGATACCTGGCCCTGGCAATCGTTTCCATCGGTTGGCTGTTGAACAGCGGCACACCTGCTGCAGCCGACTGGACCCGTTTCCGTGGGCCGGCTGGAAACGGGACCTCCAATGCCACCGACGTTCCGGTGAGCTGGTCTTCCACCGAGAACATTGCCTGGCGCACCCCGCTACCTGGCCCTGGTGCTTCTACACCCATCACCCTCGGCCAGCGGGTCTACATCACCAGCTATTCCGGATACGGTTTGGAAGCAGGCCAGGGCCAGCAGGATGCCCTTCTGCGCCACCTGTTGTGTGTGAACCGCAAGTCGGGTGAAATCATCTGGCACAAGCAGTTCTCACCCAAGCTACCCGAACATCCCTACCAGGGCGAAGGAGCTTACCATGGGTATGCGGCCAGCACTCCGATCACCGATGGTAAACGATTGTATGTTTTCTTTGGCAAATCCGGGGTCTTCTGTTTTGACCTCGACGGAAACCAGCTCTGGCAGGCAAGTGTCGGAGAAGGCACCAACGGCTGGGGATCCGGATGTTCCCCGCTACTTCACGACAACCTGCTGATTGTCAATGCCAGCGTGGAAAGTGGTTCGATTGTGGCCTTGGACAAATCGACGGGAAAAGAACAGTGGCGATGTGGTGGCATTGGCTCGTCATGGAATACACCGCTGGTCGTTAAAACGGCTGCATCCAGCGAACTGGTCGTCAGTATCCAGAACAATCTGCTGGGAATCTCACTCACTGACGGCCAGGAACTCTGGCGGGCTGACGGAGTCCACCGTTATGTCTGCCCCAGCGTCGTGGCCCACGCTGGGATCGTCTACGCAATCGGTGGCGGACACACTTCGTTGGCAGTCAAGGCTGGCGGCCGCGGGGATGTAACCGACTCTCACACTCTCTGGCGACAAACCAAGGGCTCCAACGTCTCATCACCCATCTACCACCAGGGACATCTTTACTGGTTCAGTGATGACGGTGGTTATCTTTGCTGCCAAAACACGGAATCCGGCGAAATCGTTTTTCAGCAGCGCCTGGAACCCCGCCCGGGACGCATCTGGTCCTCACCCGTGCTGGCCGACGGAAAACTGTATGCCGTCTCCCAGCACAACGGAACCTTTGTCGCAGCGGCCAGTCCAGAATTTAAATTGCTGGCACACAACGTCTTTGAGGACGACGGCAGCCGCACCAATGCTTCTCCGGCAGTGGACGATGGCCAACTGCTGATGAGAACCGATCGTTTCCTCTATTGCATCGGCAAGTAGCCCAATTGTTGGCTCTGCGGCTGCCCGTGAGGACGACAGGAACACTCAACGCACGTTTTCGTCACCGGCAAGTCCGCTCCGCAATTAATACAGCAGCTGGTTCCCATCGTTGCCACATCGAATCAAACGTAAGCCGGTTCAACGGCCACGTCAATCCAGTTTCGAAACTGGACCTCGTCTACATTTCGGCCACTCAACACAACGACAATGTCGCCTTGTCCGTCCAGCTTGATTTGGCCGGTCAACAGAGCCGCTGTGGAGATAGCTCCGGAAGGCTCCGTGCGGAGTCCGTGATGCTCATACAACCATTTCATGGCAAGCCGAGTTTCCAAATCGGGTACCGTCACCGAACCGGCCAACAAGCGTTGCAAAATGGGCCAGTTGTGCTCGCCCACATCGTATGACAACAAACCGTCACAGATACTGGTAGGTTTCTCAATGCGAATCCGTTGTCCAGCCACCAGCGATTGGCGAAAATCGGCGGCTTGATCCGGCTCGACGCCAACTATCTTTGCCTGGGGAAAGCCAGCGGCAATGGCAAGCGCATGGCCCGCCATGAGCCCCCCTCCGCTGACCGGGCAGACAAACTGAGAGATTTCACGGTCCTGCTGCTGCAATTGGCGTACAATCTCCAAACCACCGACACCATTGCCGGCAATCACATGCGGATCGTCATAGGGTGAGGCCTGCTGCGCTCCTTGCTGCCCGGCAATTTCTTGCGTCAACCTGTCCCGTTCCCCCGTTTGGTGGTCCCGAGCCACATCGTAAGTGTGAATTTCGGCGCCGTAGGATTGCGTCCGTTCGAATTTTACCTGGGGAGCCGTTTCAGGCATGACAATGATTACCCGCCGCTGAAAACACATTCCAGCATACGCTAATCCCGCAGCAAAATTGCCTGATGAATGGGCAGTGACCGGACGTTGGCCCAACGTTTTGACCTGATGTCCCAGCCAATTCAAGGCGCCTAACAGCTTGAAAGAACCAACCGGTGTCCAACCATAGTCCTTGATCCACACACAGCGCCCTGCTGGCAATCCAAGTTCCTTTTCGAGCGCGTAGGACCGAATTAAAGGCGCTGGGGAAACGTGCGGACGAATCATCTTTTCGGCAGCACGAACGTCATCCATGGTAGTGATGTAAGTCGTCATTGCGTCTCTCCTGCAAAGCAAATGCCTTTACAAACCATGCCAAGTCCCCAGCATAGGCACGGCCGCTGACGATCACTTCGTCACAAAAGGCATCCGTTGCCGTTTCTGAGAAATCGTTGACAGACAATTCTACTTCAGATCACGCTTGTCACGCTTTCAGCAGACAATTCTGACCATCCAATCCTTCAAAATTCTGCCGTCCTGTTCTCACTTAACAAATCGCTCACTGCAATTCGCGTCACGCCCTCGTCCTCCTTGTTGATTGAATAGGCGATGTACAGATGGTCTTTCCACACAACCGCGGCCGGATATTGCCAACCGGGTAATTTATTCTCACCCTGGAAACGTGGTTGGGTGGGTTCTCCGTGAATCACGTAGGCTCGGTTGAAAATCTCTTGATCGTCACTTAACGCGATGCACAAAGGGTTACGTCGTCCGATGAACGAATAGACCGAACCCGGTGAATGACTCGGATTGTTGATCACAAATGCGGTTCCATCCGGCAGATTTCCGGCACAGATGCGCGACGTGGCGTCGGGAAAGTTGGTTTTCATCGGCCGAGTCCACGACTGGCCGTTGTCAGAGCTTGTGCTGGCATAAATCCACGCGTCTGCATTTTTTGAACGTGTGCGAAACAACATCACGATCGTACCGTCGTGTCGCTGAAACCAACTTGGCTCCGGATAAGTAAATACCTCCCCGGGCGGAATCTTTCCGTCCTTCCAGCCGGAAATCCCGTCGAGTGAATCGGAATACATTAAACGAGGCTGTTTGTTGGCCCATTGACCATTCATCAGCAAACGACCATTTGCCAGATGCCTGGGGCTTTCAATGAAAAATCCTTGGGCCAATCGTTGAGGTTCGCTCCAAATCAAGCCGTCCTGGGACGTTTTGTAGAACAACGAATTCTTTTCATGAATCGGACTCTTATCGACAATGGCCGTGTAATAGGCCACCAACGTCCGACCCGCGACGTGAAAACCGGCTGAGACACAAGCCAACGGACCGTCCGGCCCATCCGGGTCGGCCGCCAGTACGGCCGGCTGGGACCAGCTCTTGCCATCGGCTGTGTACGAGTACAAAACACGCTGGCCATTATGATCCTCATGCACGATGCCGTTGGACCACATCACGTAAAGCCGATCCTGATAGACGCCAATATTCTGCTGGTGACAAAACTTGTAACTTTTTGCCTTCGCATCAAAGAGAACCTGGTCTTCGCCCGGGATCGGATTCAGCCCTAGCGATTCGGGCTGCTCTTGATCAAACAATCCTCTGGCAGTCTTGATCAAAGGACCAGATTGCGCCTGCACCTGACTGACACCCAAACAGGCTATCGCGCCGACCACGCACAGAGCAAAACAAGCTCTGAAGATCCTGAACATGGAATTCCTTTCCATTCGCGTATGATTTCTCGCGATCCAGCCCGCTCTTGTGGCCCGGCTGGGACGACAGCCGTTCCCCATCACCGGTGTCCATAAGCGGATTTTAATCTCTCAGCAAGAACTGTCAATCTTACGATCAACGATGGGTCCACTGTCCCGCCCTGTTGGTTACCCGTTTTTGGTTGACAAACCCATCGACTTGAAAATCACCGCGCTGGCAAACTTTCCATCGTTGAGTTCCACAGGCTACTTGAAATCTGCAGACTTTTAACCTTCAAAGGCAACATCACCAGTATTATTTGGCAAGATACAAAACATGGATCAGCCAGATAACTTCACATTCACTTCGTTGCGACGAAGTCCCAATTCTTTATAAGTTTCACAAACTCTCTATAGAAAAATATTCACCGGTCAAAAAGCTCGTCCAGGTTCCCGATATTCGATAGCAATGTCGCAACATGTCAATAACGTCTGCCGACACTCGGCACTCTTTCAGTTCGTCCGCTACCTGTGGCATGGGCGGACCGGATACCTTCCTACTTGGTTTCTCCTGGCCAATTTGTTTTAATGAACCCCCCTTGCTTGCCTTGCTCTCTAGTGTGACCAATACCACCACCGTCGCCCACAACGGGAATGACCCTCTTAACAGGATCCAGCATGATGCGTGTGAATCGGCGAGAACTGTTTGGCGTCTCGGTGGCAAGTGCCACCGGTGCGATCCTGACCAAACCGTGTCTCGCAACCTCAGCCACTTCCCAAGATCCAATTCAACTGGCCGTGGTGGGAGTAAGAGGCACGGGCCAACGTCATTTGCAACAACTTCAAGGGCGTCGTGATGTGCGCATCGCCGCCTTATGTGATGTTGATCAACAAATGCTGGGCGAGGCACGGAAAGTTGTCCAGAATTTCGATGGACACGCCCCCGCCTTGGTCGAAGATTATCGCCAGTTGTTGGATGACCCAGCGATCGATGCCCTGATTATTGCCACTCCGAACCATTGGCACGGTCCACTTGCCACCAACGCCGTTCAGGCAGAAAAAGATGTCTATGTCGAGAGTCCCTGCAGCCATGTTTTCCGAGAAGGCCAGGTATTGATCCAAGTTGCCCGCCGCTTTCGCCGGATTGTTCAACATGGAACGCCCATGCGATCCAGCCAAGTCACGGCACGTGCCGCCGAATTGCTGGACGCGGGCATCCTGGGCACTATCAAAATGTGCAAGGCCTGGAATTGCCGTCGACATTCCTTCCCTCAGCCCGCAGCCAACAGCCCTGTACCAAAACATGTCAACTACGACCTGTGGCTTGGCCCAGCTCCCCAACGCCCCTTCAACGTCAATCGTTTTCATGACAATTGGGTCTGGTGCCGGGATTATGGTAATGGCGGCATAGGTGGCGATGGGATTCACGATCTCGACATGGCCCGTTGGGCCTTGGGGGTTCAATCGCATCCGGAGCGAATTACCACGCACGGCAGCCGGATTCACTTATCCGGTGAAAGTGACTTTCCTGACAACATGACGGTGGCCTATCATTATCCGGCGGGGAAAGTCCTGCTTTACGAAGAGCGTTCCTGGACCCCGTACGGCTTGCACGGCTTCACCAACGGTAGTGTGTTTTACGGAACCGAAGGCTGGATGGTCTTTTCCCGACAGGGCTACTTTCAAGTTTATCTGGGAGACCGGGGTGAAAAGGGACCCGGAATGCGCGGTGGTACCGGACAGCAGCAACACCTTGATAATTTTCTGGATTGCATCCGCACTCGCCAACCAACCACAGCCCCACCCCAAGAGGCACACCTGTCATGCAGTTTGGCGCACCTGGGAGAAATCGCCTACCGTGTCGGCCATGTACTCGATTTTGACGCCAGCGGAGAAGCCTTTCGGAATATCGAGAAGGCCAACCAATTACTAAAAAAGCAGTACCGCTTACCCTGGGCCATTCCCAGCAACGCCTGACATCCTGGAATTCTCAAGCGGGTAACGAACCAACACCACTACTTGACTGGGCCAACCGCATGACAAGGTCAGGTGCCGTGCGAAGGCAAGTCACCCATTTTTTGAGACAGGTCTCACCAGGTTCACCACCTCGCCTATGAAATGGTCAAAACGACCTGTCCTGACAATAACCCTGGGGAGATAATCCAGATGATGTCCACCAACAAAATTGGCTGGCTGGTTTACAGCCTGATCATGACTCTGAGCTTCCAAACCGGACCGACCGGTTATGGACAGCAACGACCCCCACAAGGCAAGCCTGACGCCCCGTCCCCACCTGGAACTCGTTTCCAACCGCACGAGATCACCACCAACGCAGACAATGCAGAAGAAGTTTACGCCGTCGACATGGATCGCGATGGCGACATCGACGTCCTCTCGGCCTCTGTCGACGACAACAAGCTCGCCTGGTACGAAAACGATGGGGCACAACGGTTCACGCCTCACACCATCTCGACCGAGTTCGTCTATGTTCGAGCCGTCTTTGCCGTGGACCTCGACGGCGACGGGGACATGGACGTCTTGTCCGGATCAGGAAAAGATAACACGGTCGCCTGGCACGAAAATGATGGATCCCAAAATTTTACCGCTCACGTGATCTCCGATCGTGTCGAACATCCCTGCTCGGTGTTTGCCATTGACCTGGACGAGGATGGGGACGTCGACATCTTATCGGCTTCTCAAATTGACAACATGCTCGCCTGGTTCAAAAACGACGGTGACGAAAATTTTACGCTGCACGCGCTCAGCCGCAATGCGCCTGGGGCACACTCCGTGTATGCCATTGACGTGGACGGGGACAACGACCTTGACATCACGCTGGCCTGCTGGAGCGATTCGACCGTGCGCTGGTTTGAAAACGATGGTGCAGAAAATTTCACCACTCACATCATCGCCACAGGAATTCTTTCGACGAGTTCCATTTGGGCGATCGATATGGATCAAGACGGTGATGTGGATGTCTTGGCGGATTCGGCCGAGGATGACGCTGTTTACTGGTTCGAGAACAACGGGCCGCAAGGCTTTTCTACCCACACCGTCACCACCAATGCCGATCGTGCTTATGCCGTCTCAGCCGCTGACCTGGACGGCGACGGGGATGTCGACATCCTGTCCGGATCCGCATACGATGACACGATTGCCTGGTACGAAAACAATGGCTCCCAACAATTCACTAAGCGCGTGATTACAGCCGCTGCTGACTATGCCTCTTCAGTCTTTGTCATTGACCTGGACCGAGATGGTGACAGGGATATCCTATCCACGTCGGGCCGCGACGATACGGTTGCCTGGTATGAAAACCTTG
>Ga0310342_100001188_pt1 | contig 15947 bp, 7 predicted proteins | sample S15DNA20500_MG_FD_206155 | JGI IMG/M metagenome (GOLD analysis project Ga0310342, IMG submission 206155) | Marine microbial communities from station ALOHA, North Pacific Subtropical Gyre - S1503-DNA-20-500_MG | ecosystem: Environmental > Aquatic > Marine > Oceanic | place: Pacific Ocean: North... | reverse complement strand
CAAAACTTTGACTGGCCTGGCAACAACTGGTATGGGGCCCGACGGGTCCCGGACGGGAAGTGGATTTTTCTTTGCTGGGATAGCGAGTGGGGATTGGGGTATCGCCACTCTGGTGTGGATGCTCACCTCTACGGCACACACACCGATCCGTACGGTTTCATGGACAGCGGAGGTGGAGCGAACTACGGCCTGATCAGCACGTTGTTCCGCGCAATGCTTGAAAATCCAGGCTATCGTCAATATTACCAGCAGCAAGTCCGCGAACACTTACAAGGCGCACTGACAACCGAGAACATCATGCGGCACGTTCACCGCCACCGTGACGCGATCGCCACCGAGATGAAGCATGAGTTTGAAACCAGGAACTACAACTTGGAGCAGTGGAATCAACAGCTTGCTGAAATCGAACGTTTTGCAAACTATGCTCCCAAGACATTCCTGGCCCGCACCGAGGAATACTTCTCATCCAGAGCGGTCCCCAGTGGTAACAATCGCCTGGTCTTTACCGAAGCAGAGGACGGAAGCCGTCAGGTAGTTTATCGCACAGAGAATGGCCAACTGCATGAACTGGTTTCCTCTGCCGATGTCAGCACCGTGACCAATACGATCGTTTCTCTTCCGCCAAACGTTCCCCCGGCAGCTGGTCGGCCAAGTGTCTACACGCGGATACCAGGTGAACGACATCTGCTCTACCGGGGAGATGATAATCATCTTCACGATTTATTAATGCCGGCCGCCGGAGACAAGGACGCCGCCTGGCAGCACACAAACTTGACAGAACTACTGGCACAACCAGTGGCCCGCTGCGATCCGTCGGTAACCGTAGTTGATGGCGTACCACACATCGTCTACGTAGGCCAGGATTCCATGACGCATGAGCTCTGGTATGACGACGCGTGGCATCACCATCCCTTGCCGTTTATACCGCGACCGGCCAGCGACGTTGTCATCACAAGCACACCAGGTGCGTTGCATGCCAACTACCGGACGATTTTTGGTGTCCCCTGTGAACAGACTCTTTCCAAGGAAGCGGCTGCCAATGGTCAACGCAACTGGTCGCACCGGATCTACCATCGATTGCCAGCAAAGGGGCAGCCGCTCGGAGTTAACGTGGGCGGCAGAAGGGGCCTTATTTACCAGGTAGCTGAAAAATGGCCCATTCATGAACCTTTTGTCTTTCGCTGGCATGCGAGGCGAGAGCCTGGTTATCGCAAATACGACAGCGGACGTAACCGGCTCGTGCAAGTTTGGCGCAGCGGCAAACGTTACCACGAAATAGAGACCATCGGCGAGCTTCTGCCCTCGGTCGTCGGGAATCCGTCCCTGCTCCATGATGCCCCAACTGTTCGTACTCCGAGTGGTGGAGAGGCCACGTTAGGTGGAACTCCAGGCTTCCCGAAGTATACTCCAGAGTCTCCAAGCCCCATGCCTGCCCAGCGCAAACAGCAGTACCTGGTTTACTGCAACGCCGAGGGCCATCTGCTGGAAGCGACTTTCCGACAGGGTACCTGGAAAGTGATCGATATAACTGAAGTCACCTGGGCACCGCCCTCGAGCGGCGAGCCGACCGGACTTGTTTCTGCTGTGAACGGCGTGCGTTACTACGTTTACCGGGGGCGTGATGGACACCTGCACGAGGTCCGCTTCCTCGGTAGTTGGAACCACCGTGACCTCGGCCCGCTCGAAGAAACCGCGTCAAAGTAACGCTGGCGCTGTTACTCGCGGCTCTGCAGCTTGAATTTAATCGCAGGTAGTGGCACCTTGGTGTAGTCCGACGCCTCTTCGCTGATCTGAATAGCGCAATCGACCGGTACATCCTCAAACTGCTGCCGGCGGCCACTGGTGGGCCAGAACACCTCGAGCCGATCAATTCTTTCTGCCTTGCCGACTCCCAGGTGTTGCCGCAGCGGGTTGGCACCGAAACTGCCGCCACTATTGACCCACTTGTAAACGCTCCGTTTCTTTCCCCCCTCGTTGATATCGAGTCGAATCCTGGCACCGACGCCTGCGCGGTTGGACTTTGTCCCCACGAGTCGAATCACGATCCAATGATTGCCAAAGCCAGGGTTTTCGAAGAGTGCATTGCCGAAACCATCACCGGCATACGCTCCACCCAACTCGGTAAAAACATCCTCGTCGCCATCGTTGTCGAGATCGGCAAATGAAACACCATGTCCTTTTTGCAAGTGGCCAAAACCACCGGCCGCAGTAACATCGGCAAACCCGTTACCGCGCAGGTTGTGAAACATCAAGTTCGGCATCAAGCCAACATACTCTGGGTACCCAGTACCCAGGTAGAAATCTGGAAATCCGTCGTTATCCAAATCTCCAAAATTTGCGCCCATGGGATGTGTCACCCGGGTCAGCTTTTGCTCTCTCGCCACTTCACGAAATCCGCCCTTGCCATCTCCCTGGTAAAGGCAATCCGGTTCCGCCGTGTGTTTCAGGCCAAGATAGTCTGCCGCTACATCGCGCACCGACCACAGGCAGCTGCCGGCATAGATGTCGAGGATCCCGTCGTTATTAAAATCCCAAAACCAAACGGGGAACCCGCTGTACGGACGCACAACACCCAGTGCCGGCGCCACATCAGTAAACGTGCCATCTCCGTTGTTGTGGTAAAGACGATTTGCACCTTCCCTTTCCGGAATATCGCGAATGCCGGAAAGGTTCGAGACGTAGAGATCGGGAAGCCGGTCATTGTCGTAATCACCCCACACCACGCCCTTGGTAAAACGGTTGTTCTCAACGCCAGCGCGGCGAGCAATATCAGTAAATTTCCCCTGGCCGTCATTCTCGAACAACTGGCTCGGGTACTGCTCGTTGCCAACGTAGAGATCCAGGTCGCCATCGTTGTCAAAGTCAGCCCAGGCGGCGGTCTGCGTCGGATAGTGTTCCTCGCCCAGGCCAGCGTCGAAGGTAACGTCTCGGAAATTCCCCTGGCCATCGTTGCGCAATAGTGAATTCGGGTAACCTCGCCCCACTTCGTCCATCCAGGCACCACGCAAAACGAGGATATCCACATCTCCGTCATTGTCATAATCGGCCTGGATCATGTTCAGACCACCGGTCAACCCGACCAGGCCGGCTCGCTCGGTTCGATCCGAAAACCGACCGTCGCCATCGTTGTGATAGTACCGCATCTGTTCCCCCGGATGGGTACTCGATACGACGATGTCGTGCAGCCCGTCGTCATCAAAATCATCCACGATGCTGCCACCCGACAGACTGAACGTATCAACGCCCAGTTCCGCAGCAATGTTGACAAAACGTGGAAACTCCTCGTCTGATTCAAACACCTTGGGCGGGACCAGCCACTCGGCAGGAACTCCAGCGGGATACTCTCCCAGGGCCATATAGGCAACGTTCAATAGCCAACGCGACTCCAGGTCATCGGAATTGCGCTGCATTGCACCGGTCAGGTATTTGATGGCATTCTTGGCAGCGTCTTGTTGGACGTGTATGCCGCTGCTTTGGATTGGAAAGATGCAGCTCTCACAGGTGTTGCATTCAATACAGTTTTTGGTTTCCGCCAAACGCCAATACGCCACGCCAAGCCAGTGGAAACTGTCGTCGAGCGCGGATTGTTGAGCCTTTGTAACGGGCTTAATCTGTGGGACCAACTCGTTGGCCGCCAGAAAATGCTCTATTGCCTCCTGCGTCTTGCCGATCCGCAACGCTTCAATACCAACCTGCAAATGTGCTACATACTTTTCTCCGAGCGTCGTTTTCGCCGGCAGCGCCGTAAACGCGCTGAGAGCGATACGATACTTTTTCTCCCCGATGTCAAGATGGTCAACGGGCACGCGCTTCTTCACATCCTCGAGTAACACCAGCATCCGTTGGTGTCCGTCCAAGGCCGCTGAAGTCGGTTTTCGGCACCCTGAAGTGACGCTGATTATCGCCACCATGAGCAATAGGCAAAGCCGGGGGGGGATCATAATGTCAGTATTTCACCGACCACGATGACTGTCAAGCGCGATTGAAATGTTGTTTTCAACAGGGTTATACTTGCATTACCTGTTCCGAATTCCAGGGGCATAGGACCTCACTGATGCCAGACAAAGAAACCACCTCGGTATTGCATCGCTTTGTTCGCCGCCACCGTTTGGCGATCCTCGGCGTAGTCGGACTGCTTTGCATATTCGTAGCCTGGTACCTGCGTGCCAACTCCGACGAGAAGCTGTTGACAGCTGCCAGCGCCGCGTTGTCGCAAAACGATCCGTTGAAAGCCGACAAGCTGGTGACACAATATCTGCTGAATCATCCCGATTCGTCCAGGGCACTGGTCATTGCTAGCCGCTCGGCGTGGAGTTTGGGCCGCAAAGAAGATGCATTCGTTTGTCTTGAGCAAGTCAAAGACGACGGCAGCCCTTCTTTCATCGAAGCCCAGCGGTTGGTTGTCGAGTTCGCCCTGCAACTGGGCGCACCCACTCTCGCGGAGCAATCGCTACGTCTCATCCTGCGGCACGACCCCAGTGACTACGAAGCCAACGACAAACTGATTACCGTCTTAAGATTTTCCGGACGGAATTGGGAAGTGCTGCCATACGTGCGCCAGTTAATACGGACTGGCCATTCCAAAGCCGAGTATCTTCTTCCCGCCGGCTCCACCGAGACGATGTGGATTTTCCCCGCTGACATGCCGCTGGTTGAACGATCCGTTGCTGCCAACGATCTGCAGGTGCTCACCGGAGTTGCTCGCGAGCAAATCGCTGAAAATCACTACACGATCGCAAAACAGATCTTGCAAACAATTGTAAGGGAAGATCCGGAGCAACCAGAGGCGCAGGCGTGGCTGGGACTTACTTTGCTTCAGTTGGGGTCACAGCCAGCACTTCGGCAATGGCATAGCAATCTGCCCAAGTCTGCAGATGCGCATCCAGAAATCTGGTATGTCCGTGGATTATGGGCAAAGCAGGAACAAGATCCCTCGGCGGCCGCTCGCTGTTTCTGGGAAACCCTGCAACGCTATCCGCATCACATGGGCGCAAATTATCAATTGTCACAAGCGCTGGTTTCTTTGGATCGAGAGTCGGAAGCCGCACCGTTTGTCCAACACGCCAGCCGCCTGGCCGATCTCAAGTATCTAGTTGGCGCGATTCAAAACGACCCCGAAAAAATGCAGCCAGTTGCCGAATTGATGGAAACCCTGGGTCGTCATTGGGAAGCGATCGGTTGGTGCCAAGTGGCCTTGTCAGACGACCGTGTGGACTCACAGTGGGCCCGTCAGAGCCTGTCACGGCTGCAGGCGACCACCGATGACAAGACGCCGATGACGCTGGCGGCGGCTAACCTGGCTCAGAAAATCGACCTCTCTTCGCTTCCGTTACCAGATTTGGGTAAAACAGTTTCAACCCAGCCGGTCCGCTCGCCTGAGGTGACCGATGTCTCGTTTACCGACACGGCTGTCGCAGCCGGATTGGAGTTTTCTTATTTCAACGGCGCCGACCCGACCGTCGGCCGATCCTACATGTTCGAATTTAGCGGAGGCGGCGTCGCCGTTCTCGACTACGACGGCGACGGCTGGAGTGATGTCTACCTGACCCAGGGATGTGCCTGGCCTCCCGACCCGGCTCAGCAGCAAACTCGCAACCGCCTGTTCCGCAACCTGGGCAACGGGCGTTTCCAGGATGTCACCGAGCAGTCAGGCCTCGGCGACAATGGCTTCGGGCAGGGTGTAACTACTGGCGACTTCAACAACGATGGCTTGGCGGATGTTTACGTGGCTAATATCGGCGCAAATCGTTTGTACCAGAACAATGGCGACGGTACCTTCTCCGATGTGACGTCCGAAAGTGGTATTTCTGGGGCGCACTGGACGGTCAGTTGCGTACTCGCCGATTTCAACGGTGATTCCTGGCCCGATCTTTATGACGTCAACTATCTAGGTGGCAAGGATGTTTTTACGCGCGCATGCAAGGAGAAGGGTAAACCAATTCAATGCTCTCCGATCGATTTTCCCGCGGCCCAGGACCAGGTCTACCTCAATCGTGGAAATGGCACTTTCCAAGAGGTCACGAAGGAAGCTGGCATCGTGGTGCCGAACGGGAAAGGGATGGGAGTTGTGGCAGCAGATTTTGACGGGTCGCGCCGCTTGAGTTTGTTTGTAGCAAACGACATGACTGCGAACTTTCTCTTCACAAACCAGACGCCAAAACGCGGTGACAACCTTACCTTTAAAGACCGCGCCGTTTTGGGAGGACTGGGCTTCAACGAGGAGGGCCATGCTGACTCCTGCATGGGGATTGCCGCCGGTGACGTGAATCGCGATGGCCTGCTCGATTTGTTCGTAACGAACTTTCGAGACGAGGCCAACAATTTCTTTCTGCAGCGCAAGGGTCAACTATTTGACGACGTGGCGCGGCAATCCCGGTTGCGCGAATTTGGTTTCCTCTACGAGGGGTGGGGGACCCAGTTTCTCGATGGGGAACTGGACGGCTGGCTTGACATCGTCGTTGCCAACGGACACCTGGAAATTACCGATCCATCCTGCCGGATGCCCACACAGTACTTCTACAATCTTGGCAATGGCCAGTTTGCCGACGTGCCGGCGGCCAGCCTCGGCAGCTATTTCAAGAAGGTCTCTCTCGGGCGGGCAATCGCCCTGGTCGACTGGAACCGGGATGGGAAAGAAGATTTTTTCGTGACGCACGTCGACTCCCCGACCGCCTTGCTGACCAATCAAACCAAGCAACATGGACATTTCCTGGCCATCCAGTTACGGGGCGTGATCTCCAGCCGGGATGCCATCGGCACAACCGTCCGGGTCACCGCCGGTGGTCAAACATGGACCCGGCAACTGAAGGCGGGCGATGGTTTTCAGGCCAGTAATCAGCGGCAACTTGTTTTCGGACTGGGATCAGCAGAGGGCATTGAGTCGGTGACCATTTCCTGGCCTGCCGGCAGCGACCAGACGTTCACAAACCTGGCAGCGGACCGCGAATTCCTCTTTATCGAGGGACAATCCGAGGCGAACACAATCCCACGATAACAGGGGACTGTTCCAGCTATCTTCAACCGTGGTACGATTTCTGGCTCAAACCCTATCACTGGCAATTCACCCCCTGGAAACAATTTCATGACCCGTTCACGCTCGACACGACGTGTTTTCCTGCAATCGACCGCCGCGGCCACCATGCTCGCTTCCGGGGTCGCCCCAGCCATCCTGGGTGCCACCGACAAGACCGATTCCAAGCCCAAGGTGATCGGCCCGGAGGGACATCGTTACGAGATCCATCATGACTTCATGAAAGTTCCCGATCATATTCGCTGGCAGGACACGCACGGGGTGGCGGTCGACGCCGAGGGACTGATCTACGTCAAGCACCGGACCAAGACGGCCGAGGTGATGGATTCAATCGTCGTCTTCGACGCGAAGGGAAAATTTATCCGCTCCTTTGGCAAGGAATATCACGGCGGTGGCCACGGGATTGATATCCGCCGCGATGGGGGTGAGGAGTTTCTCTACCTCTGCGACAACAAGGGCTATATTGCCAAGAAAACACTCCAGGGAGAGACCGTCTGGCAGCAGACAGCCCCCAAGGTTGATGTCTACAAAGGGGCCAGGCCTTTCGTCGTCAAAACGCCCGGCAAGTACGGGAAAGGGGTCAAGTTCAGTCCGACCAACATCGCCTTTGCGCCCGACGGCGGGTTTTGGGTCGGCGACGGTTATGGATCCCACTACATCATTCGCTATGACAAGGATGCCAAGGCGACCGGCTATTTTGGAGGACTGGGATCGAAGAAGGGTCAATTCGAAACGCCGCACGGTCTCTGGTGGGATGACCGTCCCGGGCGGGAGGCAGGTCTGGTGATTTGCGATCGTGCCAATGCCCGCCTGCAGTACTTCGACGTGGATGGAAAATACACGGGGAGTGTCAACGAGGTCCTTTTTCCGGCAGACATTGATACCCGGGGAGACGTGATGGTTGTTTCCGACCTGCATGCCCGCATCACCCTGCTGGACAAAAATAACGGTGTGATTGCCCACCTGGGGGATGACCCGGCGTGGCGCAAAGAGGTACTGGGAGATAATTTCTCCATGCGTCGGCAACCGGCTCGCTGGAAAAATGGGCGGTTTATTCATCCCCACGACGCCTGCTTTGACCACCAGGGGAACCTGTATGTCGCCGAGTGGGTGGCAATTGGACGGATCAACTTCCTCCGCCACGTCGGTTAAAGGAGCAGAACCAGGTGATCGGGAGCCACAGCGTGAAGTTCATGACCAGCACCATCGCCACTCTGATCGCAGTCCTGCTGCTGACAGCTGCTCCCGCCACGGGTGAGGAGGGGGCAGACGAAACTGACAAGAAGGTCCCGACCCTTGGGGATGTCCATCGATCGGACCGTTCTTATACCCTGGTCTGGCAGGATGAATTTGGTGGGACCAGGCTGGATCGAAAAAAGTGGCAGGCCGTCGACGATACCCGGACCGGTAAGTACGGGCACGGGAACGGCGAATCACAAGTCTACCGTGACACAGAAGGAGATACGTTCCAAGTCAGCAATGGAATCCTAAGCATTACAGCCCACCATGTTCCTGGCAAAAAATACCCGCTGCGTGACAAGTTCCAGGGCCCCATCAAAGGCCAGGTGGAAAACCTGGATTTCACCTCGGCAAAACTGACAACGGAAAAACTGGCCGCGTTCACCTACGGAATATTTGAGGCACGAATCAAGAATCCCACCAATGACAAAGGTCACAGGACGGCGATTCCCAGTTGGCCAGCATTCTGGCTGTTACCGTCGGCAAAGACTGCCCCGTTTTCCGGCTACTGGGACAAGGCGGCTGCAGACCGCAAGCTCGCAGCGGCTCACAGCAGTTGGCCCTACAGTGGCGAGATTGACATCATGGAAATGTCAGGACGTGCCACCAGGCTCTACCATGGCGGAGCCGTCTACCACACCAGCCCGCGCAACTGGACGGTTGGCCACATCGGCTGGTACTCACACTACCGGCGTTATGACGGCAAGATTGATCCGAAGCAGTGGATTGCCGATCAAAAGCTGGCTGCGGATCTCAAGGCAGGACCAGAAGAACAATCCTATGTTTCCAGCTACCACGTTTACGGTTGCAAGTGGACCCGCGACCGGATCATCTTCACGTTCGACGGCAAGGCCTGGGGACCGGGGCTGGATCTTACCAAGCGGGCCAAGTTCGGCGGGAAAAAGATGTACCAGGGGTATCCCTTCTACGTGATCCTAAACCAGGCGATCGGGGGCAACTATTTTGGCGTCTGGGGACCAAACGCTCCTGGCCCGGACAAGCAAGGCAAGAACGAGCTCTACGACACCACACTCTTTCCACAAACGATGAAGGTGGACTGGGTGCGCATCTACCAACAGAAATAAAAACCACTAACCGGAAAAACGTGAAACCATGCGAAAGATCGTGACCTGCTCCGCCTTGATCATCAGCTGCGCAATCCTGGCCCCGGCCAGTGCCCAGTCACTCGGCAGATGTTTGTCATCCGGGTCGTCGCTCCCTAGAGAAAATCTGGCCGCTGACAACTCATTGCATCAGATCGTTGCTGGTTGTCGATCTCGTTTCACAAGCGTGTAGACGCAGGGAACAAGAAAGAGTGTCAGCACGGTCGAAACGAGCATGCCGCCAATCAGGGCGCGGGCCAGCGGGATCATCGCTTCGCCACCAGGAGCCAGGTGAAACGACAACGGGAGCATTGATGCGATCAACACTCCAGCCGTCATGAGGATCGGTCGCAAGCGAATGCTGGCGGCGGAAACAGCGGCGTCTCGCACGCTGTAGCCACGTTCACGCAACTGGTTGGCAAACTCGACCAGCAGGATACTGTTATTCACCACTACGCCGATCATCATGAGCGTGCCCATCATCGATTGGATGTTGATCGTCGTACTGGTAATGAACAAGATTGCTATCACGCCAGTCAGTCCCAGTGGCACTGCCAGCATGATGATCAGTGGATCGACAAATGAACGGAATTGGGCCAGCATCACCAGGTAAACCAGGATGGCTGCGACCGCGATACCGATTCCAAGGGATTGAGCTCCCGTTCGCATCGTCGTTACCGGACCACGAAGCGTCGTCGATACGCCGGCAGGCAGTTTCAGTTTCGCCAATTCTCGTTCGACGTCCGCAGCTACCGAACCCACGTCACGGCCATCCACGTTCACGTAAACATCGTTGACGCGAGCAATGTTGTAATGACTAATTTCAGCTGGAATATTCACACGGTTGACAGTCGCGACGTTCGAGAGCGGCACGGTCACTGGACCGTTTGGCCCCTCGATCGACAAGGGAATATTGTGGATGTCCTGGAGCGACTTAGCGGTGTTGTTCTCATATTGAACGCCCATGAAAAAGTCGGTACCCGATTTCGGGTCGATCCAGATCGTCGAGTTATAACCAAGGCTTGATCCATAGGCTGTCAGGATTGATTTAGCGACCGCTTCCTGGCTGAGTCCCAGCAGACGAGCCTTGGTTCGGTCGACTCGAATGTCGAGTTGCGGATAGTCAAGTGACTGGGCGATCTGCACGTCCGTCGCTCCTGCAACGGCGGCGAGCGATTCAACCACTTCCTCGGCCACATCGCGGCACTGAGCTACCGTACCGGCTGACACCTGCACGTTGATGGGGGTCGCTGACCCTTCGTTCAAAGCAGCGTTCACGATACTGCCACTCGTGAACAGGAACTGCTCACGGGGAAACCGTTCTGCCAGCAGTGGCCGCAATTTCTTAACGTATGCGTCGGTACTCGTACGGCGTCCGGATTGTGTCAAATTCACGACAATAAAAGCCGTGTCGGGACCGGAATTCGGACTCAGGATGGTCGAGAAACCTGCTCCCTTTCCAACGGGCAGGCCAATATTAGATATCAAGGCTTCGAGTTCATCATTGGGAACAACTTCCTTGATCACGTCTTCAATCTCGGCAACCAGGATTTCTGTTTTTTCCAGTTGGGTACCGGGAATGGTTTTCAGCCGAATTTCGATCGTGCCAGCATCCACGCTGGGAAACAACTCCGTGCCAAGTTGCGACAAGAGCAGCAGTGACCCGGCCACGAGAACCGCGGTGCCAGCGATCACCAACCAGCGAAGTTTCAAGGCACCGGCAAGAAGTGTGGGGTAGAGGCCGATCGGTCTTCGGTCGACATCTTGCCCCTCGTCCGCTGGCTCCAGGTTCTCACCACTGGACCTGAGAAACCGTCTGCAATAGGCGGGTACGATCGTCATGGCAACAAAGAAGCTGGCGCCAATCGTCGTCGTGGCAGCAACAGAAAGCGGTTCGAACAAGAAACGAATCATGCCTGAAAGAAAAATGACTGGAAGGAAAACAGCGAGCGTCGTAAGCGTACCGGAGAGCACAGGCACAACGACTTCGCTGGCACCATCCTGGGCGGCGTCGACGGACGACTTGCCCATCCGCAAATGCCGGACGATGTTCTCGACGACGACAATCCCCGCGTCAACGACAGTCCCTACCGCCAGCGCGATACCTCCTAGCGTCATCACGTTGATGGTATGTCCCGTGAAGTAAAACGCTAGCGCTCCTATCAGGATCGACAAGACGATGGTCAGGACAATGATCAACGTCGGCTTAAACTGCCTGAGAAAGACTCCCACGACAATGGCCACCAGGATCGCTCCGAGTCCGACTTCGTACATTAGATTTCGCATTGCATTTCGAATGTAGGAAGACTGATCGCTAACGAGTGTCACGTCGGTCGCCGCCGGGATGTCACCGCGTTCTTTCATTTTGGGAATTTCAGTGGCGATACCCTCGTAAATACGATCCACGACGTCGATCGTGTTTTCGCCCGGTTCGCGTAGCAGTGGACAGTAAACACTCCTGTTACCGTTTACGCGGACGATATTATATTGAATCGCTGCATCATCCTTGGCGTAGCCAACATCACGGATGAAGATCACCCGTCCGTCTCGCGACGTAATGGGTATATTGTCAATGTCATCGGTCGTGGGGAGCGTATTGACCGAGTGCACTTGGAGATCGATACCACCGAGCTTAACCGTGCCACCAGCCATCACGAGGTTGGATTCCTTCATTGCCTGGACGACGTCGGCCGCGCTCAAACCAAACGACTGGAGCTTAACGGGATCGACGTAAATCATCATTTGGCGGAACTTGCCACCGAACGGGTGCGGGATCTGCACACCCTTAAGTCCACCCATCTTGTTACGTATCGCGTAGTATCCAATCGAGTACAATTCTTTTTCGCTGAGACCCTCACCCGAAATCGCCGCCAGCACTACGGGCAAGTTGGCCGGTTCGCTGCGGAGCGTGAAGGGGAACTCAATGCCGGGTGGCAGGTGAAACATGTCACTCGCTTCGAGATTAACAATATCGTTCATCGCCGAACTGGGATTGGTGCCCGGGTGGAAAAAGATCTTGATCATCGAAGCGCCCGGCATCGTGCGAGATTCCTGGTGTTCGATTCCACCGGCCAGCGTGAGTGCCCGTTCCACACGCGACGTAACACTCTTTTCCATTTCACCTGTTGGCAAACCCGGGTAGGAGAAATAGCTGACGACCACCGGCTTCTTGAAGTCGGGGAGAATGTCGAGGGGAAACAGCGGCATAACCGCCAGTCCCAACAGGCAAAGGCCCAACGTCAAGGCAAGCACGACGTAGGGATTCTTGATCGCAAATTTTATCAGGAACATGGACTATCAATCCGCATGTGGGCTTCAGTTGACGTCTACCGTTTGACCAGCCTTGAGTCGATGCAACAGTGGTCCGATGACTCGATCGCTGCCGGTGAGCCCGTCAATGATTTCAATCTGCGTACCATCATCCAGACCGGTCTGGATTTCAACGATCGCAACTTTGTTAGAAGCGTCTGCGAGGTAGACATAGCCGTTGCCCGTGGCATCGAAATGGACGGCGTTGACCGGTAGCGTGAGTCCGCTGCCGGGAGGGACAAGCGTGATGGCGGCCTGGCCGAACATGCCAGGTCGAATCCGACCGTCCGGGTTGTCCAGATCAATCTCGACCAGCATCGTTCGTGTTCGTTCGTCCATGACACCTGCTACACGGGAAATCTCTGCCGTGAAGACCTCGCCTGGTAAAGCTTGTAGAGTAATCCTTACGGAATCGCCCAGCGTGGTCTCGGGAGCGTCACGTTCCGGTACGTAAACTCGCACACGCACCTTGTCGTACTGCGAGACGACGAACAGCGGTTTGCCCTCTTTGCCGGAACCGGTTTGGGCATTTCGAACAAGATCACCCGGTTCGACATTCCGCTGAGTGACAACACCGTCGAACGGAGCAATGACTTCTGAGTACTTGATCAACTCATCCAGTTTTTCCAATTCTCGCTGGGTCACCTCGGTTGCCGCCTTGGCGACATCCAGGTCAGCATTTTCGGCGTCGACCTGGGCCTGTGCCAGCGTCAATTCAGCCTTCGCCGCCATGACCGCGGCTTGGACAGCCGTTTTTTCCGCGAAGGCAGCCTCATATTTCTTTTGAGATTCATCCTGTAAACGCTCGGCCACGGCCTGCTTCTTAACCAGGGCTGTCACGCGATCCAACTCGACGCGAGCAGCACTCAATCCAGCGTCTGCCTTAGCAACTTCGGCTACAGCCTGGTCGCGTTTGGCCTGATAGGACAACTCACTCGCCTTGGAAACGGCCAACTCGGCCGTCGCTCGGCGTTCATTTGCTTTCATTTGTCGGATTGTCGCCAACTGGACTTCTCGCTGCCTGGCCATTTCCGGGATGCTAATCTTGGCCAGCACATCACCCTTCTTGACGGATGTCCCGATGTCGACATTCAGGTCGGTCAGATAGCCAGCCACCTTGGCAAACACCCGCGTCTCGAAGTGGGCGTGAACGGTGGCGGGCTGCGTCGTGATCCGCTCCATCGTGGTTGGGACTGCGGTCAGGATGTCAACGCTGACGGTACGGCTCTTGCTGCTATTCACACCGCTCACGGCGGCCGGACGACAGCCAGTGCTGCAGACCAAGCTGATTACCATGACCAGTGCCAGCATGGGCACCCAAGCGATTTTCATCGAACTACCTTTCGAAATCGGAAAACTCCTCTCCCTAAAGAGGCGTAGTCTCCATGTTAACTGGGGTTAAATAGATAGCAAATGGCAAGTTAGCAAAGGTACATCTGGCAAGGAAACCGATACCGATTATTCCGTTTTTTCTGATGAAGCAGTCTGTAACGGGTCGAAAATCTATTAAGGGACTCTCGCGCTGGGCGTGGTGTGGGGTCAGCTAGTCTAGTGCTCGTTGAGAGGCATCAGTTCAATGGCCATGCGTTTCCTGGCTTTTTCTATTCTGCTGGGAAATGTCGTCATCACCGGCGGCTGCTTGAGCCTGAACCAAACCCCTGGCCCGCGAACCGGCCTGGCCACAACAGCCGACCGTGGCGTCCCAAGTTCCAGTACCGTCCAACTTGCGACGTTTGATGAACCCAGAGAAACCGGCTCACGTGAGGCGTCTGAATTATTGCCTGTTCCCCGCACCAATAAACTGGCGAATGTGGCGCTAGAACCGCGGACGATCCAAGAGGCGCTCAACCCTCCGGTGAAAGCGGCTTCAGTCGAGGCGGATGCGGCGACCATCGACCTTGATTTGACGGGTGCGTTATCGCTTGCCACGGGCCAAAATCCACAGATAGAATTTGCCGCCGCCAAGTATCGCGAGGCCTATGCTCGACTGGAGGCCGCCTATGCATTGTGGCTTCCTTCGCTCCGCGCTGGTGTGAGCTTCAATCATCACGATGGAACGTTGCAAACGGCTGGGGGAGGTGTGATTGACGCCAGCCGTTCGTCGTTTCAACAAGGATTAGGAGCGGGTGCTGTGGCTGCGGGTTCCCCGGCCGTGCCGGGTGTCTCGAGCCAGTTTCACTCCGCCGATGCAGTGTTTCAGCCAATAATTGCCGAACATTCTGCATCTGCCCACGACGCGGCAATGCAGGTCACGACGAACGACACGCTGTTGGCCACGGCGCTGGCTTACCTAGATTTACTGCGCACAACGCAACAGTTGCGTATTTCGGAAGAGACACGTGACAGCGCGAAGAAACTAGCTGATTTAACCTCGTCCTTCGCCAGTACGGGCCAGGGATCGCAAGCCGACGCCAACCGTGCTCGCTCGGAACTGATCCGGCACCGTGTCGAACTGTCTCGTGCCAAAGAGAATCGACGCGTGGCCAGTGCCCGCTTAGCGGAGTTTTTGAGCCTCGATCCTGCCGTAGAAATCGTGCCGCAGGAGTCGACCATCGTTCCCATCGATCTCGTGTCGCTGGAAATGTCAGCAGGCGAGTTGCTCGCCAGTGGGCTCGAAAACCGTCCCGAGTTGGCTGAGTTACAATTCCTGGTCTGCGAAGCTGTCTACCGTTATCGTCGCGAGAAGTACGCCCCCATGCTGCCAAGTGTCTTACTTGGTGTCAGCCAGAGCAGCTTCGGCGGTGGGTTTGGTTCGAACATTGACAACCAGCGGAGGCGGTTCGATTTCGATGCGACCGTCTATTGGGAACTGCGCAACTTCGGATTCGGTGAACGGGCCAAACGGGATGAAACGCGATCGCGGTACGATCAGGTCGAAGCACAACAAGTCGGCATGATGGACCGCGTGGCTCGCGAGGTCGTCGAAGCACACGAACAAGTCAAGTCACGCAAAGAACGAATCGATATCTCCAAGTTGGGCATCAAGTCGGCGACAAATGCCTACCAGCGAGATTTGGAACGCATCCGCGAAGGCGAAGGGCTTCCCATCGAAGCGCTGCAGTCGATTCAAGCTCTTGACCAGGCTCGCCGTGAATACCTGCGGTCGGTCGTCGACTACAACGCCGCCCAGTTCCGGTTGCAGCGGGCCCTGGGGTGGCCGATTCAGTAGCGAATAACTGAAGGCCAGGTGTTGGTAGCTATCACAACCACCTGGAATGCTCCATACGCCTCCAGCAACGTCATGATCTGCTGCTGGATCCAGCCTT
>Ga0310342_100001187_pt1 | contig 15950 bp, 16 predicted proteins | sample S15DNA20500_MG_FD_206155 | JGI IMG/M metagenome (GOLD analysis project Ga0310342, IMG submission 206155) | Marine microbial communities from station ALOHA, North Pacific Subtropical Gyre - S1503-DNA-20-500_MG | ecosystem: Environmental > Aquatic > Marine > Oceanic | place: Pacific Ocean: North... | reverse complement strand
GGTCGTGCTGGGCCCGAACGGGTCTGGTAAAACGTCGCTTTGCCGGATAGCCAGCCTATATACGCATCCCTCGCACGGACGCGTCGTAGTGCTAGAACAGCAACTAGGCCGTACAGATGTTCGAGCACTTCGAACTAGAATCGGCATCAGTTCTCACGCCGTTGCCGACATGATTCGGCCCAGTCTTCGGGCGGTGGACGTCGTGGTGACTGGTAAGTACGCGGCACTCACTCCTTGGTGGCACGAGTACAGCGACGCTGATCGCCGTCAAGCTATGGCGCTTCTCGACCGATTCGGTTGTAGCCATCTCTCCGAGGCACGCTTTGGCACGCTCTCAGCCGGTGAACGCCAACGGGTACTGCTAGGACGCACGTTGATGAATCACCCGCCGTTACTGATACTTGACGAGCCCACTGCGGGTCTCGATCTGGCTGGTCGCGAACAACTCGTCACCCATCTGGCGAGCATGGCGTCCACGGATGACAGGAGTGCCATTGTGCTCGTCACGCACCACGTAGAGGAGATCCCACCCGGTTTCACGCACGTGCTGCTTTTGTCAGACGGGTCCCTATTAGCTTGCGGCCCGCTCGAAGAGATCCTCACCGCCGAGCGCCTTTCCGCGTGCTTTGGCGTAGCACTCAAATTGGAACGACTGAACGGTCGCTGGGTCGCATGGGGAATCTAGTGCTGCCACATGAGCGTAGATCGTCACAGAAGTTTTCTCTCAGAGCGTTCGTGCGAGGGCTTTCGTGGCTTCATCACGATACGACAGTCTTCTCTCTGTTCAGTCGTTGATTCTGGTAGGTCGAACTGACACAGAGGATGTCGATCAAGCTCACAGATTCGTCTTCGCTCCCAGAACTTTCTACCTGGGCACCAGCTCAAGATCGACAACCGTCTGTCGCCGTTTCGGTTGGTCGTGCGCATTATGGTCATAGTGGCTAAAGTTGGCGAAGCTGTACTCAATGAGTAACGTGATGATTCTGGCAACCTAACACCATGTATAAGACTTGCATCGACGAGCCGCGTCGTCTCCCATGTCAGGACCAAAGCATCGATAGCACCGAAAAACGCGAACGCAACGATCGCAAAGCCAAGGCACGTGGCGCTGACGCACAAACAATGTTCAACGTAACAGGCCGTGCTTCCTGTCAGCCTGTAGGCAGTCTGTAGACTGAAACGATCCCAAGTGACTCGTAAACGGCATCATCGCTCACCGTTTTGGCGTTACACTGCCTTTCAGATCCCAGGCTGGATCCTAGCCACTATCGGCGGCTGGTGGCTCCATGTGTCCCTTGATATCTCGGCGTGGGTCGCTCAAGGGATGCTCGTCATGTGGGTGATCAAGGACATCGCCCTTTATCCCTTCCTTCGTTCCGCCTACGAAGTCGACGACCGGCAACCCATCGAACGGCTCATCGGCGAACGCGGCACCACCGTCGAGCCACTAGCACCCAGCGGATACGTGCGCGTAGGGGGAGAACTCTGGTACGCCGAGACCAAGACCGAATCCGAAATCAAGTCAGGCGTTGGCGTCCAAATCACCGACGCTAAAGGGCTAATGTTGACCGTTTGTCGCACGATGCCAAATTCCCCTGAGGACCCACGGAAATCTTTTCCTGTACTACAGCACCCACCACAACCCTAAACGGGAAGCGATGACCCATCGTTCCCCCGTTGCGTAAGGCCTGCTCGTTGAGCAGACTGAGGGCGGAAGCAACCAGTCCGCGACAGAACCTACCGGTTAACTAAAACTATTTCTCGGACATGAGATCGTCCCGATACCATTCAACGGTACGTCGAAGCCCCTCCTCAACCGTGACCCGAGCCTCGAACCCGAGCAGGCGACGCGCAAGTCTGACGTCGGCCTGGGAATCGCGGACGTCACCAGGTCGCCAGGCTCCGTAGATAGGCTCCACCGTAGCACCGGTCTCCACCCGAACCGCCTGAAAGAGCTCGTTGATAGAAGTACGGCCCCCTCTCGCCAAGTTAATAACCTGACCTGACAGACCGGGCGCACGGCAGGCCGAGAGAATACCTTCAGCAACGTCTGACACGAACGTGAAATCTCGTGTCTGCTCCCCATCACCATGGATCGTCGGCTGGCGAGATTCGGCCAAAGCTGATACGAAGAGCGAGATGACACCCGAGTACGGCGAACCGGGTGGTTGGCGCGGCCCGAACACGTTAAAGAATCGAAGAGATACCGTATCTAGTCCGTAGAGTGCTGAGAATTGGCGCGCATACTCCTCTCCTACCAGTTTGTGCAACGCATAGGGCGACAATGGCGCCGGACGCATTTCCTCGTCCTTTGGCAACGATGGCGTGTCGCCGTACACCGAGGAAGAACTCGCCAGGACAATGCGCGTGACACCTAGGTCACGCGCAGCCAAAAGTAAGAGTAACGTCGCGTCGATGTTGGCGCGATGGCTCCGAAGTGGGTCCGAAACAGACCGTGGAACCGATGGAATCGCCGCTAGATGCACGACATAATCTGTGCCGGTCACGGCCCGAGTAGCCGTGCCAGGTTGAGCTAGATCCGCCTCGAGAAACTCGACCGAGTCGAGCCGCTCGACGTTCCGGCGGCTCCCAGTCGAGAGGTCGTCAACGATGCGGACCGTCTCACCCCGCTCAACCAACGCGTCTACGACGTGCGAACCGATAAATCCAGCTCCACCAGTGACTAGATATCGCGCCATCAGGAACCAAAAAGCTACGTCGGCGGGAACTGGTTGCGGGCGATCCCCGGGATTACCTGGAGTGCATTCGCGTAGTAGAGCTTGCGGAGGACTTCATCCGGAAGGTCTATGCCATATAGCTGCCAAAAGGCATGATAACGCCGATAGTAGTCGAAATACTCATCACGGGTCTCGAAGGTTCGCCAGTAGTACGGGAACTCCTCGGGTGCATAGCGATCCTTACCGAACAGGACACGGTTCTGGTACCGTGTAAAGAAATCGCGAGCTGTCCATGGCTGCCGGCCGAGCTCGTACAAAATCGCTGCAGTTTCCACATAGACGTTTGGCAGTCGGTCGAGAAGCTGACCAAGACGACCCAAGTCGTTGGCATGCCAGCCCATGTGCGCCGCAATGAACCGAGTATTCGGATGACGCGCGAAACGCCGGTCGCGCTCAGCCATCATCGTATCGAAACTAGGGTAGCGGTCCGCCGGCAACCGACGACCTGGTAGCAGCGTAAGTTCAAGCCATCGTTCGTTAAACGCGTCGATTGGGTCATAGAACGACTGCGGCTCACCCACGTGCATCAGCACTGGGATATTCAATCGACCTGCCATTTCGAATACCGGATCAAGCTCCACGTGGTCCACCGGCACCCGTTCACCATTGCCATCACGCACGTCGATTCCGAAATTCTTAAAGAACTTCAGACCGACAGCACCTGTGGCGACGTCTTGTTCGAGTTGCGTGGCAGCACGCGATCCAAAGCCCGGCTTCACGCCACCGCTAAAATCAACATTAGCGAAAAACACCATACGTTTTGGGTGCGAGCTGTTAGCGATCGCTTCAAAGCTACGTCGTAGTTGACCGCCCGAACCGCCACTGAGATTGACAAGAACCTGTAAATTGAGTGCATCCATCTCCACGACGATCTGGTCCCACCGCGAATTACTAAGACCCGACCGATGGTGACTGTGAACATCGATCACAGGATACTTAGCCTCTGGCACGTCGTGCACTGGAACCACCAGCGTCGAACGCGGCGTGTACTCCTCAACCGTCAGGACGGGTTCATTCACCTGCCGTGCACCACCTCGCTGCGCTTGAACCATCACCGAAATAAGCACGCCAACGAGTACCAGCGTACCGACGGTGATCGTGAAACATCGAAACATCAGACCTCCGGTGTAATTGTTAAGGAAGGTTCCATCGCAGTCGAACCGTAAGCCGAATTCTGTGCCGCGAGCACTCGCCAAAGCGAGCGCCCCCGGTGACGACCATTCCTCTAGCCCCGCCATCGCTAGCGGGGTCAAGCGACCTACCCGGAGGCTTCGGACGGGCCGCCCTGATAACGCCTCCCTATTTGGTCTTGCTCCGTGCGGGGTTTAGCCTGCCATCCACCTTACGGTAAATGCGGTGCGCTCTTACCACACCTTTTCACCCTTACCCGTCTTCGCCCAAACGGGGTCAGTCGGGCGGTATGTTTTCTGTGCCACTTTCCTTCAGGTCACCCTGACCGGGCGTTACCCGGCGCACTGCCCTTCGGAGTTCGGACTTTCCTCTCCGTACGCCCGTCACAACGGGCTGTCCGCAGCGGTCGTCTCGTCAACTACGACGGAATGTCAAAGAACTCTGGGTCACCCTGTCAGCGTTCTAGCTGAGGTGGTGCTGCTCGCGTTGCCAATAGAACTCGCTCACTAACCTCATAAAGTGCGAACGACATCGCAAACATATTATCGACACCCGTTGGACGAGCGTCAACACGTAACGCCACTCGAACGTCGTCAAAACCGGTGGTCTCCCCCGTCGTCATGGCCATGACCCGTCCGACCTAGTTCCGACATCGAGTGAACTACCCCGACCTGAATTTGTACTCCGTACGATCACAGAACAGTGGCACATAGAGACTCATAACACTCAATCGAAAGCAACTCTCCTCACGGAACTTGCTCCGGACGACCGCATCCTCCAGGTTCGTAGTAGTAGCAACCAATTCCCCGCACGAGACCAGTGCGTCCATCCTTCTCGCTAAGTGCAGGAATGCACTCATAACCCAGGCACTTAAGCGTCAGCTCCAACAACTGAAGGACGTTTCATTCGTCGTCAGCAACCGGATTTTATGATTAATGATCAAGAAGCAGTAACCAGTGGACAGGAGGTCTGGGGATTCTCGACCCGCTCTGTCTATCGCCCTCTATTTCCTACTTGAGCAATTTTCCGAACTCTGTTTCGTCCAGGACGGCCACGCCGATCTTATGAGCCGTTTCGATCTTACTACCAGGTTTAGAACCAATGATGAGGTAATTCGTTCTCTTACTGACGGACGACATTACCTTCCCGCCAAGCACTTCGATCGCCTGTCTCGCATCATTCCGCGACCATGATGCCAGAGTGCCAGTAAGCACGAAGATCTTACCGGCAAGTGGCTGAGAGCTAGCCTTTGCTGGATCGGCCTTGGGTCTCACACCTGCAACACGTAAGGCATGTAAAAGTTTACGGTTTTGTGTATCGCCAAAGAAACTGTGCACCGAGGCGGCCACGATCGGCCCGATTTCAGACACTCCCTCAAGTTCCTCGACCGAAGCCACCATGAGAGCGTCGATGGTGCCGAATCTACGTGCCAGTACGTGCGCGGCCCCGGCACCTACATGTCGTACACCGAGACCGAAGAGGAAACGCCAGAGAGTGTTCGTCTTACTCCGTGTGAGCTGAGCAAGCAGTTTAGCCGTCGACTTTTGACCCATCCGGTCCAATGACTGAACCGCCGCAGCATCGAGATCATATAGATTAGCAACGTTCTTCACGAGACCAATGTCGACTAATTGTTCGATCAGAGATTCGCCGAGCCCTTCGATATTCATCGCACCACGCGAGGCAAAATGTTGAAGTGCACGACGGAGCATCGCCGGACAGACCCTGTTAGGACAGCGCCAGACCGCTTCGTTGGCTGGTCTTTCCAATTGTGTTTCACATGCAGGACACCGTGTCGGCATGACGAACGGCTGTGGCTCCATGTCCCCATCGGCTCGCCGATCAACAATCGGCCTCAGGATCTTCGGGATGACGTCACCGCCCTTTTCGACCAACACGACGTCACCAGGTCGAATGTCCTTTCGAGCGATCTCAAGTTCGTTGTGCAGTGTCGCCATCCGGATCGTGGAGCCAGCAAGCCGTACTGGCTCAAGCACCGCGAACGGCGTTACCGCGCCCGTTCGACCCACGTTGACTTCGATACGTAACAACTGTGTCGTTGCCTGTTCCGCTGGAAACTTGAAGGCTATCGCCCAACGTGGAAACTTCGAGGTCGCACCGAGTACATTGCGGGCGGAATGCTCGGCCACTTTAACCACTACCCCATCCGTATCGAAGGCCAGAGATGCTCGTTTGTTCGACCACTCCCGACAGAATCTCAGTACCGCGTTGATGTCATTACACGATTGCCAGTGCGGTTCCACCGGAAACCCCCAGTCGCTCAGCTTCTCAAGTACGGCGGGAGCTGTAGCCGTGTCACCAGCTGACGTTCGACCCACCACCTCATAAACCCATGCCCTAAGTCCGCGTCGGGCGACAAGAGCCGGATCTAAATTCCGCATCGTACCGGCAGCCGCATTACGTGGGTTTGCAAACTCCAGCTCACCAGCCTCTACCCGTTCATAATTGACGCGTTCGAACACCACACGAGGAAGATAAATCTCGCCACGCACATCAATCCGGTCACGCGGGGCCTTCAGTAAACGTAACGGGATGGATCTGATAACACGAGCATTTAAAGTAACCTCGTCCCCACGAACTCCGTCGCCCCGCGTCACACCACTCGTGAGACGTCCGGATTCATAGGTCAGCGCGATACTGAGACCATCAATCTTTAGCTCGACCACATAGGCGACGCTGTTTGGACCACCCAGCGCCTTACGTACCCTCTCATCGAACGCGCGCATCTCGTCGTCAGTGTAGGCATTGTCAAGACTGAGCATCGCCTCCACATGATCAACTGTTTTGAAGCTTTCGACCGGCCTACCTGACACGCGCTGCGTCGGCGAGTCGGAGGTGACCATCTCGGGATACGCCACCTCAAGCTCTACCAGCTCACGCATCAAAGCATCAAACTCTCCGTCTGAGATTTCCGGGGCGTTACGAACATAGTAGAGCTCTTCGTGGTGACGAATGCGATCTCGAAGAGCTTCGATCTGGCGGGACGGGGTCTTCACAAGAACGGGCCGCGTCAGCGATCCCGAGTGAGCACGTAGTCCGGTAAGGCTAGCAGAGCATCGCGCTCTGCTGACACCGGAAACACATCAAGGTATTGCTTGGCGGCGGTCGCGTATTCCACCGCCTTATCGTACGCGTAATCAATCGCGTGGTGCTCGCGGAGCAGATCTGATAGTTCCTGCCAGGCCTCAAGTGAAATATCCCGGTCATTGACGGCGGCTCGAATGAGTTCACTGGCTCGCCCAGAATCGTTTTGCATCAGACGAATCGCAGCCAGTGTGACTTTACCCTCGCGCAAGTCACCACCAACCGGCTTTCCAAGCGCCGTCTGGTCCGCGGTGAAGTCTAGCAGATCGTCCACGAGCTGGAATGCCACTCCGAGATTAAAACCGTACTCCCGTAACGCCAGACGCTGCTCACGGTCGGTAGTTCCAAGCATGCATCCAATCTCTGCAGATCCACCAAATAAAAAAGCTGTCTTGCGACGAATAATTTCGAGGTGCTCGTCCTCAGAAATATCTACGTCGCCGGCCTTCGTCAGTTGATACAGTTCCCCCTCGATCATGCGCAGTGTTACGTCACACAATAGCCGAACTATGTCGATCGAATCGTGCGTAAGAGCCATTCCCATCGACTTGATGTAGAGATAGTCACCTAGAAGCACGGTGATCTCATTGCCCCAACGTGAATGCGCCGCCAGCCGACCGCGTCGCAAATCCGAATCGTCAATGATGTCGTCGTGGACCAACGTCGCTGTATGAATGAACTCGACCACCGATGCATACAAAACTGCACGGTCGCCTTGGTAACCGCTGAGGCGTGAGGCCATCAGCAGCAGTGCCGGGCGAACTCTCTTGCCACCGCTCGCCTGGATGTAGCGAGCCATCTGAGGAATCACCTCAACACCCGACTGGATATGATTTACATAGGCCTTCTCGACGGCATCCAGTTCGTCCCGGATCGGCTCGAAGAGTTGCGAGAGGTCGGCCGGAACGGCCGTATTAAGCAAAGGATTCACGCATTTAGGATCACACCATACTTTCGCTGCAAGTGTCAACGTGCCAAGCCTTTAGAGACTTTCGTCACGTTCAAAAAGCGCGAAAAACGCCTCGGTTGTCGCTTGTTCGACCCCACTACGCGACTCACCGCGAACCTCAGCCAGCACTTCGATAACATATGCTACCCAAGCGGGCTCGTTCCGTTTGCCACGATGAGGAACCGGGGCGAGATAGGGGCAATCGGTTTCAGCAAGCAGTCGATCCGCCGGTACAATCGCCGCCGCCTCTCGAATGTCGGCCGCTCGGCGAAACGTCACGATACCTGAAAACGACACGTAGAATCCAAGATCGAGTGCCTGGCGTGCGAGTGCCACATCACCACTAAAGCAATGAAAGACACCCTGCACCTCGCCGGCACCGTCTGTCCTCAGGATCTCGATCGTGTCTGCATCCGCTTCACGCGTGTGGATGACAACCGGTCGACCAACCGCACGAGCGAGATTAACCTGGCGGCGAAACACTTCGCGTTGGATATCTCGAGGCGCGAAATCATAGTGATAATCGAGCCCAATCTCGCCAACGGCCCGTGCCTTCGGAGATGTCGCGAGGACCTGCCGCACAGCATCATCGACCGCGTCGAGCCGACCTGCGAAATGAGAGGCCTGATGAGGATGAACACCGGCTGCAAACCGAATTTCAGGCCAGAAGTGAATTAAACTCTCGGCTCGCCGCCGGTCCTCTGCGTTAGTTACGTCGAGAATGCACAGCGCTCCATTAACGCCGGCGAACCGTGCCCGCTCGACGACCGCGTCGAGATCGGAGACGAACGCGTCATCGGTTAAATGGCAGTGCGAATCGATCATATAGAGGTGCAACGAGTGATGGTCGCTGGAAGGCCCTGATCTCTACAGTTCTGAACAGTGTGTTCACCATCCCATTTTCTCTCTATCGCACCTTCGCACCGGGTGGAATTTGATCGGGCTCCTCCGGCATCAACAACACCGGTTGGCCGTCAGATGACGTGGCAGCCAGAACCATTCCATTTGACTCGAGCCCCATCAGCATCGCCGGTTTCAAGTTGGCGACGACGATCACGTAACGCCCCTCAAGCACATCCGGTGCATATGCCTTAGCGAGTCCGGCTACCACCTGCCTCACACCTGAACCTATGTCGATCTCTAACCGGATCAACTTCTTAGATCTTGGCACAACCTCCGCCCTCACGATACGCCCCACGCGAAGATCGACCTTCGCAAATTCGTCGATCGAGATTCTTTCCGCCTCTGGTGACCTCTTCTCCTCATCTGGGGTCGAGGTAGCCGTCGTCGCCGATACAAACCCAGTGTCGCCCATCTTCGTCTGCTCCTTCAGTCTCGGAGGCTGAAACCGCATGCCTGGGGTACTGTTGCCATCCGGGTCAGTATCGAGCCTCGGCCACAGCGCTTCACCCTTGACGATTACACGTTCGGCACCCGGCGATGCCCCCCAAACCGCGTCTCGCTCTAGATCGAGCGCCGACACGTCACGCGCTTCACCAACGCGAGCCAGGACCGTTGCACAAGATTGCGGCATCACTGGCAAAAGTAGTAGCGCCGCGATACGTACAGACTCACTGATATCGAACAGGTGACGATCCAACTCCATCGCCCGCCCCCGGTCCTTCGCCACGTTCCATGGCTCGACACTGGCAATGAATTCGTTCGTACGATCGATCAGGGAAAAGGCGGCGGCGACACCCTGATGAAGCTCTAAGTCATCCATCGCCCGGCGATAATCCGTTACGGCCGCGAGCGCGGTGTTGGCCAACGGTCCCGGTGAGTTGGGCGGCACCACCAGCCGTCCCTGCCGATATCGATGTGCCATCGACGCCAAACGGCTCACAAGATTCCCAAAGTTATTCGCCAGGTCGACGTTATAACGATCCTCAAAGCGGTTCCAGGTAAACTCCCCATCGTGACCGAACGCGATCTCCTTTGTGAGGTACAGCCGAAGCGGATCGGGACCGAGCCGGTCAGCAGCCTCAAGCGGATCGACCACCGTTCCGACCGTCTTGCTCATCTTCTGACCTTGCCACTGGACCCACCCGTGGCCAAATACTTGCCGAGGTAACGGTAGACCAGCACTCATGAGCATTGCGGGCCAGATCACACAGTGGAAACGCGTAATGTCCTTACCGATCACATGCAAATCGGCTGGCCAACAATCCTCAAACAACCGATCGTTAGTACCAAAACCGACACCAGAGACATAATTGATTAGCGCGTCAACCCAGACATAAACCACACTCGAGGGATCGCCGGGCAGCGAAATCCCCCAGGCCTGACCGGTTCGGCTCATCGATATGTCGTCGACACCTCCTTCTAGAAGCCGGAGGATCTCGTTGCGCCGCATATCGGGTCTGAGGAACTCTGGGTTCACCGCATAGTGATCGAGAAGCGCTCCGCGGTATTTCGAGAGCCGAAAGAAATGGTTTTTCTCCTTGATCCATTGTGGGGGCTTCTGGTGAACGGGACAATTCCCATCGACGAGGTCCTTCTCCTGCTTAAAGGCTTCGCACGATACGCAGTACCACCCCTCATAAAAACCTTCGTAAAGATCGCCGGCGTCGGAGATGCGCTGGACGAGCTTAGTCACCGCGATTCGGTGCCGTTCCTCTGTCGTCCGAACAAAGTCATCGAACGAGATATCGAGTCGCCGCCACACGCTCCGAAACGCCTCCTCCATCTGGTCACAGTAAACTAGCGGTTCGAGACCAAGCTCGTTGGCTCGCTGATAGACGTTCTGCGAATGCTCGTCGTTCCCCATCAGAAACCGCGTCTCAATCCCACACAACCGCTTGTAACGCGCAATGACATCGGCCGCAACTTTCTCATGTGCGTGCCCAAGATGAGGCGGACTGTTGACGTAATCGATAGCGGTGGTCAAATAGAACTTGGACATTTCACTAGAGGCACGGATTCAGAGAAGGTCGGTCATCCTGTCCCTACACCTCACCGCCACCCTTTGTCACTTTCTTTCCAAATATGCTTTCGTGGCGATAGCCTGAACGTCTTTCACGGAAAGGCCGTGCTCGCGTGCAGCACGCGCACAGTCCTCGAACTCAGGTGCTGCGTTAATGGCTACATCGTCCCGCCGCGCCACCTTGAAGCGAATTTGTCCGATAGGGGTCTCGACATCGATCTCATCACGTTGTAACCGCTCGCGGCTCATCTCCGTGAACCGAACACCAATAGTCGTCGTTTCCTTGAAGAACACGCCACTCAACAGCTCACGGTGCTGCGGCAACGCAACAACCGTCACAAGCGTGCCCGGCCGGTTCTTCTTCATTTGGATTGGCGTGTAGAAGACATCAAGAGCACCTTCCTCATACAGGCGTTCCATCAAAACGCCAAAAATCTGAGGATTCATATCATCGATCTCACACTCGATGACAATCACTTGCTCGAACGTGCCGATCTCGACAGCTTCTCCTACAAGGACACGCAGCACATTCGGCGTTCCCTTAAGATCTAAGTCGCCCGCGCCATAACCAATCTGACGCACCTCCATCGAAGGAATCGGTCCATACGCGTCCGCATACGCTGTCACTACCAACGCTCCTGTTGGCGTTAGCAATTCCGCGCGGATCCCTGTCGAATAGATCGGCACACCTTCGACAATCCGAGCGGTCGCGGGGGCGGGCACCGGGAGCTCTCCATGCTCGCACCGCACTGTGCCAGATCCGACGTTCAGTGATGACGCAACAATCCGATCGGCAGCGAGCTCTTCCAGTAAGAACACAGCACCAACGACGTCGACGATCGAGTCGAGAGCTCCTACCTCGTGTAGATGGATCTCTTCCACAGGTCGCTGATGAATAGCCGCCTCAATCTCCGCGAGTCGACGAAAGAGTCCGCCCGCACGCGTTTTACTAGTAGCAGAGAGATCAGAACGATCGACAATCTCAATAATCTCCGCGAGGCCGCGATGATGATGGTGATCGTGACCGGGAGGAGCGAGACCACCATCTGTCCGCACACGGAATTTGGTCGCTCCGACACCGTTCCGATCGACCCGTTCAGTCGCGAGAGTCACACCATCAAGACGCAGTGAGGCAACGACATCGCGCAACCCGTCGATCCGAAGACCCGTATCGACCAACGCGCCGAGGATCATGTCTCCGGACGCACCGGAGAAGCAATCGAAGTAGAGAAGACGCGCCATCAGATACGTCCAGTTTCTTTAAGGCTGTAACAGTTAGTATCCACTAACTTGGAATATTCCTGCACATCGATCCCCATGAGCATCCTGTCATCAACCAGTCCCGCCCTCAGTGCGGCGTCGTCCCTACTCGGTGCCAAAACGCCCGAGGGGTTGGGTGTGGAAAAGGGCCGCAGAACTGCGCTGATTGAGCTTTTCTTGTGAACGGCTGTGCGACGCGAGCCACTACATACTGACACGCGTTCCAGCCTCGTGCCGCCCGCCGATACTCGACTTTCATCGTACTACATCGACTGATCTCGGCCGCAGTGGACCATAGGCGATCTGCGCAGGCAGAAAGTTGTTGGTTACCCGATAGTTTCAATCACGGGCGTCTGGTACATAGGTCCACCGGCCGCGTACCGTGATTTCAGCAAGTCCGGTCAAATACAGCCCGTTGTCAGTCCAGTCGACATGTTGGGAACCACCTCGGGACACCACATCGACACTCCGATGCGCACCTCCATGGATAGCCGCCGCAACTGCCGCGGCACAGGCACCGGTACCAGAAGACGCCGTCTGACCGACACCGCGTTCCCAGATGAGAATCCGTAACCGATCCGGCTGAACAACCTCAACAAATTCAACATTCGTTCCGTGTGGAAAGAGTGAATGAGTTGCCAGACGTGGCCCTAGCCACTGGAATCTTGCCGCATCAAGTGATGGAGTCAACACTATGCATTGAGGGTTGCCGACAGAGAGTACGACCGCAGCAATTTTCTCCCCTGCAATCTCAATCGACTCTTCCCGAAGGCCATGGGGGTTGCCCATGAACGCCCGAAACGTGTACTGCGGGTGATCCGTCTCGAGCAGTGCAAGTCTCTTGATACCGCCGTCAGTCTCAATTGTGATGTCATCAAATGGTCCCTCGCGCAATGTCTTAACAGGAGCCTCGGCAATAATCGCGGCAAGGCACCGCACACCGTTACCTGAAACCTCAGCGTGGCTGCCATCCGCGTTGAACAATTTCATCACAGCACCGGACGCAGTGCGGCGGTACAGAATGAGGCCGTCACCCCCTACACCGAGATGCCGATCGCATGCAGCCCGAGCCACAGACCGGTATTCCCCATCGACCGTCCCCTCATCAATAAACAGAAAGTCGTTGCCGTAGGCGTGGGCCTTGATAAATTCGAGCGTCATCAGGGAACATCCATCCCCTGAAAAACCCAGGTAAATCCGGCGGTGACGCCGATAGTGGGATCGCGAGGTGTCAACCCCGCGATAAGCCCAGCATCGAACCGAACCGATCCGCGTGTAAAACGCGTCCCGACCCGCATATGCGACGAACTGTCGGTTCCTGGAGGCGGTTCTCCACGTCGTGTGTTGGCGTGACCATTGAGTTCGGTAACAATCTCAGCAGTCTCCGTCACAGCCCGTGCTACAGACACCCCGTACACGACCACATCGTTCTGCCGGTCACCACGCGTTGGGTCGCTGAGGATCCCTAGACCAAAATTCCCTACGACGCGTACCGACCCTATTGTCTTGCCAACCAAGAGGGTATTAACGAAGTCTATCGTGTCGAGACCAAGGCCGCTCTCATTGCCGGCATTAGGTAAACGTGTCGCAAAACGCAATGCAGCCGCAGGGCGGCGGCTACCCTCAGACAACACCAGAACCTTTGCCCCAATAACAATGTCATCCATATCCGACGTTGTGTCACCAGTGAAATTTAGCCGCGAGGACAACGGAGCCGTCAGCCGCTCGGTCACACTGAGGTTTTGATAGGAGATCCCGTCGATCTGGATTTCGGCGATTGAACTCACGCCGATGCTAACGCCCAGAGTTGGTGTCCGAAACCGATGACCCTCAAGTCCTGAAACCGAATAAGCCTTATCGCGAACGTAGTCAAACCCCCCCTCCAGCAGTACTAACCCACTCCCGATCGATTCAGGGTCCTCGGTAACAAGTGGTCGCTGTTGAGCCTCAGACACGGTCGTCCAACCCGCCAAAACAAGCAACACCGTCGAGAAAGTGAATATGCGAAGCAGCATCAGTTTTCCTTATTATTTGACGATCCACCCCACCGCTGGGTAGTCGGTACCCCATCGAATATAGGCCAACGCCGCCGCGTCGTACGCTGTGTGTGCAACGACCGGCGCGAGCAGCCCCTCGGTCCACAGAGCGAGGCAGCCAAGCAGACTCCCCATAATAGCTACCCAGCAGCCGAACGCGACGGTACCCCGCCCACCCATGTGCAGTACTCCAAAGATGATACTGGTCGGCACCAGTCCCAGCTCCGGCTGGACCACACCACGGAAAAACAATTCTTCTCCGACACCGGCAGCCACACTAATAACCACCACTTCTCGAAACCCGATGGCTCCGAACAGTGGTCTCAACGTGTCGCGATAAAACCGGCGTACGGCGACAACGCCGGGCACTGCTGGCGCACGACACAACAAATACAGGTTAACAACGGCGAATCCGCCCGCCGCCACCCCTCCGATCGCAACATCACGAAACCACCATCCACTGCCAAGCCGGAACGGGATATCACGCAACCCCATCCAGACAACCGCGACAAGAACAAGGACCGCTTCTCCGGCGACCGCCAACACCAGTAGCCGTGAGGGTTGCATAACTCCTGGATGTCAGAACCCACGCGCACTGTCGAGCAGGACGGTAACCGGACCGTCGTTAATCAGTTCAACGTTCATCGTCGCTCGAAACACACCAGTCCTCACGTTAATGCCACGCTTACGGAGCCCCAAGATCAGTGCGTCGTAGGCCACTTGAGCCTCTGAAGGTGGTGCAGCCCGCGCGAACGACGGCCGCCTCCCTCGGCGGCAGTCACCGTACACAGTGAACTCTGAAACGACTAACGCGGCGCCTCCGATGTCGTTTAGGGATCGGTTCATCTTGCCAGCGTCATCGTCGAACAACCGTAAGTCCCTGACCTTATCAGCGACGTAGTCGATGTCGGCCTGAGCGTCATCACGACCGATCCCGACAAGCACCAGTAGGCCAACCGCAATTCGATCGGAGACCTTACCATTGACGGTAACGGCAGCGGCACGCACTCGTTGGACCACGGCTCGCATTGATATTTCGGAAAACTTCGTGTGTGGAGGCCGCCTATCGTGTTGCGTCCTAGTGCCCCATTCCCATCATCGGACCACAAACACCTGAACGCGCATCACGTCGATAAAAAGAAAGTGCCGAAACACCACATCACTCGACACCGTCAACATCAAGCTGCTCATACCCAAGATGCTCACGCTAAAGGCTACAGGCTCCATTATCGACAAGGTCAAATTCCTTCATGGCTTTCGCTGCCTTGCGCGCCCGTCTGGCTTGTTGCATCGTCTGAAACGGTATGCGCGTGGAGTCTACACGAGAAGGAGTTGTCTGAGCGCATGACCCCAGGTCATCGTGTCGGCCTGACGGCGCGCCGCGACACCCAATCTCTCGGCCAGCCCAGCCTCGTTCATCAGTCGTCCAATCGCGATCGACAGCGCCCGAGCATTTGGCTCCACGATCATCCCGTTCTTTTCGTGGTCCACTAACTCCTCGGGTCCACCGCTGTCAGAACAAGCAACCACTGCCTTTGCCGAGGCAAAGGATTCGACAGTCACGAGGCCGTAGTCCTCCTGTGCACTCGGGAAGCAAACGGCACGGCAGCGTGCCAGATGGTCCAGCAACTCCTGTTCACTCACGCTCCCACACAACGTTACGCGAGCAGCGAGACCCCGAGCCGCGATCCGTTCCGCAAGTGCCACTCTTTCCTCGCCATCACCCAAAATGACACACCGGACCGCCGTTGCAGCAGGTTCGGCAAGTGCGTCAACGACTAGCTCAACACGCTTCAAGGCAGTGAGGC
>Ga0310342_100001185_pt1 | contig 15952 bp, 10 predicted proteins | sample S15DNA20500_MG_FD_206155 | JGI IMG/M metagenome (GOLD analysis project Ga0310342, IMG submission 206155) | Marine microbial communities from station ALOHA, North Pacific Subtropical Gyre - S1503-DNA-20-500_MG | ecosystem: Environmental > Aquatic > Marine > Oceanic | place: Pacific Ocean: North... | reverse complement strand
CTGCGCTAAGTGCCATGACCACAAATATGATCCTCTCCTTCAAGTCGATTTTTATCGGATGCGAGCGTTCTTTGAACCGTATCACGTGCGACTGGATGTCATTCCTGGCGAGAGCGACCTCGATCGCGATGGCATCCCTCGCGTCTTTGATGCACTGCTTGACGCGCCCACCTATCTTTTAATCCGTGGCCAATCAAACAATCCTGACAAGACCACAGCCATCCTGCCTGGCGTGCCTGAGATCCTTACCTTCAAAGAGTTGGAAATCAACTCAGTTACACTTCCCCTGGACGCATGGCAACCAGACCGTCGCCCAGGAGTGCGTGATGCCTATTTAACTGCGGCGAGAAAAAAAATCGCCAAAACAAAAGCAGACCTCGCCCGCGTTCAAAAACAACTTGCAGATGCCACGAAAAACAAAACGGATTTGCCCACCAATCGAAAGCGTGTGGAAAACACGACGAACAGACAAACACAAGCAGCTACGTCAACCACCGTCACCATGGTCCGTGCAGAATTGAAAGTTGCCGAAACGGCTGTTGACGTGGCCGCCGCTGAACTTAACAGCGTCGAGCACACGATCAAAGCCATGCAGCTTGAACCAACAGCCCATCGCAACAATGCTGGTGATCATCTTTCCGACCTGTCAGCAACAGCGCGCCAACAGATCGCTGCTGCGGTACGGGCTCAACGCAACGCAATCGTTTCCAAAGCACGACACGCCGTTGCCAATGCTGAACTCAAGCTGCTTGGTGCAACAGGTGACTCACAAGCGGCGGCAAAGAAAACACTTTCCCAAGCCTGCGAATCACTTGAAAAGGCACTTGCCAGTGCCCAAGCGGAAATCCAACCAACCGATCAATACACTCGTCTTGCGGGTGCCAAATGGACACCTACACGGTTTCTTTTCTCTGGCAATGATGATCCCACCATCGAGTTTCCAGCACAAAGTACCGGACGCCGCACAGCATTAGCGGACTGGATCACCGATCACCGCAATCCGCTCACAGCCCGGGTAGCCGCCAATCACATCTGGATGCGGCATATGGGCGCACCCTTGGTACCAACGGTATTCGATTTTGGAAACAATGGATCCCCACCGACTCACCCTGAACTCCTTGATTGGTTGGCTGCTGAATTAATCACAAACCAATGGAGCATAAAGCATCTGCATCGGCTGATCGTTAACTCGGCCGCCTATCGTATGAGCTCATCGATCGCCGGTGGCCAGACCAATATGGAAAAAGATCCCGACAACCTTTTCTGGTGGCGACGCCCGCCCATCCGGCTCGAATCTCAAGTAGTCCGAGATTCGCTGCTGAATCATGCTAAAACTCTCGACCTGACGATCGGCGGACCACCTGTAATTTCAACCCGACAAGCCGATTCGAAAAGACGAAGCCTTTATTTCTTCCATTCACATAACAACCGCAACCTTTTCCTCAGCACATTTGACGAGGCAACCGTCAATGAATGTTATCAGCGAGAACAAAGTATCGTTCCCCAGCAAGCCCTGGCATTGACCAACAGCAAACTTGTGCTTGACGCCTCGCAACAAATTGCAAAGAGTTTGTCTGACATCGCAAATGACGAAGCAAATTTTATTCAAATCGCCTTCAATGTTTTACTTGGCATAACTCCCGGGGAAGAGGAAATGTCAGCGAGCCAGAATGCCCTCCGGTCCTGGCAACCGTTTTCAGACGGCACGACAAACCATGTGCGCACGCAATTTATCCTGTCTCTACTTAATCACAATGATTTCGTAACCCTTCGCTAAGAAAGGTAAAAGATGCTGAGACAACATCACTCGCGTCGTACGTTTCTTTCCGATATGGGATTCGGTTTCACGGGGCTTGCACTGGGAGCCATGCTTGGACGCGATGGGCATACGAAAGATCGCTTCCACAATCAGGAAAGCCACTGGACGCCGCCAAACGGCCAACCCCATTTCTCTCCGCGCGCAAAGAGTGTTATCTGGTTGTTCATGAATGGAGGGGTCAGCCAAATGGAGAGCTTTGATCCTAAACCATTGCTCAGCAAATATGCCGGGAAAACAATTGCCGAAACACCTTTTGCAGACGCTCAAAATCCGAAAAAGCTTGCGATTGAACAACTAGTCGTTCCTGACGCCAACGGGAATCAACGAAACACTTTGTTTGAGCTACAAACGGGTTTCAGCAAGCACGGGGAAAGTGGAATCGCCATCAGCAACTGGTTTCCACACACGGCGCGTAACGTCGATAAGCTGGCCATTGTCCGCTCGATGTGGACAACCGACAGCAACCATGGGGCTCAAACACAATTTCATTCCGGCCGTCATCAAAATGACAGTCCCTCCCCTACCCTGGGAGCCTGGGTCCATTATGGACTCGGGTCGCTGAATGACGATCTACCTCAGTTTATCTCGATTGGACAGCGTGAATACTGGAACAACCGAGATGGTCGTTATCTCGGTCCGGCGCACGATGCAGTACCCTTGCGGATTGACCCCCAAAACCCGCTCGACTTCGGCCAGCCCGCACGACCCATTTCCCACAAATCACAAGCGATTGGACTGAACCTGACGCAACACCTCAATGCACTACGGGGAGTTGAATACCCTGATGATCCCGCGCTGGCTGCTCGGATCGCATCCTATGAACTGGCTTTTCGCATGCAGCAATCAATTCCGGAAGTGATTAACTTTTCCAACGAAACGGCGGAAACACAAGCACTTTACGGTATCGATGTGCCACACTGCCAGAATTTCGGCATGCAGTTGCTAGCGGCCAGACGACTCGTGGAGCGGGGCGTACGGTTCGTCCAAATCCAGCATGGTGGTGTTGGCGCCGGAGTTTGGGACGCTCATAAGGGCCTGAAGAATAACCATACCAAAAACGCCTTGGCTGTCGATCAACCCATTGGCGGATTACTCGAAGACCTCGACCGTCGTGGACTACTCGATGAGACACTGGTCATCTTTGCTACTGAGTTTGGCCGGACTCCGGGATCACAAAGTTCCGATGGGCGCGATCATCACATCTTCGGCTTCTGCGTCTGGATGGCTGGTGGCGGTCTGAAGCGCGGCGTGGTACATGGCGCCACCGACGAGATTGGCTTCCATGCGGTCGAAAACCGTCACTATGTTACGGACATTCACGCCACCATCCTGCAACAACTTGGACTCGATTCGCGCCGGCTGGAAATCCCCGGCCGCAAGCGACTGGATATCGACCACGGTCAACCGATCCAGGAAATCATCGCCTGACGAACCGCCAAGATCGGAACGCATCAGATTGGTTGATTTTTCAACTGAGCCGAAACGGCAAACTTGGCCCGCCTTCATCCTGGCCGTGACAGGAAATCCAACACGTTGCCTCGGCTGACATGTTGAAAAATTAACAACTTCGATTTCATTTACCATAAGACGAGTCAATGTCTAGGTTTACAAACACTCAGGAGACTTTATCTTCGTACCCGATCACCCAATAACAGCGAATTTCTCCTATTGGCCCCCCACCCTAAAACCGAAAATTGCCAAAACACGCGCCACCCGGATCCACGCCCTCTTTTTTGTGTTCTTTATGCTTTTTAACCATCTACCGTATTCAATGTTTCTAATTTCAGATTTGCCGGATGTCTCCATTGGGCAGCGGACACCCTTTGGCAACAGTTGAGAGGTCTTGCTGATCCCACCGAAGCGCGTTAAATTGCTGGGTTTAAGAGTTAGCGGGATCCACACCCTGTGGTTTTCTGGGCAACTCGATGGACCGCTTGCCAGCGTAGCTTCAATTGGCAGAGCACCGCATTCGTAATGCGGGGGTTGTGGGTTCGATTCCCACCGCTGGCTCTGCAAATGTGGATTCCTCCTTTTTACCGTGACTGCTGTTTTTTCGCCATATCTGTTGTACGGGAGTATAGAGAATGTCATTAGGTATCGACTGCGAATTGAAAGAAATCGTGCTTTCGGACAGTTCTTTTGGGCCGCGCGAAATTCACCACATAAGTAATACGATATCAAGCGATTTCTCCCAATACAGCGTGTTGCGAGATTCTGTAGCAGAGTTGGAAGCCCGCGAAGACCCGTCCCCGGCGGCAGCAGTTCGACAGGGCGTCTGTTATTTCCTGTTGGGACGTTACCGGATAGCGATTGAAACATTGACTCAAGCCGACGGCGGCGCTATTGCTCACTTTTATTTGGCTAAGTCGTACTTTGCTCAAGAAAATTATGACAAGGCAAGCGCCAGCTATGAGGCAGCTGCAACCGGCGGGTACGATCATGACGAGTGTACCCTTGGCCGAGCTGAAGCCACACGTTACGGAGGTGATCCGGTAAAAGCTCTCGAAACTCTTGATGGGCTCTCGGGAGCCGTCGAGCAAACGGCCGAGTATCTTTACCAACGAGGAGCAACGGTCAGCTCCCTGAATTCCAATCCGGTAGAAGTTCGGGCTTTGTACGAACGTGCCGTGGAAGCGGACAGCACCCACGCTGGTGCCGCATTTGGACTGGCCAAGGAACATGACCGATATGGTGACGACGGGAACGCCATCCGATTATATGAAAAAGCAACAGAAAGGTTTCCAGCCCACGTCGGTTCGCTGCTCAACCTGGGTTTGCTCTATGAAGATCTCGCCGAATATGCCAAGGCAACACAGTGCTACCAAAGAATCCTCGACGTCTACCCCAACCAGGAACGGGCAAATTTATTTTTCAAAGACGCCCAGGCCTCGTGTGATATGTATTACGATGAGGAAGCGCAGAAACAGCGTGACCGGATTTCGCAAGTACTGAACATTCCGGTAAGCGATTTTGAGCTTTCCGTGCGAAGCCGTAATTGTCTGCAAAAGATGGGTATCAAGACGTTGGGAGACTTGACCCGAAGCTCTGAACAGGACCTGTTGAACAGCAAAAATTTTGGCGAAACTTCACTTGTGGAAATTCGCGACATGCTCTCGTCCAAGGGATTGGCATTGGGCCAATTCTCGCATGATCAGCCTGAACAGGAACCTGCTTTTGACGTATCGGGAATGTCACCCGACGAACAAGCCTTGCTGGAACGCCCGATCGCCGATCTGGGACTCAGCGTCAGAGCTCGTAAGGCAATGGTCCGGTTGGGACTGAATACGATTGGTGAAGTCATCCGGCGGTCCGGAGACGACCTTCTGGAATGCAAGAACTTCGGCGTCACCAGCCTGACCGAGATTCGCGAGAAACTCACGAAGTTCAACATCAAGTTGCGCGGTGACTGAGTTTGGATCCATTTTCGTTTCATTTGCAACACGTGGATGCGAACTCGGCGGCGAGGTTGAGTCGCTTCAACACGCCGCACGGGCCGTTGCAGATGCCTGCCTTCATGCCGGTAGGTACTCAGGGAACGGTAAAAGGTCTGACCGCTGAGCAAGTTGCCGCCACGGGTGCTCAAATGGTGTTGAGCAACACCTATCATCTGACATTGCGTCCCGGCGAATCCGTTATCCATCGCCTGGGCGGACTCCACTCCTTCATGCGATGGGACGGTCCCATTTTGACCGATAGTGGCGGATTCCAAATTTTTAGTCTGTCGCGTCTGACCAAGGTAACCGACGAAGGCGCTTCTTTTCGTTCACACATCGACGGCCAATTACTACATTTGACGCCTGAAAAGGCCGTACAAATTCAGGAAGCACTGGGCAGCGACGTGGCGATGGTCTTGGACGATGTCGTTGCGCTGCCCAACAGCCGGGAGCGAATCGTAGAAGCATGTCAACGAAGTCTGACTTGGGCGCGTCGCTGTCGCGATGTAGCGCGTCGCGACGATCAGGCACTCTTTGCCATCGTTCAGGGAGGCCTTGACGAAAAATTACGTATCGCGCACGCCGAATCGCTCACCGCTATGGATTTTGCCGGCTATGCCATTGGAGGCCTCAGTGTGGGTGAAGCGGCCGAGGACATGTATCGCATCCTGAATGCCACCTGCCCTGTCCTCCCCCAATCGCGGCCACGATACCTGATGGGTGTGGGAACACCGCGCGACCTTTTAGAAGCCGTACTGCGAGGCGTCGACCTGTTCGACTGTGTCATGCCAACACGTAACGGTCGCAATTCAATGGCATTTACCGACTCAGGTACGATCCGGCTGCGAAACCAGTGTCACCACGATTCAACCGAACCGCTGGAGCAGGACTGCCCCTGTATCGCCTGCAAGCACAGCCGTGGATATTTGCGTCATTTGTTCGTCTCTGGCGAGATGCTGGGCCCCATCCTGCTTTCCATCCACAACCTGACCTACTACCAACGCCTTTTGTCTCGAGCCCGCGAGGCAATCCTCCAGGACCGATTCGTAGAGTTCTATCACCAGCGAATATCGCAATGGCAAAGTGATCCGGTAACGTCATAACATCCGCCATTGCCCGTTATGAGACAACGCTTTATGATGACGGCATCAATTTTTACGACGTTGCACGCGCCGCGTGAGAACGGATTTAAACTATGACTCATTGGGCCAATCTGTTGAACGTTCAGCTGCTAGCAGAGGGCGATCCACCCACTCTTCTTGAGCCCTTGGGGATGTGGCTTCCCTTCATCATGGTCGGCGTACTGTTTTATGTGTTGCTGGTTTTACCCGAACGCAAGAAACGGAAAAAACACGAAGCCATGCTCGGCAATTTAAAAAAGAATGACCGTGTGGTCACAATCGGAGGTATTTACGGAACGATTGTCAACGTTGCTCGCGATGCTGAAGACGTCACCATCAAGATTGACGAAAACTCGAATACACGACTGCGAATAACCCGCAGTTCCATTGGCCGCGTCATTCAGAACGCTGACTCGGATAGTAATTCATAATCTCGCTCGCATGAAGCCAAGACCCCACAAAGCTAGGAACCCACTGAAATGACGTGGTATACGATTGCACTCTCCTTCGTAGCTCAGACTGAATCGGCAACCTCCGAAGAGGTTGTCGGCTCATCCATGGGAATGTTGATGCTCATAGGAATTGTACTTGGGTGTACAGTTCTACCCTTTTTGGTGGGATCACAGCTGGCAAAAATCCTGAGAATGCCCGACCATGGCTGGAAAATCGGCTTAGCGCTTTGTACGGTTCTGTGTGGCACAGTGATTAGCTCTCAAAATTGGCCTCCTAAATTAGGAATTGATTTGAGCGGTGGAACCATCCTGATTTATGAGGCCCAGGATACGGATGAAGACTTCGATATCAATGACCTGGTCGTCGCGCTCAAACGGCGTATTAATCCTGGCGGTGTCAAGGAAGTCGTCATTCGCCCTTACGGTGCCAGACAAGTCGAAATCATCATCCCCGATGTCAACAAAGCTGATGTCGATGAAATCAAAAAAAGTATCGTAACTGCGGGCCAACTGGAATTTCTTATTGTCGCAGAAGAACTGCAGGACCCCGATCTGATAAGTCATGCCCAGACCCAGCAGGCAGAGGCACTGGCCCAAGGCTTACCTGCTCCGCGTGTGGTCACACAAGGAGACGGTGTCATCGGTGAATGGATCAAGATTGACACCGAAGACGGTTCGACTCCTGCATCGCCTGTCTACCGATTTCAATGGGGAGATCAACACCTGACTCGTGAATTTCGACAAGGCGAACGCGAAATCCTGATGAAAACCGGCGGAAATAAGGTCGTTGGCGATGATTTAAAGTCCGCCAGCACCGGTTATGACGAAACCATGCGACCCGCAATTTTTTTCTCAATGCACGCAGCAGGTTCAGCGAAGTTTGGTGTCCTGACCAGCCAAAATCTCAAACGAGGTTTGGGCGTCGTGATGGACAAAAAATTGCTGACGGCACCGACCATTCAATCGACCATCAGCGATCGTGGACAAATCACGGGTAACTTTACCCAAGACGAAGTTGATTTTTACGTCGGCATTCTCAAAGCAGGTAAGCTCCCTGCTCAATTGAACAAAAAACCGATCAGCGACAGCCTGATCAGTCCGACGCTCGGCTTGGACACGATTGAAAAAGGGCGCTATGCGATTATCCTATCACTGTCCATGGTGTTGTTATTCATGCTGGCTTATTACCAATTACCCGGCATTTTTGCCTGCATCGCCTTGAGCATGAACTTGCTGTTGATCGTTACCTTAATGATTCTCCTCAAGGCGGCATTTACGTTACCAGGGCTTGCAGGCCTGGTACTCACTGTTGGTATGTCCGTGGACGCAAACGTATTGATCTTTGAACGAATCGGCGAGGAAATACGTCGCGGCAGCGTTTTTCGAATGGCCATCACCAACGGATTTAAACGGGCTACAACAACCATCATTGACGCCAACCTTACCACGTTGATAACGGGAATCGTGCTGTACGTCATCGGAACGGATCAGATCCGGGGATTTGCCGTCACACTGGTACTGGGCATTTTGATGTCCATGTACACCGCTATCTTCTGTACACGAATTGCTTTTGACGTCTTCGAACGTCGCCGCTGGATGCAGACGTTTAAAACCAAGCAGATCTTTTCCGGAACTACGATCAATTTTATTGGCCAACGTCACCGGGCAGCCGGCTTGTCTCTGTTAGTGATTATTGTCGGATTGACCGGTGCCGTCCTTCGTGGAACCGATTTGTTCGGCATCGATTTCAATGGTGGAACATCGGTAGAAGTCGAACTCGTCGACAGAATGTCCTTTAATGATGTTCGCAACCGGCTTGAGAAGAACGGTCACGATTGGACCATTTATCAGCAAACCATTGCGGGTCAAGAAGAAAAAATCTACAAGTTTGACAGTTCTGAACCGGATATTGATCAACTTCACTCCACAGTGGAAGAACTGTTTCAGGAAAACGGTCAAAGCTTGCTCGTCATGCATTCGGTTTCCTTTGCAGAAATTAAAGAAGTCCTTCCGGACAAAATTCAGGTACCAACTCTCGAAGCGACTCAGCCACTTGGCAACATCGAATTACCAAGTGAACAAGAGTCATCCTCGACGCCACAGCCGGATGACCTGCCTGGCGATACGCCAACAGACCCCCAGCCCTCCGACTCCTCACAAGAGCCAGTCGAAGAGGCAACGCCGGAAACCAATGAAGAGTCTCCCGAAAGTGTTGGAGAAGAACAGCAACCGGAAGAAGCTTCTTCCGACGCAGCCGCCCCCCAAACAGTAGAACCTCAATCGACAGACCAATCCCATCACCCACACGACAACGATCACCTGCTTGCTTTTGCAGGAGGCGATGGGCTGCTGGCCCAGCTCACTGCCGGACAATCTGACACACCATCCACCGGTGAAGGTGATCAGCCAACAACATCCTCAGATGACTCCGCCTCACCTATTGACACCGCTTTACCCGACCAACCCGTTGTATCCCAGGTAACAACACGTTTGTCAGAAACAACCGTAACCTTTCAACCCACACTGAATGAAGATACGATTAAAAGCACCATCCAAGGTGCCGGAACGGAACTCGGAATTACCGGAGTCGAGGTTGTGAAACTGGAGAAGCTGGAATCGCCGTCCGACCCTGAATCATGGCGTGTGACCTTGAACGTCGCTCCAGAACAAGCGAAAAGCATCTTCGCTGAAGTCAAATCAACTCTCGACGGTCGTCCCCAATGGCTTTCTTCCAACAAAATCGGATCCCAAGTGGCCGGTGACCTACGGGGCAAAGCAATTGCAGCGATCATTGCCAGTCTGGTGGGAATCGTTACCTATATCTGGATCCGGTTTCAGCGAATCATTTTTGGACTAGCCGCGGTAGTGGCCCTGGTCCATGACGTTCTCGTGACACTGGGGGCATTGGCCATTAGCCTTTGGCTATCCGACATAGCCGGTTTTCTGCTCATTGAAGAATTCAAAATTACGTTGCCGGTCGTGGCTGCATTTCTAACAATCATTGGTTATTCGCTGAACGATACCATTGTTGTCTTCGATCGAATTCGCGAGGTACGTGGAAAAAGTCCTGAAATTACCCCGTCGATGATCAATAAAAGCATCAATCAAACATTAAATCGCACCGTACTCACTTCGTTGACGACGTTGATTGTAGTGACCATTCTGTATATCGGTGGTGGCGATTCAATCCACGCTTTTGCATTTGCACTGGTTGTGGGTGTCGTAGCCGGTACTTACAGCTCGATCTTTGTCGCATCACCGGTGCTACTGTGGATGTCAAGCGGCGACAATTCCGCTCGATCCAACCCCGTCCGGCAAACCACGGCAGCCTCCTGAGACTAAGAAGTGCCCGCCGCTATTTCGATTTAAATTCCTCCGCTAAAGTATCGAACACGGGTCTTCAGACACCATCCTGCGATGAACCATAAGATCTGCGACAAGCGAATCTTACAGAGCATCGCATGGTGCCTCTGAAAACCCTTTTGTTCGGTCAGAAAAAATTAAGGCGGCTGATAACTGGCCGACTGACGTTGGTTCTCTCGATAGGAATTCGTCGGTTTAGGAACCGGTGGATCGAGCTGATCCACAATACGTTCAACATCCTCTGGCAGCGCCCCAAGATATTTTCTTGTAGTACTCCAAGGACTGGTATTGATCGTGCCACCCAAATCAGCAATCGGAATTTCAATCTCAACCCCCAGTGGTAAGATTTCATGATCTTGTAAGACATCTTGATTTGCTGCATAAATTTCTCTCCAACGTTCAGAATTTTTCAAATATCGATCGGCCAGCTTTGGCAAAGTGTCTCCATCGGAAATTTTGTGGAGACGATTATTCCAACGCAACTCGTCTTCTTTCTGGCTATTCCTGCTTTGGCTTTTACGTAAAGCCAAAGCGAGTCGATCGGTCAGATCGGCTGAGATAAATGGAAAAACACGAGGCAAATTGGGAAGCGGCGTTGTAACATCCTCAGTCTGGTTCGTAGCGGCCAGGGAAGGATGCGTCGTCACTTGCGTCGAACGTTTGGAAACATCGGATGCAAGTCCTGACGCCGGAGACTTTTGCCACTCTGGGTTAACGTTCAAGAACACTCGAGGCTGCGGCATCACAGCCTCTTGCCATCCCCGTTTTCGCTTGGCACCCGAGTCACCATCTGAATGCCGAAATGGCAGTGATAACAATACGCCGATCGTAAGAATGACGACCAACCATGAGATTTTTATTAATTGACTCATTACGAACCTCCCAAAACACCAATCCCGTTATCTCCACACTCCTGTGGAAAGGTGTCGCAGACACCCTGGGCGGTCCGTGCCAGAGTCTTTATTCGGAGATGGCACCATCATTCATGAAAAGAATCTCCCCCAAACAAACAAAATTTGGGATCCTCTCAGCAGATTGTGTTGGCCAGGTAAACTCTTCGTGTTAGCGAAAAAACAACGGCAACAGCTCACCCGAAAAAACAAATCCATCGGTCCACATGGCGATGGCCCGCGCCCGACCCGCTAAAGGGATTTCGATTTAGAACGGTTTAGAACGATCGACCCAGGGGTACTTAGAACTTTTTCGAACCAGGCGAAGATCAATGAATTTCAAAATCTTTTCGTGAACTTCCAATCCGGGCGCACTCAACAGTTCAGTGCCTCGCAAAGACGTATCCAGTTTCACGTAAAACAAATTTTGTCGACTGATTCGCTGGTCGGCTGGTGGTGGCGGCCGAAAACGCAACAACCCTTTATGAACTCGGTTAGCAGAAGACAACGACTTCCGATCCTTATTGCCGACAAGAATCATTGCCGACAGCTTCTTTCGGATCAAATCGTTATTAAGTGGTTGATTGATCGTTAGCCGGTTAAATTTTTGAGGAGGCGACACCAAAACATAAGCCTTGACATCTTTTCCTTGCTTGAAGGTCGGCAGCGTCGGCCACATCCAATCTTGAATGGCCCAATTCAGCGCTACGATACTGCTCATTTCACTGCCAACGATACAAAGCAACTCGATATTTAGTTCTCCAGCGTTATGTCTTTCGAGAAGATACTTTTTGACCGCTTCTAGATCCAAATACATTCGCTCAAAATCTTCAGGACGCAAATCATCCGTTGTAAACGTCTGACCCTCTTCACGGTTAGGAACCCGGCGAACGGTGCTTTCCCCATGACCACGAAGATCGGGAATGATTATTGCATGGCCGTATTCCCGATGTGTCTTGGGATTGATTGTCCGGCGCAACTTTTCAGCAAATCCGTCCATTTCGATTCGATTTCCCTGCCAACCGTGCAGCAAAATTACCGGTACGGTTGCCTTCGGATCGATATCCTCACCCCTTGCTCCACCATAATAGGTACACTTGATCACCACACCATCTTTTGTTTCTAAAGAAACCTCCTTGGAAGGCGGGACAACGACCTTCGGCGCATCATCTTCAGCAGCAAACACTGATATCGACGGCAGCAAGTAAGCTAACAGTACCCCGAAGGCCAGCAATTGTCTCAGTGGCAACAAAACATCGGCCCCATTAAAAAAGTGAAGGCAGCGTGGTCCATCCACATTGATGGTACAAGCTTGTATTTCCTGAGGTGGTAGCAACAACAACGTTGCTGGTGAGATAGCATCATAATCAGCAGCTCCCCTCGGTTTGAGCTAAACGCATGTTAGATGAGCCCTCATTAGGCGTCAACGCACAACAGTCAAGAAGAGTGGAGAAAGCGCAGTAACTTTACTGGTTAGTAAGACATCGTCAGTGAAATAATCCATCACTGCTGGCACTGATTTCGCCTGGATCCTGGAGGGCCGTGGCAATCAAACACGAGGGCGCTCCATCGGCATTATCGGACCTCCGCTTGTTACAGGTTGCACTCTCATTCTCAAAATTGCCCACGTGAATCCCTCTCGAGATTCTACTGCGGCTTTTGCCAATTATTTCTGCTTTCCTAACAACACGATTTTTTCCGCGACCGGCAAACGCATCTCCAACGTAGTAACGACTTTATTTACCTCTGCACGTTACGTGCGTATTTATGAAACGCTAGCAGTGCGAGGTGGAGCAAGCCAAACGCGAGTGGTGTAGCGGTGACTCATCGGCCGATAGGACCATTAGTCACTCGAAATCCCACCCCATATTTACCCCGCACCTTGCTTTTCATTTCCGCTATACATTCCCTTGAAGGAGACCTCGGGTCGTGAGTCAAGACATCAATGTATTGGCATTAGTTAAAGGTGAAGAGCGGTATGTCTTTCTATACAGCGACTCGAATCGAACTGAAACGTTACGCCTTCTTGGACGGTACGCCTCCAACCCCGACCTGAGCTTCACCTGGTACGATGCAGCCGTGTTGAGCCAGAAAATTCGGGAGAATCAACAAGAAGAAGTGGATTCACGATTCACATTGCCACAGGCGACCGACAATCTAGACAACTTTGATGTCGACGAGTTGTATTAAAAACACAAGGTCGTTCAAAATCCAGCAGCCGGTTCAAAATCTGGTTGCTGGTGAGGGCCATCGCCAAGTTGGGAAAATAGACGCTTTAGAGAGATCTCCCAGTGACTTGCGCATCGTTGTCTCTCTATAAAAGTAGAGAGCAACGCGAAAAAAAGACCGGAATTGACAAGATTCTTCGTTGGACGATTGCAGTGATCGTGCCCGTTGGCCAGTATCCTACTTTCTGAGCGTTGTGGTGGTTTTTCATTCATGAAAGTCCAGCCATCTCGAAATCTTGCCTTCATTCCTTTTTCGTGTTTCACGGTCATCTTGAACTATCCCAAGATCACTCTAAAGTACCTTGTTGAAATCCCTTCATCATGATGAATGTGACTCTCGAACGTTTTTTACGTTACCTGCAGACAGAGCGAAATGCTTCTGATTTGACTGTCAAAAGCTACCGTGAAGACTTGCAGTCATTGACGGACTTTCTCTCGGCTGAAGACGGCACTCCCTCGCGCGTAGCTGACGTTACGACCTTTGACCTGCGTGACTATGTTGCGGCATTGCAAGAAGCGGGATATGCTCGTGCCAGTATTTCACGACGTTTGGCTTCATCGCGAAGCTTCTTTCGCTATGCCCAACGCGAAGGACTGGTCGAGGCCAACCCCGCCAAACCGCTGCGCAACCCACGACCAGACCGAAAACTTCCACACTTCCTTTCCACCGCTGAACTAGCCAAACTTCTCTCAGCTCCCTCGCCAACCGATACTCTAGGTCTGCGTGACCGAGCAATCTTAGAAACAATGTATTCGGCAGGCCTGCGAATCAGTGAAACGGTTGCCATCAACGACGGTGACTTGGACCTGAACGACGAATTAGTTCGGGTTCGCGGAAAAGGTCGACGCGAACGTCTGGCACCCCTGGGATCGTATGCTCGCCAAGCACTCAAGAAATGGTTTCGCCAGCGAAAATTGGCCTCCGATGAAGTCTCCGGCCTCGACGCACCCGTGTTCGTCAATAAATTTGGACGTCGAATTACAACGCGAAGTGTCGCTCGTATGCTGGAAAAACACCTTAAAGCCACTGGGCTTGATCTAAGAACAACACCTCATTCACTGAGGCATAGTTTTGCTACCCACTTGCTTGACCGAGGTGCTGACATCCGAAGCGTCCAGGAGCTACTGGGGCACAAAAGTCTTGTTACGACTCAAATCTACACCCATGTGAGCACTGCCGGATTGAAAACCATCTACGAAAAGGCTCATCCTCGAGCACGAGCACATCGATAATCCTACGGCGATGAGGTCCATCTAAACAAATCTCCGCCGGACAGCCCATACGGCAGCCTGTGTACGGTCGCTCATTTTGAGCTTACGAAGTATGTTTTGCACATGCTCCTTAACCGTTTCGACACTAATTCCGAGCGACATGCCGATTTCACGGTTACTCAATCCTAATGCTAAATGACGTAACACTTGATGCTCACGATTGGTGAGCGAAACGCCGATTTGTTGGCCATTACTACCTTGATGCATTTTTTCCTTGACATGGAACATCAATCCGTCACTTGACGGGCCATGTCCCTCGGCAACTTCCCCGATTACATGCACGATGGTATTTGGCGCTGTGCTCTTTAACAAGTATTCGGCTGCACCCAGAGCTGCCGAGCGGGCTACATAAGTGGGATTATCGTGAGTCGAGAAGATAATGACCCGTGTTTCTTTACACTGTTTGTAAAAATCACGAATCGCAATTAAACCGTCTCCCTCGCGCATCCGAAATTCCATCATCACAACGTCAGGACATAATTCCGCAACTTTTTGGATCGCCTCATCTTGACTTGATGCTTGCCCTACGATTTCAATCTGGCTGCCAGCTAATAGCGAACAGAGGCCACGACGGACAACTTCGTGGTCATCGACAAGCATGAGACGAATGGGCATGGAAAACTCCTGACAAAAATAAATCTCGCCAAATCACAAAAGCAAATGGAATCGAATTGCCTGTGAACGAATCGGTTTGAAAAGCGACAGATGTGCTGGATGAAATGCTGAAAAAACTACCGAAAATAGTTTTTTTCCGTCCTAATGGAGTGTCGTCATCCCCCAGAGGGACTATTCCTAATCTATACCGAATCGTTTGATTTTGCAGGGAATAAGGTCTGTGACACCGTTAATTTGCGGAGATCCGCAAGACATCGGCGTCGGAAAATTGCAGCGCGTTGACCATTGGCAACCAATGACGTAGATAGTTGACATCACTCCTTCGTTCGTCGATTGGCGAATCCAACAGCACCCGATAACTAAATTACAAGCGCCGAACGCAACAGGTTAGGTAATTCTTATGACGAAAAAAGCCTCTTTGCTAATCGTGGACGACGACTGTCATGTTTTAGAGTCAATGGCGAGTTGGCTCCGTGACCAGTCCTTTAATGTTGATACGGCAACGAGCGCCGAGGATGCCCGTCATTTAACAGATAAAGCTCATTTTGACTTGATCCTTAGTGATATCCGGTTACAGGATGGTGACGGTTTTGACGTTTTGGAACACTGCCGTAAGTGTCATCCGCAGACAACCGTCATCTTGATGACCGGGTATGGGACTGTCGATCTTGCCATCGATGCAATTCGAGCTGGCGCCTTTGACCTCCTGACCAAACCATTGATCGATGAAGAATTGGAAATGGCAATTGATCGTGCAT
>Ga0310342_100001184_pt1 | contig 15970 bp, 10 predicted proteins | sample S15DNA20500_MG_FD_206155 | JGI IMG/M metagenome (GOLD analysis project Ga0310342, IMG submission 206155) | Marine microbial communities from station ALOHA, North Pacific Subtropical Gyre - S1503-DNA-20-500_MG | ecosystem: Environmental > Aquatic > Marine > Oceanic | place: Pacific Ocean: North... | reverse complement strand
CGGAGAAGTCGATCTGATCGCGGTCCTGACCGTGGCACTGCACGATCGCTTCGCGGTGGACCTGGGCTGGGCATGGCCAGTGTTGGCGCTCGGCGTGGTCCTGGCTTTGTGCCGGTACCAGACCCGACTGGCCGGAAGCTGGGCTGTCGGCGGCCTGATCGGGCTGCTCCTTCTTGGTACCGCTGTGGGCTATGTCCGGCCCTACCATCTGCGCATTCTCGCCGTACCCATCGCCGTGGCGGCAGCCCTGGGGTTGGCCCGCTGGTGGCCGGTGGCCATGGCCCTGGGGATCGGCATCAGCATCTGGGGCTGGAAAGAACGACCGGTGGGGCCCGATCCCGGCGCCCTGGCACGGGCAGACCAGATTGCAGCCCACATCATTGAGCTGGATGGACCATTGTGGGTAGATCAGATCTGGTGGGACGGCCCACCCACGGTGGATTCATCCGCAGTGGTCCTCAGTGCCGTGCTCAGTGGTGCGGATCCCGATCAGTTTCAATTCTCTGAGAACGCCACCATGATCCTGCTCTCCACCGAGGGTCCCCCCGCACCCCGACCACCCCGACTCCAGGGCGATGGATGGCGAGTCCACTTCGCGCCCAGTCCAGCGGCAGCGCGAGCCTGGCTGAAGAGGCAAGACCGGCCTCCCCATCAGGTCGGTGGCGCCCTGGACTGGGCCAGCGCGCTGCACCCTCACACTGCCCGAGCAGATCAAGCACGGTGGTGGCTGACCCCCGTTCCGGAATAGGACACGTTTGTGACCCAGACTGGACCCAGTTCCTACACCCTCGGACCCTATGAGGTGGTCCGCCACATCGCCCAAGGCGGGGGCGCGGCCATCTACGAAGTGCTGTGTCCGGATACCGGCGAGCACCGAGCCATGAAGCTGGCTGCCCGGCCAGACGCCCAGATGCGCCGCCTCCAGCGGACCTTCGAACTCCTGGACCGCTTGAGCCACCCCAACGTCATCGGGGTCCACAACCTGGGCGCCACCGAAGATGGCCGGCCCTACATCATCTTCGACCTCGTCAATGGCGTGCCTGCACAGGTTTTTGCCAAGTCTGTGGGTCGTCCCGGACATCCGGACCGCACAGCGTCGATCATCACCATCGCGATTCAGCTGGCAGATGCACTGCAGTACCTTCATGCCCATGACATCATTCATCGAGACATAAAGTCCGCCAATGTCCTGGTCGCGCCCGACCTGCGCGTACGACTTATCGACTTCGGATCCGCGTTGATGCCGGGAGTGACTCAGCCCCCAGAAGCGGAGTTCATCGGTACCTATACCTACGCTCCACCCGAGCAGATCAAGGGACACCCCGTCAGCGCACAGTCAGACCTCTACGCGATGGGAGTCCTACTCTACCGACTGCTCAGTGGCGTCCGACCCTTCAGCGCCGACAGCTCCGAGGAGATGGCTCGCATGCACCTGGAGGAGACCCCGGTCCCCCTGGACGCTCGTCAGCCCAGCATTCCGGCCCACCTCAGCATCCTCATCGCCCAGATGATGGAGAAGGACCGGTCCGCCCGGCCGCGCAGCGCCCGGGAGGTGGCTGCTACCCTCAGAGAAGGATGAGAGGAGCGTGTGAAGACCGCTCATCGACAGGTACGAGCGGTACCACGGCATGAACCTTCGCTTCGGGCTCTACTCCGTGGACACCGACACCAAGGTACGACGCCTGACTGACCTGGGGGCCACCTAGGCAGACATCGTGGCCGTACACAGCGTCGACTAGCAGCAGCCTCCAGCATCCGCTGGTGGTTCATCCTCGCATCGCTGGGTCCAGGAATAGACCAGCGCACCCAACGCCGCACCCACGACAGGCGCAATCAGGTAGAGCCAGATCCCGTCCAGCTGACCCGCAGCCAGCGCCGGACCGATCGAGCGGGCAGGGTTCATCGAAGCACCCGTCAGCGGCCCCCCCATGAGCGCTGCGCCCGCCACGGTTCCACCGATGGCCAAGCCCGCCATCTGCCCCTCAGCCCGCGCGTCTGTCGCCACCGCTGTGATGACGAACATGAGCATAAACGTCAGGGCAAGCTCCACACAGAATGCGGTGCCCACGGGTACGCTGGGTGAAGTCACCCCAGTGGCCAGCCCGAGCAACTCAGAGAGTGCAAAGGCGGCCGCGACGGCCGCAAGAACCTGAGCTGCGATGTACAGCGGCACCTGTGCCCAGCGAAATCGTCCCACAGCCGCAAATGCCAATGTCACGGCCGGGTTGAAGTGCGCACCTGAGATGTGACCGGTCGCATAGACCATCACCATGATCACCAGCCCAAAGCACACGCTCACCCCGACATGCCCGATCTGCCCGCCCGAGAGCGCATCCGCTGCAATGGACCCGCAGCCCACAAACACCAGCATGAAGGTCCCTACCGCCTCCGCCGCCGCTTTCCGAGCCCACTGGGATGTCTGCATCATGAGCCTTCTCCGGAAAGTGTCTTAGCGTGCCCAGATGAAAGAGCGGCAGCAAACACCTCCGGTTAGAGTGCGGCGGCCATGACCACACACATCCAAGACCACCTATCCACCGATAGCTCCGCTGCCGCCGCACAGGCGCTCACCCCCGTCATGAATGGGATGCAGGGCTCCAAGATCCTGGCCATCGCCAGCGCAGTCCGAAAGATGCAGGCGGATGGAAAAGAGGTCTGCAACCTCACTGTCGGTGACTTCCGGCCGTCTGAATTTCCTGTCCCAAGCGGATTGGTCACCAAGATTGAGCAGGCCCTAAGAGAGGGTCAGACCAACTACCCGCCAGCCGACGGCCTACCAGAGCTGCGCCAGTCCATCGCCAATTTCTACAAGCGCGACCTTGGCCTGGACTACGGCATGGAGGGTGTGATCGTCTGCAGCGGGGCTCGGCCCGTGCTCTACGGCACCTGGCGCCTGTTTACGAACCCCGGCGACAAGACCGTGAGCTTCCTGCCCGCCTGGAACGTGGGCTACTACGCCCACCTGAACCAGACGGACCACCACTTCATCCGCACCACGCCCAAGAGCAACTTCTTCCCCACCGTCGAACAGGTCAAGGCCGCACTACCCGGTACCCGGCTGATGGTGCTCAACAGCCCCCTCAACCCCACCGGAACAGTGATCGATCGCGAGGTGCTCAAGGGCATCGGACAAGCACTGGTGGACGAGAACCGGCGCCGTGGCGACGCCCCCCCGTGCATGTTGATGTACGACCAGGTCTACTGGATGCTGGACACCGATGCCCACCCCCACGCATCCCCCGTACAGCTCGTGCCCGAGTGTGCACCGTATGTCATCCACATCGATGCCATCTCCAAGGCCTTCGCAGCCACCGGCCTGAGAGTCGGATGGGCAGTCTTGCCTCCCTACCTGCAGGCCAAGATGAAGGCGCTCATCGGCCACATGGGCGCCTGGGCAGCCCGACCCGAGCAACTGGCGACCGCCTGGCTCCTCGATCACCCAGAAGAGATCACGGCGTACCACACGACCATGAAGGCTGCGATCAGCGCCCGCCTGGACCGCCTGTATGATGGCATCACGGCCATGCGCGACAGGGGGCTACCCGTCGATGCCATTGCACCACAGGGAGCCATCTATCTGAGCTTCAGGGTGGATCTCGTGGGCAAGGGCTTCTCCACCAACGAGGCCATCAGAGAGTACATCCTGCAAGAGGCGGGCATGGCGGTGGTCCCGTTTCAGGCCTTTGACCTGCCCGAGGACTCCGGCTGGTTCCGAATCAGCGTGGGCGCAGTCGGTATGGATGAGCTGGAGGCCGGCCTGTCACGCCTGGAATCGGCGATCAGTCGCGCCGTGTCGAGATAGGCTGGATCCATGAAAACGGAATTTTCCAGCGATGCCGACTTCCGCAGCGCAGTGGCCCACACCCTGCAGAACCTGGTGGAGCAGCTCGACGAGATCGACAGTGAGGAACACGATCCTGAGCTTTCAGGAGGAAACCTCAAGACCGTGTTCGATTCTGGCGGCACTTTTGTGCTTTCCCAGCAGACCCCCATGCACGAGATCTGGTTGAGTGCAAATCTCACCGCCTGGCACTTTCGTCGAGTGAATGGCCACTGGCTCGAGCGAGACTCTGAAGAGCCCATGCTCCGAGTACTCAGCGATCTGTTCTCCGAGAAACTCGGCCTGGACGTTCTCTTCCGACTGTAGGGTGATGGGGATGACGCCCGTGGATGCCTCCCTTGTTTTGCCCGATCGCTACCATCTACTGGAAGAGGTCGGCGAGGGTGCAACATGCACGGTGTACAAAGCTGAAGACGCTGTCCTGGATCACCCGGTGGCCATCAAGATTGTGCGGGCCAACCTCGCGATCCACGCTCGGTTTCGGGCTCGCTTTTCCCGAGAGGTCGCACTCAGCGCACAGGTGGTCCACCCTCGGGTAATTCCCGTCTACGATACCGGACGCCTGCAGGACGGACGACCCTTCGTCACCCTCGCCTTTGCCGATGCGGGGAGCTTGAGTGACCTGCTCATCACCCAGCCCACACTCACCGAGGCCCTTCGCCTCATCGACCAGGTCCTCGAGGCTCTGAGCACCATGCATGCCATGGGCCTGCTTCACCAGGATCTCAAGCCCGCCAACGTGCTCCTTCACCGCCAAGAGCACTGGGACCCCTACGGTCCGATAGATGCCTGGGTCGCTGATTTGGGGGTCGCCGGTGCAGTGACAGATCTGGCGCTGCACCAGCGGGGGATCTCAGGAACTCCGACCTGGATGGCCCCGGAGCAACGAGATGGAAGGTACGCGGAGCTCGGACCCTGGACCGATCTGTATGCCGTGGGGTTGATGCTATTCGAGATCCTTGGTGGAGACCGTCGCACCAAGGCTGGAAAGCGAAAGGTCCTCGACAGCCTCTCTGCAGGCCCGCTCGGCCTGGCCGCGGATGTACCGGCAGCCCTGGAGCTGGTGGTGCGCAACCTGCTGGACCCCGATCCCCGTCAGCGGTACGACCGAGCCACAGATGTCCAGCGAGCCATCCGATCCGCCGTACAGGACAAAGACCTCACCCTCCGCGCAGCGCCACAGGCAGGTGGACAGGTCGGCCAGAGCTTCTCAGAAGTCATCCTGCCCGAGGGCATGGACGCCATCACCGCCTCCCCCCCGGTAGATCTTCCTGAGACCACCGTGCGCTGGAACCGGGTCGCGCCAGAGCCCATGCCTGCAGAGCCCCCCCCCGAAATCGAAGACGGCAGTGGTCCCAGCGGACTCGCCATGTTCAGCCTGCATGAGCCCAGACTGGACGCCCGAGAAGGCATTCGATGGCTGCTGTGGCAGAAGGCTCGAGAGGTGGTCCAGACCGGTGAGCCCCGGGTGGTCCTTCTCACAGGATCGGCCGGAACCGGAAAGACGCGGATCGCTGAGGGCGTGGCACGACTCCTGGAAGCCTCGGGCCACATGGAAGCGGTCTATCTTCGCTACCACCTGCCCGCGGGACCCGACGACGGGTATCGCGGTGCAGTGCAGGAACTGCTCGCCCCATGGAACGAGAACCGCGCAGACCTTCAGCAGCGGCTCAAACGCTGGCTGGCACGAGATCAACAGCGCCCCCCTGATCAGGTCCACACCGAAGCCAGCGTCCTCGCCCGGTGGTGCGGCTATCTCGAGAAGGGCGAAACCTCGGTAAACGCTGCGGTGGGCCTGGCCTATCTGTACCGTCATCTCGATGCCCGAGCCTGGAGAGGCGGGGCTGTCATGGTGCTCGAGGACACGCACCTGGCACAAGAAGATGGCGATGGACTGGCCATCTGTACCGCCTTGCTCGATCGCAGTGTTGGCGAGCGGCCCATCCTGGCGATCGCCACCATATCCGCCGAGGCCATGCACCGAGATCCCGCGCTTCAGGCCAGGGTCGCCTCACTCGAGTCCCGGGGGGCGATGCGATTGAGCGTCCCTCGAATGTCCGACAACGAGATGCGGGAGTTCCTGACGGACAGAATGTGCCTGACGCCCAGCCTGGCAGCCAGCATGGCCGAGCACTGCGCCGGAACACCTGGAAAGGCCCTGCTGCTCCTGCGCGACTGGGCCATTCGGGGAAATCTTACCCACAATCAAGGCAGCCAATTTGCTCTGAATCCCGAGCTGGAAATCACGGATATTCTGCCCCCAGACTCCGATGCGCTCTATCAATCACGCATCCAGGGCGCCGTGGCCAGCACCGAGGATCCCAGCGCTGCATTCGAGGCGCTGGCGGCTACAGCACTTGCTGGGCAGGAACCACCACTGAGTGTGGTTCATGAAATCAATCCCGAAGGCCTGGACTCCCTTCTCGCTACAGGGATCATCCGACAACGAGGATGGCGCCTGGTCTTTGAGCATGCACGAATCCAATTTTCCGCACGACAGATCGCGCTGGGCCGACCCGATGTGGCAGATCTACACCGGCGCCTGGGGGAAGCCTGGGAAGCCCTGGGAAACCGCACTGGCGTCGATGTAGACCTTCCGATGGGCATCCACCGCCTCCACGCAGGTAGCGTCAATACCGCGCTTGTACCGCTACTCCGAGCAGCACGAAGAGCGCTGGATGAAGGGCGCAGTCCACTGGCACTCGACGCCGCCCGTCTGGGCATGGCCGCCGCCGACAGGACCGGTGCCCTCTCCGCCCGCGCCGAGGCTCGACTGCGCCTGGCTGAAGCCTACCTGGACCTCGATCGACCTGAGGATGCCCGAAATGTTCTGGATGAAACCAGAGACATCGGCCACCTCGATCGGCGTACCAACGCATGGATCTGGGTGCTCATGTCCCGCGCTGAAGTGGCTCGCGGAGCCCTGACCCAAGCTCGACAGTTCCTGGAGAGTGCGCTGGTCGCCTTCGAGGCCACCCGGGATCGGGATGGCCTGATCCACACCAACCATGGCCTGGGCACAGTGTGCCGACTGGAGGGAACTCCCTCCCAGGCCGCCAACCACTACGCTCGGATGCTCCGACTCTCCACCGGAGATCCAAGGATCGAGGTCAAGGGACTTCGGGGCCTGGTAGAGGCTCGAGTGGTGGGGGGCCGGATGGAGGGGGTGGAGGACCTGGTCCACAAACTGAGAAAGGCCGCCCTGACCAGCGGTGATACCCGCAACATCGCCCAGGCCACCTACTGCGCTGGCCTGGTGCACCTGGCACGACAGGACCTGGATGCGGCAGAGCGGCACTTCCACACCAGTCGTGCACTCTCGGCCACCATCGGTGATGACCGCCTACAGCTCCTGAGCGAAAAGAACCTCGGCGAGGTGTTCCGTTACCGAGGGGATACCCGCAACGCAGAGCGCTTCTATGAGACCGTGGTCCGGTTCTCCACCGACCGACAATGGGCCGGATCCGCCGCAGTCGCTCATCTCAATCTGGCCCTGGTACACATGGAACGGAATGCACCCAGGATGGCGCGCATCGCCATCGAGCAGGCCGAGGCCCAGCTGCAGCAAAGACCCCGGCACTGGGCATGGATGTTTATCGGCTTGATGCGCGCGGTCTGGGCAGCACAAGAAGGGGACGAGCGCACCTGTCGCGCCTGGTGGGCCGTGGCCAACGAGCGGGGTCTCGAGCGCATTCGCACCGCAGATCTCTTGATGCCGATCCAGCTTTTAGTGGACGCCGCACAGCACCAGGGCTGGTTCGATATCTCCGAGCGCGCCGCCGACTACCACAGAGAACTCAGTGGGTCGCTTGTGGGCACCGCATGAACGGATAGGTGTCTACACCCTGGAGAAGTCCATGAAGATCACATTCCTGTTGCCACTCCTCTCTCTGGCATGCGTCGATCCACCCAGTACAGAACCTGGCTCCAATGAACCCAATGGTGCCGCTGTCCCCGGCGCCCCGGGTCCGGGTCAGTCCGCAGGACCCTCCGCAGCGATGGCTGGTGGCCCCCCGGGCGCCGGCCCGGTGGTCCCTCCACCCGGCCCGGACACGCCCACCACACCCACCCCAATGGCACTGCAGCAGGACGAGATTGAGGGTGTGACCGTCTCTGGCACCATCAGCTGTGACGACTGTGCAGGCCCGTTCCTGGTTCGAGTAGACGATGCCGTAGCAGACCCCCCGTACCTGATCACGGAAGTCAGCTTCGCCGAGGCGGGGCCGTACACCATCAAGGTCCCCAAGGACACCAAGATCGTGCTGATGGTGGTCCACGACGAGAATGAAGATGCCCTTCCATCCCCCGGTGAGAAGTTTGGCCTGTGGACAGGCGGCCTGCTCGACACCTCCGCAGATGCCACGGACATATTGCTGACGGTGGGCATCATACCGGACACGCCACCCATCCAACCCACCGGCGCGTTTGAGGGAGAGGAAGAGGGCGTCCAGGAATAGATCCTGGGCCCAGATCAGCCACATCGGTGGCGGATCACTCCTGTTCCAAGCTCCTTCGTCGAAGCTTCCAGACCCACTTGTCCCCGTACCGGGTAGGGGATCCGAAGTGGCCAGTGAGGACCGGTCCATACGCGCTCGGCAATTTGGCACGCGCCTCGAGATCCGTGTGCAGCACGATGGCCGCATACTTCACCGCCAAGCTCGCTTGAAGCATCTTCGGGCCACTGCCCGGGTCTTCGATGATCTCATGGGTACTCGACCGCTTCTTCGGGTTGGTGAAGGCGCCTGCCACATCCAGATCTCGACATGAATCCATGCGAGCATTGGGCGTGTAGGGGATGGGGCGGCCATGGAGGGTCTGGTACCAGAAGTAACGACTGGTGGCCATCGTCGTTCCCACACCTCCAGGCAGATCCAGAATCGGCCCCGAGCCCAGGTCCTCGTACATGTCATGCACTTCTGCACTGGCGGTAGGAATTGGCCACTCTGCCGGAGATACCAGGACGCTCTCAGCGACCACCACCGTCGCAATCACTGCCACACCCAGCGTGGTCTGCAGCACGGATACGCGCCGGGCAAGCACGAGAAGTCCCGCAGCCCCGAAGACAGCGACCATCAACTGCGCGCCCAGTGCCAGGCGTAGGGTGTGGGTGATGGCGAGGTCTGGCAGCAGTCCCTGCAGCCAGTAGAACGGCAAAGAGATGTGGCGCCCAGCCACGGTGACGTGCTCTCCCCACCACAGAAAGGGTCCCAATCCCAACAAGCCACTGACCACCCCTGCGACCAGCCAGGGCCGCAGTTTTTTGTGGCCCATGGCGCCACTGATGGCGAGCATCAACAGCGACCAGCGGAGATAGCCCGTGTGGCGAAATGCCTCACCGTACTGCGCAAGATCGACACTCTGGAAGTCAAACGGAGCAAAAAATGTGCGGGGGTCGACCGCGTTGTGCACCAGCATCCACCCCGAGGCCAGATCACTGTCCCGCACAATCAAGGCACCGTCTGCATGCAGCGTCCACTGAAAGAGGGCCCAGAAAGGAAGGGACACCAACAAGGCAATTCCCACCGCGCCGAGCACCCTCCTGACTTGCGCCCCATGCACTCGCATGCCCGCTCGCAAACCCCTGGCTCCGTCCCAGCCCAGCACCACCACGACCATCAATCCGCTCAAGAAGCCGTAGTAGAAATTGGCCACGGTACACAGCCCCTGCAACAACCCCAGCTTTCGCCATGCCGCCGCCGATCCGTCCTCACGAACCTGTTGCGCCGCCCAGAGCGTCCAGGCCAGCCAGTGAACGGTCGCCACCTCACTGATCCCATTGCCAATCTCGCTCAGCAGAAAGGGCATGCTGGCGAACGCCGCCCCAGCCAACCAGCTGTGCACGCCCCTTCCAGTGAGGGTCTCCGTAAGCAGTTGGGCAGCCAGGCCAGCCAGCGCCAAGCGCAGAACCATGACCATATTGAACGCCACCGCAGGACCGAAGACCCACGCTATCGGAGTTCCGATCAGCGCCCCCAGCATGTCGATGAAGTAGAGGAGTCCGCCGTCAGGTGCACCCACCAATTCCGTCGAAAACGGAGATCCGAATGCTGAGAGTTGATGCGGGATGTACCAGTAGCCCCAGGCGTGGTTCCACAGATCCACATCCGGGTGACCGACTAGAAGGCTACCCGGCGAGAGGGATGCAGGAAATGCCAGAAATATGGCCAAGCCCAGCCAGATCAGGCCTCGCAGTGCCCACTCCTTTCTGCTCATGTTTCCCCTCGGCGAAGCAACCGAAGGGTGCCGAACACCTCATCGAGCACACTGAGGTCCGACTCCGTGAGCACCACCGATCCCGCCTTAGCATTCTCTCGTGCCTGTTCTGGCGTGCGAGCCCCCACCAGCGCCGCCGTCACCCCGGAGCGATGAAGTACCCAGGCCACCGCCAGGTTGGCCAAGGAGATCTCACGGGAGGCCGCTATCGTCTGCACCTGACTCAGTGCATCCAGGACACGCTGGCGATTGACAGGGTCGTACCTCGGGTCATCGTGGCGCCCATCGCTCTGAGGAAACTCGCGGTCCACCGCAATCTTCCCCGTGAGCAGGCCGCCAGCCAAGGGGGAGTAGACCATCACTCCCACCCCGTGATCCCGGCACCACGGCAGGACACCCCGCTCGATGCGGCGGTCGATGAGGGAATACCCGGGCTGGTTGCTCGCCAGGGGTATGGACCCCAGAGATTCCTGTGCCTCTGATAGCTGTGCTGAACTGAAATTCGACACACCCACCGCACCTGCCTTTCCCTCTCGCACCAGGTCTGCAAGCGCTCCCATGCTCTCGCTGATGGGCGTACTTGGATCGGGCCAGTGGCACTGGATGAGATCGATGTGGTCGACCCCTAGGCGCTCCAGAGACTGCTCCACTTCCCAGCGAATGCTGGCGGGGCGCAGGTTCCGAAAGATCCTGACGGTATCCCCGGAGGCATCCTTGGTATCAAAGAAATGAGCACCCTCCTCACAGTCCCACCGCAGGCCCACCTTGGTCAGGACCTGTACCTGCGCACGAATGGGTCTGATCGCCTCGCCCACCACCCGCTCGGAGCGACCAAAGCCATACACAGGTGCCGTATCAATGCTGGTGACACCCACATCCACCCCAGCACGCACGGTGTCGATACTCACAGCATCATCGGTCCCACCCCAATGCCAACCGCCCATTGCGAATGCCCCCATGACAATTGGGGACACGTGTAGCGAGCTGCTTCCCAGGGGCTGAGCGTCCATGTTCCTACAAGGGTTGAGGGCCCGTCCCGCGACTCGTGCCGGTAGCGGCAGGTGCCGTAGGTCGAACCGCCTGGGCAGCCTTGGCCTTGACGGGTACGGGGCGAGGTCGGCGCCACGCCGCCGCCGCACCAGATGGCTTGGGTGGCGCAGTCGCACAAGCGGTGGAGGTTTCCGTGGGGCCCGTCCCAGGGAGGAACGGAGCGCGAACCGTCAAACAACCGGGAATGGGCTTCTTCCCCGTGATGGGGCAGATCCGCTGGTACTCCAGCACCGGTCCCTCAAAGTCCTTGTCTGGTAGCTCATCATGGATCCCGCGCATCCACCAACCCCACAGCGGTGCTGCAAAGTCACTGGCGCTACCTCCGACCTGGGTGGGGTTGTCGTAGCCCAGCCATACTGCACCCGCGTAGTAGGGAGTGCCCCCGACAAACCAGAGATCAAGCTCCCGATCCGTAGTTCCGGTCTTGCCAATGGCCGCTCCCTTATAGCCCTGGACCCCCGCCACCCCGCGAAGCGGGTTGCCGGTACCAAACTCCACCACCCCACGCATCAGCTCACGAACAAGCGCCACCGCTTCTGGGGTCATGACCGGCCGATCCGGGCTGATCGCACCGACCCGTACCTGGCCCGCTGCATCCCGGGCAGAGTGCACCGGACTTCCGGTGGCCCGACGGCCCCCGTTGATGACTGTGGCAGCAAAGGTCGCCATCTCCACTGGCGTGACCTCTCCCTGCCCAAGTGCCAGGCCCATTTCCTCTGGCAACCAGCGAGTATCAAATCCCAGCCTTCCGGCGAAGTCCACCAGGTAGCGTGGACCGCCCAATTCCTCGAGCAGCGCCGCAGTCGCGATGTTCTCACTCCAAGGCAGGGCATAGGCAAGCGCCCGGGTTTCGCTGTATCGACCACTGGTGTTCCGAGGTCGCCAGCCATCGGTCCCCTCAAAGGTGCGGAGCTTGTTTGGCACCACATCGGATGCCTTGTACAGCGGCATCCCATCGCCATCCATCCGCGAAAAGGCCAGGGCATAGACCAGCGGCTTGAACGCACTTCCGGCCTGTCGGCGCGCCTGGGTCGCACGATTGAAGTCTGTGGAGGCCTCCTGGGTCCCGCCGAAGGCCGCCACAAGAGCGCCGGAGTACGGGTCGATCAGCGCGGCTGCGGCCTGCAGCGGTTCCTCACCCCGTCGGCCGACTCGCTTCTCGATGAAACGTAGACGCTTGGAGATGATCTTCTCTGTCTTTGCCTGAGCCACCAGATCGAGTGCTGTATACACCTGCAGTCCGGCCCCATAGACCACCTCTTGCGGCAAATGGTCTTCCAGCCAGGCCCGGGTCGCCTGGAGATAGGGCGGATACTTGCTTTCAGGCTGGGCGGCAATGCTGACCTCGATCGGTGCAGCCCGGGCACTGGAGACGTCGTAGCCCGCTGACTTCATCTGCCTGAGCACCCTGTCCCGGCTCCGCTTGGCGAGCTTGGGCGCCACGTCAGGACTCAGGCGTCCCGGAGCTGGAAGAATGCCCGCGAGCGTCGCGGCTTCCGACAGGCTCAGATCTGCAGCATCCTTTCCCCAGTAGTGCCGTGCAGCAGCCTGGAATCCACAGATGGACTTGCTACCAGTCTGCCCCAGGTACGGCGCATCCAGATACATCTGCAGCACGCCATCCTTGCCCAGATGTCCATCCAGGGAGATGGCCATGGCCATCTCCTTGGCCTTTCGCACCATGGTCTTTTCCCGGCGCTGGGTGATCGTCCGAACCGTCTGCATGGTCAGGGTCGATCCACCCTGCGCATAGGTTCCCTGACGGAAGTTGATCCAGGCAGCCCGCAGGCTCGAGAGCACGTTGACACCCGGATGGGTCCTGAAGCTCTCATCCTCCGCCGCGATGATGGCATCGATCAGATGTTCAGGTGCTTCGGAGAGCGGCAGGTGCTCACGGATCTCGCCATCAGGTCCCACAAGGTAGCCAATCAGAATGGGCTCCAGGGCCAATGGTCGCGTCCACCCCGCCATGCCAGGTGGCTGACTGCCCTCTGGAAAATCTCCGCCTCTGGGATTCACGGTTCCCGTCTTGGGGCAGTACTCTCCGGGAGACGCTGGCGGACACGACTGTCGATAGTCCCGCAGCCGCGCGTGCTCCATCAGGCGAACAGATGGGAGTTCGAGAGACGCCGATCCTGACCATACCTGTGCCGGAAATGACCAGCCCGGATGCGCCGTCTGGTGCTGGGTGTGCTCATCAGCCAGGGCCCGGGTATCGGCACGGATATCGATCACCTGGGGCCAGATGCCACCAATCGCCACCCCCCACAGCAGAGACATTGCCACAAGGGATACTTTCAGCGCGGGTCGCAACGAGGCCCTCCGGGGTGACCGGCTTCGGGTTCATGGGCCTCTATGCTACCTCAGGCCGACCCTCAGGTGGGGCAGTCTGTACCGGACCGACTCAATCGCCGATGGTGGCCTCGATGATGGAGGCATCCACGCCGTACCCATTCAGGAACTCGCGACGATCCGTCTTCATCTTCTCTACCCAGGCCGAATGCTCCGCGGAGCGGCCCTGCTCCGCATACCAACGGCGCGGATCAAGAATGGCCAAGGGCACCTTGTCGAGCAACGGAGCATTGCCCGGGTGGTCCACATCGACCACGTTGTAGCCAAAATCCGGATCCTTCTTCCAGACCACCTGCCCCTTGAGGAGCGCTTCAAGCATGGCGGAAGAGTGGCGGATCTTGACCTTGTAGGCCGTGCCTGCTTCCACGCCTCTGGCATCACCACCGATGTAGCCAGTGTTCATCATCCACAGGTCCACGCCTTGCATGGTGGCGGCCAATTCACTGAACCGCAGCGCCTGAAGCCCGTGGGCCTGAGGGAAGAATGGCTGGGTGAACGGTGAGCGCGTCTTGCCCACTTCCTTGCCAGCCGCTGAAGTCTTGGTGGTCTCACCCAGCATGAAGAAACCCGCAGCCTGGGCCGCGCTGTTGAACTGAACGATGCCCGGAGTAGCGGCATCCGTGCCTTCATCCCGGTTCAGGATGCCCATGCTCTGGGCTTCCGGAATGCGCGTGAGGTCCGCGGCGTCTTCGATGGCAGACATGGGAATGATGGAGCGGCCATTCTCGGTCCACTTCACAAAGTCCCAGCCATCCGCGATGGTGCCTCGGTCATCCATGATGGACTCAATCGCCACGTTGCCCGCAATGTAGGCATCCACATTGTCCTCAGACGCACCGGTCAGGATCAGCGTGTCCTTGATGCGTCCGACCTCTTCAGGGCTCAGCACGCCCTTGAAGAAATCATAGTTGCCCTGCGCATCGGCATAGACGTTCTCAACCCAGGCATCAGAGGACAATGTGCCTCGATAGATGACCGGCTCAGACTCCTCGGTCAGGCCAAAGGTCTTCGCAAAGCAACCGTTCTCCGTGATGGAGAGCTCTCCGCCTGGCCAGAGGCTCACCATGTCATCCTGAATGGGACGGGTGACCTCGCCTTGCTGGGAGAAGGTCGTTGTGGTCTTACCGGTACCGGAGAGGCCCATGATGGTCATGGAGATGGTCTTGCCATCGATCTGCACTTCCTTGGCGCCAGCGTGGAGGACCAGGCCTCCTTGGCTGTAGACGAGGTGGTTCAGCATTCTGAGCGCACCCTTCTTGGACTCTCCAAAGTAGTCCGGGCCCAGGATGTAGGTGGTGTAGTTCTCCAGATCAACGATGATGGCCTGTCCACCTTCCAGGCCCGTGGCCGGGCAACCTGGGGTGTAGACCACTCGAAGTGTCGGCACAAAACTCTCGCCCGCACCCAGCACCTCGGCAGTGGGAAAAGACAGCACCTGCTGCATGCCAGCGATGTTGGCGGCTTCCGGTGTGTAGAGCCACTGGGTACCGACCGCGCGGGGGCCGAGACCGATGAAACCCCGGATCTCCAGCAGGGTACCCGTCTCCTCGATGTAGGTCTTCTGCCGACCAATCATCGCATCCGCACGCGCCCTGTCGATGATCTTGCAGGAGTACTTGTCCGCATCCGTCTCAGGGGCAATCACGTAGGTGAATTGCGCCTTGCGGGCCTTGTTCTTGGCCACCTTGACCAGGTTGCCCACACTGGTCCGCTGAACCGCAGGCGTGTGCTGAAGCGCCAGGTGCTGCAGCGCCTCCTGGGAGGGGTCGGTAATGTACTCGACACGGTAGGGATGCAGTGACGCATCGCTGCCATCTGTGTGTACATTGGAGAGGATCTGGCCGGTGTGGGGAGCAGGACCAAACACAGGAACTCCTGGGTTGCAGTGGCGAAGTGCGAGCGTTTAACCCAAAAAAGTTCCAACCGTGCAAGGTCAGAATTCCGACTCATCGGCCATATTTAGCGGTGGCCACGATCATCGACCTCTATATGTGGCGTCTATCGGGCACTTTCCGCACCAGAATGCGCCCCTCGATTCCTCGGTCCTGACCCGAACTCCGGGCGGAATTCCCTCGTGGTCGTCCGCTCCTACCGGGAATGCAGACCAAAGAAAAAAGGGTACTTCGTATGATCACTGGAATCTCCGAACAGAAGACCATCACGCGGCAATCAGCCCCCTGCAGGTGAGGCCGACCTCAGACTGATCTCACAGTCCTGCGCGCGCTACTTCCGCACAAAGCAGCCCACGGCTTCTACGTGGGGCGTCTGAGGGAACATATCCACCGTCCACAGCGCATCGAGGACCCATCCCCCGGCCTCAAGCACCACCCGGTCTCGACCGAGCGAGGCGGGATTGCAGGCGACATAGACAAGGGTCTGCGCCTGCAACTCAGCCAGGAAAGCTGCCGCGGTCGGATGGAGCCCCGCCCGTGGCGGGTCTACCAGGACGTGCTGAGCACCGGTGATGTCCAGGCTGGGAAGCACCGTCTCCACGGAGCCGACATGCCACTCCCC
>Ga0310342_100001183_pt1 | contig 15972 bp, 10 predicted proteins | sample S15DNA20500_MG_FD_206155 | JGI IMG/M metagenome (GOLD analysis project Ga0310342, IMG submission 206155) | Marine microbial communities from station ALOHA, North Pacific Subtropical Gyre - S1503-DNA-20-500_MG | ecosystem: Environmental > Aquatic > Marine > Oceanic | place: Pacific Ocean: North... | reverse complement strand
CTACTTCAGCTTCGGTATGTCTCAACGCTACGATCGCAGCAACCTGGATAGCCTGAAACATTCCATAATCGTAGTAACCTTTGATGGTCGCCAATCCACGAATCATTTCGGAGTTTCCACAACAAAAACCGACCCTCCATCCGGCCATGTTATAACCTTTGCTCATCGTGGTGAATTCAACACCCACTTCACTCGCCCCGGGTGCCGCAAGAAAACTGGGCGGCTGATATCCGTCAAAAGCGACGTCGGCGTAAGCAAAATCACTGATCACCATGAAGCCATATTTTTTTGCCAGTTTCACAACATCAACATAAAACTCTGGCTCGACTGTCGTTGCAGTTGGATTATGTGGATAGCAGATGATCAAGAGCTTGGGTTTGGGATACAACTTCTGGCAGGTGTAGGCAATGTCCGAAAGAAATTGTTCGCTATTGCTAACGTCCAACGCAATGACATTCCCGGATGCGAGAGCCACTGCATACATGTGTACTGGAAAATGGGGTGCTGGAACGATCGCCGTGTCACCGGGCCCCATCAAAGCCAGACACATGTGACTGAAACCTTCCTTGGAACCCAAGCAAGTGATGACTTCAGACTCTGGATCAAGACGCACCCCATATCGCTTTAGATATTTACTGGCAACTTCCCGTCTCAAGTTGAGAATCCCATTGGACGCACTGTAACCGTGATTCCTTGGATCTCGCGCTGCCTCAGCTAACTTGTCAATGACGATCTCATCAGGCGAATCCGAGGGGTTTCCCATGCCCAGATCGATGACATCATTTCCGTCCCGGCGTTTTTCATACAGCAGCTGATTGATACGCCCGAACATATAGGGTGGCAACCGTAATACGCGTGATGCCAGCTGAACCTGGAATTTTCCAGGAATTGAATCGGATGAATGAGGACCAATTGGCTGGATATCGTATTCAGACATGACGGAACCGGACGTTACAGAACCACGAAGGATGCAGTCACAGAAACATACGTGATTGGAAACTGGACCACTGGAAGATTCTCATTTTCGTTTGAATGATTTGTTCACACCGTTTCTGCTACACATACAATCTCAATACCCCTCTGTCAGCCAAAATCTTACTTGGCATCGAATCGCTTTGCGACGGCATATTTCTCCTCGACACCAATGAGATCATTGAAACTCGCAAAATCCATTAACTCCTGTGCAGCACCCAACGTCGTGTTATTTCGTTGCAAATCCCGATAAAGCGATTCGATTGCATGAGCAGCTGCATACAAGCCGGCTAAGGGATAGAGGATCAGTTGGAACCCCATATTGACGAGTTCTTCTTTTGGCAATAAGGGCGTCTTACCCCCCTCAATCATGTTCGCCACGATCGGTGGCGGAGCCCTGCGGCCAACCTCAACCAGCTGTGAGTGACTTCCTGGAGCTTCTACAAAACTCGCATCCGCTCCGGCTTCACGAGCCGCTTTGACTCTTGCAATGGCTTCGTCCAATCCCTGGACTTGCTCGGCATCAGTACGAGCAACGATGAAAAAGTCTCGTCCGTCCCGAGCCTCAACAGCAGCTTGAATTTTTGCAACATATTCATCACGCGGAATCACCCGCTTTCCCCGCATATGGCCACATCTTTTGGGCCACATCTGGTCTTCCAGAAAACAGCCCGCCGCACCGGCGTCAATCAGTTCGTTGACCGTTCGAATCACGTTCAAAGGATTGCCATATCCTGTATCGGCGTCAACAATGATTGGAATCTGTACCGAGCTACAAACGCTGCGTGCCCGGCTGATCATCTCCGTTTGTGTCAACAGGCCAAGATCTGGCTCGCCGATAGTGGTCGCTGCCACGGAATACCCCGAAATAAATGCCATTGGAAATCCAACTCGTTCGGCAATTTTTGCTGACAGCGTATCGTAAACCCCTGGAAACGCAATCGCCCCAACATCCTCCAGAATTCGTTGAATCCGCGAATCTTTCACCTGACTTCCCTCTCGCCCAGTCATTCTTTATTGTGTAGAACCACGCTTGTTCTCCACAATCTAACAATCCACCCGGTTATCGACAAGCACGACGAACATCATGTCGAAGACTCCTCTCAATGCCTGAATCCGACCGGTCTTAACACAGATCAGCCCCTATCCCACGATTACGATGGATGTCGCTCTCTACCTGACAAGTGTGATTTCGCTGGGCATTGCTGCCCAATGGCTGGCTTGGCGGCTTCATCTGCCAGCGATTCTACTTCTGCTGGTAATCGGCTTCCTGCTGTTACCTGTCATGTCACTTTTTCATGACACACCCATCCGCGCCGAAGAACTGATTGCCAGCGAGGTGCTTTTGCCTGTCGTATCCATTGCAGTCGCACTCATTTTATTCGAAGGTGGCTTGTCGTTGCGACTGAGCGAACTTCACGGTACGGGCCATGCGTTGTTTCGCCTGGTAACCGTGGCGGTTGCTGTAACATTCCTATTAGCCACGATAGCTGCAAAAATTTTATTTGAAATGGAATGGCGAGTTGCTGCACTCCTGGGAGCAATTCTAACGGTTAGTGGCCCCACGGTTGTCGGCCCTCTATTAAGGTTCGTTCGTCCTGTAGCACGCATCGGCTCGCTGGCTAAATGGGAAGGAATTGTCAACGATCCCGTCGGAGCAGTTTTGGCAGTACTTGTTTTTGAAGCGATTCGCATTCAAGCCACATCAGGTGTCAGTGATGCCGCCTTGAACACCATCCTGGGATTATTCAAAACCGCTGCCGTTGGAAGCATCACAGGAGTGGTTGCGGGTCTGATTCTTGTTGAACTCTTAAAGCGCTACCTGATTCCAGATCATCTCCAGAATGCAGCCTTTTTAGCCACGGTTGTTGCCGCTTTTTCCATCTCGAATTATATGTCTCATGAGTCGGGCCTGGTAACCGTAACTGTACTCGGAGTCCTCTTGGCCAACCAACGAATCGTTTCAATCAAACATGTCATTGAATTCAAAAAAAATCTCAGAGTCCTTTTGATTTCCGTATTGTTTATCCTGCTCTCGTCACGTTTGGAGTTCGCCGAGATAACACAAATCGGTTGGAACGGCGTTGTATTTTTACTATTGTTGTTCTCGATTCGGCCAATCGCTGTCTTCTTATCAACCCTGGGAACAGATCTACGGCATTCTGAAATTGGGTTCCTGGCGTGGTTACATCCACGGGGAATTGTTGCTGCAGCAGTAGCATCTCTATTTGCTTTGGAACTCGAGCATTTAGCCGAGCATCATTCTGCGTTAGAAGACGTCGCCAACCAGGCTGCTCAGCTAACGCCCATCACGTTCATCGTCATCGTCGGCTCGGTAGCCGTTTATGGCCTGACGATTTCACCCTGGGCTCGCTGGCTGGGAGTCGCGGAGGCCCATCGACGTGGAATCATGTTTGCTGGAGCCGAGTCATTCATCCGTCAAATTGCCAAGGCTCTTCAAAACGAGGGCTGCCAGGTTCTTTTGGTCGACACCAACCAGCGCAACATTGCCACTGCCCGTATGGAAGGCTTGCCAACTTGCTATGCCAGCATCCTTTCAGAACATGTCCAAGAAGAACTTGACTTGGCAACGATCGGCAGCTTGCTGGCCATGACACCCAACGATGAGGTAAATTCGCTCGCCTGCCAAGAATTTGCCGATGTCTTCAGCCGCGCCAATGTCTATCAACTCCTACCCCTCACAGGGAATGACGAACATCCGAGAAAAATCTCACCTCACCTGAGAGCCCGGCTTCTATTTGGCAACGAAGTCAATAGCTCCGTCCTCCAGACTCGCACCTCCACAGGATCTAACGTAAAAACCACTCGATTAACTGACGAATTTGGCTATCGTGAATTTCGGGAACTGTATGGAGAATCGGCAATTGTCATGTTTATCTTCGAACCAAGTGGCAATTTTACAATCTGCACCACTGACATGACACTTGATCCGCAGCCTGGCCAAACATTGATCAGCCTCGTTGACCAAGTGGCGGATTCGACGGCATGATTTGTACTTCATGCGGGCTGAAGTTGACCCGCTGCATGCAATTGTTATACTCGAATGGTCATCACAAAATCAAATCTGGGCGCTTCACATCCTAAATCACGAGAGGACTGATATGGCTACTGCGGAACGAACCGGTATTAACGCCGAAATTACACAATGCATTGGCGGCACCCCACTCGTCAAATTGCGCCGCACAGGTGAAGGTGCCGTCGCAACGGTGGTAGCAAAATTAGAAAACATGAATCCACTCTGGAGCGTGAAAGATCGAATCGGTCGCGCCATGATTGATGCTGCTGAACGTGACGGGTTGATTAAATCCGATACAGTGATTATCGAACCCACCAGTGGCAACACAGGCATTGCTCTAGCCTACGTTTGCGCAGCACGTGGTTACAAGCTGATGGTTACGATGCCCGAAAGTATGACATTGGAGCGTCGCCGGTTGCTGAAAGCTCTCGGAGCTGATATTGTTTTGACGCCTGCTGCTGAAGGCATGCCAGGCGCCGTTCGCAAAGCAGAGGAACTTGCCAATTCAAATTCAAACTACTTCATGCCTCAACAGTTCAAAAATCCGGCAAATCCGGAAGTTCATCGTAAAACGACCGCTGAAGAAATTTGGAATGACACCAATGGCGAAGTGGACATCTTCGTCAGTGGAGTTGGTACCGGCGGAACCATTACCGGAGTCGCCGAAGTCATCAAATCACGTAAACCTGAATTCAAAGCCATCGCTGTGGAACCGGCTAACAGCCCCGTGATTACCCAGCGAAAGTCAGGCGAATCACTGCAGCCGGGCAAACACACGATTCAAGGTATCGGCGCAGGGTTCATTCCTGATGTTCTTAACGTCGACGCCATCGACGAAATCGTTCAGGTTAAGGACGAAGATGCTGCGGAAACGGCTCGACAGATGGCCCAGAACGAAGGAATTTTCTGTGGCATCAGCAGTGGCGCTGCAGCCTGGGCCGCCCTGCAGGTTGCACAACGACCGGAAAATTCGGGGAAACTGATCGTGGTTGTCTTACCGGATATCGGTGAACGATATCTCTCTACCGCGCTTTATCCTGAATAAGCGCCTGTCGAAAAAACTTCGCGTGACCAAAAACCAAGCGCTCTCGGTCCACACAATACTGTGACCTTAAGTGCTGTTACTTAACGAATCAGCTGCCCCATGCGGACGGTGGCGCCACCGGCATAATCGGGCTCGACACCATGGCCTGCGGTTGGTTGACTTGTTATCGAGGGTTTGTTTGATCATTCCATCCGTTGGCCCGTGAAATTCAAAACTAAAAAGGGAGAGGTAAAAGTCCGAAAACAATCACTCCAAAGCAGGCAATGAGATAAGAGCTGGCCGTCAGAATTTTCCCTGCAAATCAATGTCCGAGGGCCCAATTCGGCTTGTTTTCTACAAATTTCAGACTCCAAAATATATCCTTGCCTTTTCCCTTTTTGGACATCCTTATCGTCCCAACTGCGTTCTCTCAATCGATTCTACCAATACAAGTCATGCCGGTTGAAAGCGCATAAGCGGATCAAAAAACAACCTCAACAATGCAATCAAAAACTTTCAGATGATAGTTGGCTATCAGACAAAATCCTTGTTATTCTCTCGGCCCAGAAGCCAACCACTTGCCTGCTTCTTGAAAATCGTTCCACATTCAACCAACGTCAAATTCACGTGATCAAGACAATACTTCCTGATCGGCGACGCAGGATATTGTGCTTCTACGAATAGATCGACGACGCTTTCAAAGATCGTGGTAACTTGCAATCATCTGACTCACGACCAGTTCTGACGCTTGCCAGATAACATGCTCCAGGTGAAATATTGGTCCGTACTCAACAAGAAATCACCTGATCCCTGGGAACCAGCTTGTGAATATTTGTTGGCTATTCCTCATCATCACGTAACGTTGCCAGTACAGAATAGTCTTCGAGTGTCGATGTGTCACCGACTTCCTCTTTTCCAGCAGCAATGTCGCGCAGCAACCGACGCATAATTTTACCACTTCGCGTTTTGGGAAGTAAACTGGTAAAACGTACTTCATCTGGCTGCGCAAGGGCGCCGATTTCCTTGCGGACATGCCGTTGCAACTCACCTCGCAATTCATCGCTCGGCTCTGCATCTTTTAAAGTCACGAACACAGTGACCGCTTCACCCTTGATGTCATGGGGCTTGCCAACAGCTGCGGCTTCAGCAACCGCCTCATGGCTAACCAATGCACTTTCAATTTCAATCGTGCTAAGACGGTGGCCGGAAACGTTCAAAACATCGTCGATTCGTCCCATAATCCAATAATATCCATCGTCGTCACATCGAGCATTGTCGCCCGCAAGATAATTGTGAGGGATCTTGCTCCAATATTGTTCCTGATATCGTTCATTGTCTCCCCAGATTCCTCTCAACATGCCTGGCCAAGGATGCGTCATCACCAACCAACCACCCTGATTGGCATCAACCGGATTACCTTCTTCATCCACTATCGCAGGGAGCACACCAGGAAGTGGCTTGGTACAACTTCCGGGTTTGGTTGGAATCGCCCCCGGCAGTGGCGACATCATGATTCCGCCTGTCTCGGTTTGCCACCATGTATCCACAATCGGACACCGTTCTCCACCCACTATCGTGTGGTACCACATCCAAGCTTCAGGATTGATGCCCTCGCCAACAGTCCCCAGTAACCTCAGACTGGAAAGGTCATGTTTTTTGACGTGTTCATCCCCCCATTTGATAAACGCTCGAATGGCAGTCGGGGCAGTGTATAGCATATTCACACGATACTTTTCAATAATTGCCCAGAAGCGGTCTTCTTCGGGAAAATTTGGAGCTCCTTCATACATCACTGTGGTTGCGCCGGCCGAGAGGGGGCCGTAGACGATGTAACTGTGTCCCGTGATCCAACCACAATCGGCCGTACACCAATAAATGTCTTCATCACGATGGTCAAATACCCATTGAAAAGTCTTCTTGACATACAGGTTATAGCCTGCCGTTGTATGTAAAATCCCTTTCGGCTTTCCAGTACTACCACTGGTATAAAGAATGAAAAGAGGCGTTTCGCTGTCCAAGGGTTCTGCAGGACAATCAGGTGACGCTTCATTCATCAAGTCATGCCACCAGAAGTCACGCCCCTCTTGCATCTCAACTTCATTGCCAATTCTGTTTAAAACAACACATTTCTCCACAGTCGGTGATTTTTCGAGTGCTGCGTCCACCGTTTCCTTCAATGGCAGCTGTTGTCCCCTCCGCCACGCTGCATCCGACGTGAGCTGTACTTTCGCTTTAGCATCATTGTTTCGATCGGCGATCGCCTCTGAGGAAAAACCTGCAAAGATCACCGAATGAATCGCTCCTATCCGCGCACAAGCCAACATTGCAATGGCAAGTTCCGGAACCATGGGCATGTAAATCGATACCACATCGCCCTGTTGAGTCCCGAGTTGCTTGAGCACGTTGGCAAACTTACAAACTTCAAAATGCAGTTGTCCGTAAGTAAGCTCACGTGTATCACCCGGTTCACCCTCCCATAAAATGGCCGTTTTATCTTTATTTCCATTTTCCAAATGAACATCAAGACAATTATAGGAAGCGTTCGTGGTACCATCAACAAACCATTTTGCAAACGGCTCATTCCATTGGAGCACAGTTTTGAAGGGTTCGAACCAATGGAGATCGTCCACTGCCAATTTTCGCCAGAACTCAATTGGATCAGATTTAGCTTCGTCCCATATTTGCTGGTACTGCTGCATCGAGTTGATTCGGGACTGACTGACAAACTCTTCGCTCGGTGGAAAGAGTCGTTCCTCCTGCATCACCGTATCGATCTGGCGACCACTGGATTGCGACATTGCGAGGCTCCTCAATACAAATCAGGAAAGGACTGAAAGTTGTAACGTTGGTGAAACCCGGAATTCTAAATCGCATAGAGCCGGGTGTCAACGAACCGGCTGCTGACAACAATCACAAATCAATCACAGGAAGCAATCCAAGAGGATGTCACGAGAAGAATACGCTGAATGTGCTTAAAAACACATTCTTTTCTTAATCCGCTGTGCGCTCCCTACAACATAGGGTTGTTCGAAACCGCATGTTGGGAATTTTCGATTTCTGGTCGGTATGCTCGTGGTGACGGGATACCACTAGATCCGTAACCAGTTTCTTAATCCCAGTCGAAACAAAATATAGGCAGCGGCAAAAGCCTCACCACCGATCTTGGATTTACCATGCTGTCGATCGACAAAAACGATAGGGCTTTCTCTCATACGTGCACCAAGTCTCTTCAAGTGCCAGAGAATTTCTTCTTGAAACGCGTACCCCTGTGATTTGATTTGTCCATAATCCAGTTGTTTTAAAAGCGCGGTGCGATAACATCGAAAAGCGCCACTACAATCCCGAGTACGCAGTCCTAACAACCGTCGAGCAAAAAAATTGACCGTTCGGCTCATGAAATGCCGTTTGAATGACCACCCCTCAACACGACCGCCTGGCACATAACGAGAACCGATCATCACATCCGGTGCTTGATCACCATCAACTACCATTGCCGATAACAGGTTGTTGATATAGCGGGGATGATGACTGAAATCAGCATCCATATTCAATACGAATTCATAGTCCTTTTCGATTGCGAATTTTTGGCCTGCTATCATTGCCGAACCAAGCCCGAGCTTCCCACTCCGATGAAGACACCGTAATCGGGAATCCGTCTGGCTTCTTCTATCACACCAGTGACCTGTTCCGTCGGGCGAATCATCATCGATTACTAACACATCGACATCCGGCACATAAGAAAAAATCTCGTCAACAAGACGTGGAAGGTTTTCTATTTCGTTGTACGTCGCGATGGTCACGAGCGTACCGCGCCTGACGACCGCTGCCGAATTCGCAGAGGTAGAGAATGGTGCATTCATATCGGCCTGATCGGACCAGGAAACTGGCGACATACTATCTCACTGCTGATTTCAAACCGTAGTTCAATCTTGAAAACAGATACTTGACAGCCGTTCTGTTGACAAGGCCAGCATATCCGTGATCGCTGCAAAAATCGACTGCCCACGCAACACCAGGAATTGTCAGGCTAGACAGCGACAATGGACCGATAATAGTCGATTGATGTGCGGAGCCCCTCTTCGAATTCGATACGAGGTTCATACGCCAGGTAACGTCGAGCCATCGCAATATCACCCATGCTTTCTCGCACGTCACCCGGACGAGACAGCTCAAATTCAGGTTCTATCTCAGTGCCGAGATATTCGTTCAACAACTCAATCAATTTCAACAAACTGGTCGTTCGGCCGTTGGAAACATTGAAGACGCGGCCGGCAACGTGATCAGCATCGGCAGCTAGCAAGTTACCGTCGACAACATTAGCGACATACGTAAAATCACGAGTCTGCTTTCCAGCGCCGTAGACGACCGGTGATTTCCCATTGAGCATGGCAGTAATGAAACGGGGGATTACTGCAGAATATGGGCTGTCAGGGTCTTGGCGAGGCCCAAACACATTGAAATAACGAATGGCAACCGTTTCGAGACCGTAAGTATGGAAAAAAGCCTGCGCATAATATTCCGCAGCAAGTTTTGCTGCCGCATAAGGTGACCGTGGGGCTGGCAGATCCGTTTCCCGCTTTGTCGAGTTGACTTGGTCGCCATAGGCGCTGCTGGATGCGGCATAGACCACACGTCGAACTTCTGCTTTTCGAGACTCGTTTAATAGATTGATTGTGCCGGTAACGCAAGCAGCATGGGTATCCAACGGTGTTTTAATACTACGAGGCACCGAAGCGAGAGCCGCTTGATGAAAAACACAGTCAACGCCTTGCAAAGCTTCGCGCAGGATGTCCGTATCAAGTAAATCGGCTTCGAAAAACTCCGGTTGTCCACCAATTTCTTTTAGATTAGCAAGACTTCCCGTACTCAGATTATCCAACACTCGGACCCGGTCACCACGCTGTACCAAAGCCGCAGCAATGTGGGAACCAATGAAACCGGCACCACCTGTGACTAAGAACGTCCTCATTTCCGAAACCTTTCTCAAACTGCCGAGGAATATGACTCGTTCCAGGCTCTACTAAATTATCATACGTTACCGCCTCGATCCAACAGCTGTCGAATTAACAATTGGATTGTAAAAACCCTCCATTGATGGATTCAACGATCTCGAAGTCGATGTACCGCCCTGGAGGCAAACAAGGATTTTTTCTCCCACCCCACACCTCTGGTAAAACGGGACAACCATCCGGATGGCTCAACCCGGGTACTCCTATTCGACAGACTGCTAGCGCTGTCACACTTTCAAGACCTGGCAAGACGGATGACAGACTTCTAATTCTGCCGCAAACCAGCGAAGAACCGCTTGTATTGCTGCCGACTAGGAGACTTTTCCCCAACCGATTTTGCTGTCTGTCCATCAGCTTGCACGACCGAGTGTCCCGAATCCTGTGAAACCAATTCCTGGTTTGCGGCAACTTGATTGGTTACCAGACTTTCTATCAAAATATTTTGAGAATCGGCTGGCAAGGTCGTGTGATTATCGACAGTAATTTCGCTTTGTTTAGCCAGTAAGTCATTAACATAGCCCACTGCCACAGGATCATGATTCGATGTTTCAATCGGTCGATGGACTGCCCCAAAAACATCGTCGGTATCTGTCTCTTCCTGAACAGGATTTGAACCACCGTCCAAATCCTCGACCGCCAGCTCCCAAAGTGCTTCTGAAACACGATGCTGAAAACTGTGATCTCCATGGGGTACCTGATCGTCAACGATCTCTTCTTCTTCAAATTGCTCAGCAAACGGATCCCTACAGATTTCTATCACTGGGTCATTTTCACTGAACGACGGAGTTGGCTCTCGCAACTCACATTGCGAATCACTGGAAGGTTGTGAGCCAATTTCCACGGCTTCTTCAACGTCCCGCTCTATGGCACCTAAAAGCTCCGCAGCGTCAGCTGTCAACTCGTCCATCGGCTGAGCCATCGCCGACGGCTTTACCGAATCAAATTCTGATTCAAAATCGCCAAATTCAACAACGTCCTCTGCTCCCGTTTCGGAACTCTCGCTGTCAACTTCACACCAAGGAGTCGGTAATTGCTGAAGGTCAGCCCAAGCCTCTTGAACTTTAGCCGAATCAATTTGCATGTGTCCACCAGCGTTTGCCATCAATAAAGCGTGGTCGCAAAGTTGATTGATTAACCTTGGAATTCCATCGGTTGCGTTATACATCGAGTGGAAACTGTCGTCATCGAAAATTTTGTCAGCATCGCCACCTGACTGGGCAAGCTGGTGTTGAATATAGCCAACTGTTTCTTCTCGAGTTAATGGTTCCAAATACGTTCGCGCCACGAGTCGTTGGCTGAAAGCTTCCAACCTGGGATTGGCAAACTTTTCTTCCAGTTGGGACGTTCCGGCCAATACAAGCCGAACACGGCTCTCTCCGTCCCGAACTACGTTGGTAATCATCCTCAACTCTTCCAATAACGAGATCGCCAAGGTGTGAGCTTCGTCAACAAGCAGCAACATTCCTCCCAAGCTTTCGCGACGCGAAGCCAAGTGATCGATCAACGATAAACGCAATTCACCCTCATCCAGACCGCGATAGGGAAGTCCTAATTCATAGAGAATTGATTGTAGTAGTGCACGTCGACTGCAGAGGTGTGCACTCGAAAGATGAGCAACGCGGAACTGTTCAGCAAACTTGTCGGCAAGCATCTGACAGACAAGGGTTTTACCTGTGCCCGTATGGCCAACGAGCAAGCCTGCACCTGCAGCCCGCTCAATACAACGGCCAAGCACATTTCGAGCTGTCTCGATTTGAGCTGACGGATAATAAAATTCAGGTTGTGGGACGGCGGCGAAAGGCCGACGTTCCAGCCCGAAATGGGATTGGTACATCCTAAGCAGTTCCCGAGTCGCGATGGCACATATCCTCGATAGGGATCGGCCAGAAGGGAGAACTCACTTCAGGCGGACTAATCCAATCCGTACAGCTTTCCACTTTCCACCAATTCCTAGTAAGCCATAGCCCATCAGCTTCAACAGCATTAGAATTGAGCTGAATCATTGACAAAAGGCAGACAATGTTTCGTGTCAAAATCTGTGGAATTACGAATCGAGAAGACGCAGTTACCGCAGCGGACAGCGGAGCCGACGCCGTTGGACTGAATTTCTTCGATGGGAGTCCCCGCTGCGTTACTCGCGAACTTGCCCGGGAGATCCTCGAGATCCTGCCACCCCAAGTCACAAAAGTTGGTGTATTTGTGAATTCATCGGCAGCTGAAATTCGTAAGACATTTGATGAATTGGGTTTAGATGTCATCCAATTGCACGGCGATGAACCGCCACCCATGCTCGGCCTATTTGGAAATCGACCTGTCATTCGCGCTTTTCGTTGCCGTGACACTGGTTTGAATCCAGTTGTGGACTATATCGAAAAATGTACACGTCTGGCCTGTATCCCCTACGGAGTCTTGATCGATGCATATTATCCAGGTCAATATGGCGGAACCGGACGGGCAGTCGATTGGAATACGGTTGTACGTCAAAGGACAGAGTTGGGTGACCTTAAACTAGTTCTAGCGGGGGGGTTAACCCCTGCCAACGTAGCCAAAGGAATTACCACAGTACAACCCACCGCCGTGGACACGGCCAGCGGCGTAGAAAGTTCGCCAGGGATCAAAGACGCAGCCAAACTCCATGAGTTCGTAAGTGCGGCAGAAAACGCATTTGCTGCCCTCCTGGACGACAATCAGTAAACGTTCTAGTGAAACCTGGTTAACAATGAGACCACCGTCAGCAAGGGTTGTTACGCCCACAATCCTCCCCTTATGATGGGGCATGTTGTCGATTTGTGCCGTAAGGGAAAATCGTTTGTTTTTCCCCCGTGATTTCCGACCAATTAGCGTTCTCTGTACTTAAAAAACGCTAGTTTTGGATATTCGCCAGATGCCCAAGTGAACCACTAGCATTTTGTTGGCTCGTTAAGAATCGATCATTGGGTGATCTTAATTTTAATGGATCAAGGGATTTCACTGAAAAGATCAGATCATTCAGCTAGTATTTATCGCCTGAAAATTTTCCGACCATCATCAGTGGCGGTTTGATTATCCAGCTAAAGGAGTTATAGCCTCGGGTTGATTTTCAGCTTCGACTGAAGACAGGCGACATTTGGTTTTGACCTAATACAGGACGATTTGACAACCTAATTGAGGAGCATCAGCGTGTCACAAGTGGAAACAAAAAAATTGCCCTACAAAGTAAAAGACATCTCACTGGCAGATTTCGGTCGCCGAGAAATCATGTTGGCTGAAAAAGAGATGCCGGGCCTGATGACTCTGCGAAGTAAGTACAATGATCAAAAGCCGCTAGCAGGTGCCCGGATCGCTGGCTGCTTACATATGACGATTCAGACAGCCGTTCTAATAGAAACTTTACTGGAATTGGGAGCAGACGTTACTTGGAGCAGCTGCAATATCTTCTCCACCCAGGACCATGCTGCGGCAGCAATTGCCAAGACTGGAATCCCAGTGTTTGCCTGGAAAGGAGAAACAGAAGAAGAATACAATTGGTGCATTGAACAAACACTTACGTTCCCAGACGGACAACCTCTTAACATGATCCTTGACGACGGCGGTGATTTGACCGCTATTGTCCACAAAAAATTCCCCGAATTACTCGCAGGAATTCGTGGTCTTTCAGAAGAAACAACGACCGGCATTAAAGAGCTGCGTAAAATGATTGATGCTGGTGAATTGAAAGTCCCAGCAATCAACGTCAACGACTCGGTTACCAAGAGTAAATTCGACAACTTGTATGGCTGCCGAGAATCCCTGGCTGATGGCATAAAGCGAGCCACCGATGTCATGATAGCGGGCAAAGTGGTCGTTGTGGCCGGTTTCGGCGACGTCGGCAAAGGATGTGCCCACTCAATGCGCAGCTACGGCGCACGTGTTTTGATAACGGAAATCGACCCCATTATCGCATTACAAGCAGCCATGGAAGGTTTTGAAGTAACCACGATGGAAGAAGCTGTTCAAGAAGGAAAAATCTTTGTTACCACAACAGGAAATCGGGATATCATTGTTGGCCAGCACATGCTGGCCATGAAAGACGAAGCCATTGTATGCAACATTGGGCACTTCGATCTCGAAATTGATATGGCTTGGCTCAACAGCCAAAATGATGTCAAAAAGCTGGAAATCAAACCACAGGTTGATCGCTATTCATTTCCCGATGGCCACTCGATCATCATTCTGGCCGAAGGACGCCTTGTAAATTTGGGCTGTGCCACAGGACATCCGTCTTTTGTAATGTCCAATTCGTTTACTAACCAGGTTCTTGCGCAGATCGCGCTTTGGACAGAATCCGACAAGTACGATATCGGTGTTCACGTTCTTCCAAAATACCTGGATGAAGAAGTTGCCCGACTGCATCTCAATCAACTTGGTGTAAAACTAACCAAGTTGACTCCCGAGCAGGCAGAATACATTGGTGTGTCGGTCAATGGCCCCTACAAACCCGAATATTATCGATATTGACACCTCCTTCCCGAACACCATTGGCAGTAGGTTATAATGCCCCAGATCGAGGCTTTTCACGGTTTACGATACGACTTGGGGCACGTTGGGGTACTTAGTGACCTCGTTGCGCCGCCCTACGATGTCATTGACGGGCAGATGCAGGATGAACTTTACGAGAAACATCCGCAAAACGTTGTACGTCTCATCTTGAATCGAGTTCAAACGAGTGACGACCAAGAGGACAACCGCTACACGCGAGCGGCACATCTGCTCAAAACATGGCGTCGTGATGGAGTGTTACAAACCGAACCTCAGCCAGCGGTTTATGTTTACCACCAGCAGTTCCAACATGGTGCTTCCACACTCATTCGACGTGGGTTCATGGTCCGTGTCCGACTGGAACGCTTTGGTGAGGGTACAATCTTTCCTCACGAGGAAACCCACGCTGCCGCCAAAGCTGATCGTTTACAATTGATTTCAGCTTGCCGGGCAAACCTGAGCCAGATTTTCGGGCTCTATCCAGATCCAGCGAACCACGTTCAAGATGTGCTCGAGCAGTCAATCATTGGTGTTCAGCCAATCGAGGCAAGTGATTACCTGAACGTTGTTCATCGACTGTGGCCAATTTCGGATATTTCCGTCATTACGGCCTTGGCTGCACAGATAAGCAGCAAACCAATGTTCATCGCCGACGGTCACCATCGGTACGAAACTGCCTGTAATTATCGTGATCAACTAGCACATGACAGCGATTTGCCGTCCAACCATCCTGCTAATTTTGTGCTAGCAATGTGTGTCGGAATGAGTGATCCCGGAATGGTTGTTCTGCCCACTCATCGACTATTTCGGGGAATCGAACCGGTTGATTCCCAACAGCTAGTCACCGCTCTCGCCGGATGTTTTGAAACTCGTTTGCTGGGACAGGGTCCTCAACAGGCTGCGAACGTTTGGAAAGAAATTGAACAGGAAAATCAACAAACCAATTTAGGATTCTACGCAGCTGCGGATCAGCAGTGGGTATTGGCCAGTTTGACCGATGACGGTCAAAAACAAATGGAACTGGCCGCAGCAGACCACTGTACTCCCTGGAAAAACCTTGGCGTCAGCCTGTTACACCGATTGGTCGTCGAAAAACTGCTAGGCTATCGGGAATTGCCAAAACCAATGTACGTTCATGGAATCGAAGAAGTTGAACGGTTTTTGACCGACGGTGATGACACGGGCCGCGACGCAACAGGTCAGCAAGGAACCGGCGGGAATTTCCCACTGGCTTGTCTGGTCATGCCTGCGTCAATTGACCATATTCAATCCGTCTGTGAATACGGCGAGCGAATGCCAGCCAAAAGTACCTACTTTTATCCCAAGCTGCTCAGCGGGCTGGTAATCAACCCTTTACATTAGAAGGGTACCTATTTCATTTTCACCAGTTTCACGTGAAACGCGCTTCCAACCAGACCGTCAAGGTTTATTCA
>Ga0310342_100001182_pt1 | contig 15973 bp, 19 predicted proteins | sample S15DNA20500_MG_FD_206155 | JGI IMG/M metagenome (GOLD analysis project Ga0310342, IMG submission 206155) | Marine microbial communities from station ALOHA, North Pacific Subtropical Gyre - S1503-DNA-20-500_MG | ecosystem: Environmental > Aquatic > Marine > Oceanic | place: Pacific Ocean: North... | reverse complement strand
CGGACGGTTGGTCATCGTCGACGAGGCAAGTCCCCGCTGCAACATCGCTACCGATGTCTCGGCTCTGGTCGCGCAGAAGGCCTTTGGCGCGCTCACGGCGCCGATCAAGATGGTGACTCCTCCTCACGTACCGGTACCCTTTAGCGATACGCTGGAGGATCTCTACATTCCGAACTCTACTCAGGTTGAGACAGCAGTCCGGGAAGTGATGGAGTATGCACGATGAGCGATGTCATCCGACCACTGACCATGCCGAAATGGGGTCTTTCCATGAAGGAGGGCGCCCTGGTGCAGTGGCTGACAACCGAAGGGAGCGAGGTTTCCGCCGGCGACGAGGTTGCCGAGGTCGAAACCGAGAAGATCCTGGCGGCTGTAGAAGTCAGGGATAGTGGTGTTCTCCGACGACAGGTGGCAAAGCCAGGCGAGGTGTTGCCCGTGGGAGCGCTGCTGGCTGTGGTCGCCGATCCAGCCGTTTCCGATGGAGAGATCGAAAGCTACATCACGGATTTCCAGGCTAATTTCGTGGCCGAACCCGAGGAGGAAGAGGCCGAAGATCGAGGTCCTCAGACCGTCGAGGTCGAAGGTCGTCGACTCCGTTTTCTGAAGCGCGGAAGCAGTGGGGATCCGCTGGTCCTGATTCATGGGTTCGGAGGCGGACTCAACAACTGGCTCTTCAACCTCGAAACTCTGGTGGGCGATCACCTGGTCTACGCCCTGGACCTACCCGGACATGGTGCCTCCAGCAAGGACGTTGGTGATGGCAGTCTGGAGGGTTTGGCTCAAGTGCTGAAGGGCTTCATCGAGGTGACCGAGCTGGGCCCCTCCCATCTCGTAGGTCATTCGATGGGTGGCGCTGTGGCCCTGATCCTGGCCCTCGCGCATCCTGAGCTGGTGTCCTCTGTCACCTTGATCGGCAGCGCCGCCCTGGGGACAGAGATCAACGGCGCCTACATCGACGGTTTCATCGACTCGCGACGACGCAAGGACACCAGGGTAGAGATTGAGAAGCTGTTCCACGATCCCGCGCAAGTGACTCGACAGATGGTCAACGACGTGTTGGCCTTCAAGCGCATCGATGGAGTCAAGGGAGCCCTGAAGACGCTTTCCGAACAGTTTCGTGTTGGAGATGTTCAGAACACGGTTCTGAGAGAAAGACTGGAAGAGCTGTCGATGCCGCTTCTGGTCGTGTGGGGGCAGGAGGACCAGATCATCCCGGCCTCTCATGCGGAGGATCTACCTCAGGGTGTTAGAACCGAGATCATTTCGGGTGCCGGCCACATGGTCCAGATGGAATCGGCGGCCAGGGTCAACCAAGTGATCCTGGAGGTGGTAGGGCAGGGCTGAGAATTCGTCGCACGTCGAGACGTCTGAACGTCGCACGTCTCCTGTCCTCCGAAGGTACCGCCAACGGGTGAACTACCAGCGAAACGAAGTCAAGTCCGACAGAGCCGCGAACGACTTGAGTCGTTAGCAAAATGAGCCCAGGTTCCGAGGAGAGAGCAAGACAACTCTTTCCCACGCAGTGACGCACGATATCGCCTATCCTCAACCGAAGTTTCTTTCTCGAATGTGGCCAGGGCTTCCTAGAGGCCACTTCCACGTCGCTCGACTGAAGTTTCCTACTGCTCCCAGACCTGGGTCTACTCGCGAAAACACCGCTCGAGTGACTCGGCCTCGGATTGTAGACCATCAGTCCAGTATCTCGACTCTGGCGGAGGAGATGTCACCGAACTGCTCGGTGTTGGACATGTTGATGTGGGCCCAGACGACCAGCAGAATCTTTCCGGGAAGCTCGCAGACGGAAGGGTAGGTCACCTGGCAGCTCCAGTAGTCGTTGCCTTCACCAGGGACGGCGCTCTCCGCCAAGATCAGGGGGTCCCCCCAATGATTACCCTCTTCCGTCAGGCGCATGGTCAACGGGCTTCTTGAGCCTACCTTGCACTCGTCGTGGGTGAGCAGGACCTTCCCATCGCTGCCCCGGAAGAGATTGTGAGAAGCCGCCGCGGCCACGAGCTTGTGGCGTTTCGGTTCGGCCCAGCTCTCCCCCTTGTCTTTTGAAAGAGCTGTCCAGAGGTGACCATCTCAGGTTCGCAGGGCCATCAGGACGTTTCCGTTTCTCAGCTCGGCAATTGTGGGTTCATTCACTCCCGCTGAATTGTGGACCTGACCGACCCGTCGCCAGGTCTGGCCTTGGTCGTCTGACTTCAAAACCCCCGACTCTTTGCGATTTCTGAAGTCGTGAGCCGGAAGCAACAGCTCCCCTGTCGTCAGTCGGATCCCGTTGGAACGGCTTCCCGCGCCCCGGTGTTGCAGTCGCTCCTCGGACCAGGACTTGCCGAAGTCATCGCTCCAGCGGGAGTACAAATGATAGGACTCGGGCCCGATGAACTGCTCCTCGCCCTTACGGCTCTTCATGAACGGATACCGGTTCCAGCGGCCGTAGACGTAGAAGAACCAGACGCGAGGTCCGTCCACGATCAGGGCGGGGTCGAAGTCCGAAGCCCGGGGTTCATCCTGAAGAACAAAGGGTTTCTCCCAGTTTCTGCCGCCATCGAAGGAGTAGGACGCCAGGATCACCTGGTGGACTGACGCCTCGAACGGACCCGAAAACCAGACGCACAAGAGACGACCGTCGTCGAGGCGAGCCACGCTGGGGGCGTGGTTGAAGCCGTAGTGGTTGCTCCTGTCGTAGGGATCCTTCTGGGGGTAGGAGAAAACTACCGAGCGCGACTGTATGCGAAGTGGCGGCTCAGAGGCCCAAGCTCCCTGGGCCAGCCCCAGGAGAGTAGTCGCGGCTAGGAGCACACAGAATGCACGACGATGTTCGTGATTCGAGACAGACAATGTGTTTCCACCCAGCGCGTAGCTTTGGCCTCCAGGCCGAAGTCTTCTTCTTTCGAGCCTTTGGCTCGACGCACGGCGGCTTGCAAGCCAAAGCCGCTATGGAGATCAGGCGGAGCGAAGCAGCTTCTGCGCCACCTTTCCTGCGACGTCGGTGAGACGAAAGTCACGGCCCATATGACGATAAGTGAGTTTGGTGTGGTCCAGGCCCAAGCAGTGCAGGATCGTCGCCTGCAGGTCGTGGACATGGATCTTGTCCTCGACGCCGTGGAGGCCAAGGTCGTCTGTCTTGCCCACGACCTGTCCTCCCTGGATTCCGCCGCCTGCAAGCCACATGCTGTAGCAGCTCGCAAGGTGGTCTCGACCAGGTTCGCCCCCATGGATCTCGGGCTCGGCCATGGGAGTACGTCCAAACTCTCCTCCCCAGAGCACCAGCGTATCTTCCAGGAGTCCTCTTTGTTTCAGATCCTTGAGCAGGGCTGCCGAGGGCTGGTCGGTATCGTGGCAGTACTCGTTCAGGCGTTTCTCCAAGCCGTGATGCATGTCCCAATTGGCGTGATTCAGCATCACGAAGCGCACGCCACGTTCGACTAGCCGCCTGGCCAGCAGACAGTTGACCGCGAACGACTGGGCACGCTCTCCCTCCCGCTTGACTCCATAGGATTCGAGAGTCTCGGGCGATTCCTGGGAGAAGTCCAACAGTTCGGGCGCCGCCATCTGCATGCGAAATGCCAGCTCGTAAGAGGCGATCCGCGATGCGATTTCCATGTCGCCGCTGTTGCCGTAACGTTTCTGGTTCAGGAGACCAATGGCATCCAGATGAACCCGTTGGACCTCGCGATTGACTCCGGGAGGGTTGGATAGATAGAGAATGGGGTCTCCGCTGCTGCGAAATGGCGTCCCCTGGTAGGCAGAAGGCATGAAGCCATTGGACCAGTTGTTGGCGCCGGCGCTGGGAAAGGCCCCGGTACTGAGGACGACATATCCGGGTAGGTTCTGCGATTCACTCCCCAGACCATAGGTGACCCACGACCCAATAGTGGGGTGACCCAGGAAGGTCGTGCCCGTCGTCAACAGCAGTTCTCCCGGATCGTGGTTGATGGCGTCCGTGTGCATGGCCCGCAGCAGGCAGATATCGTCCGCGCAGGAGGCGGTGTGGGGAAGCAGTTCAGAGAACTCAGTCCCGCATTCGCCATGCCGGCTAAACTTCCGAGGACTCGCCATCAGGGTCGCACTCGGCTTCAGGAAGGCCAGATTGAGGTCTTTTCCCAGCGATTCCGGAAGCCTCTGACCATGCCATTTGTGGAGATCCGGTTTGGGGTCGAGGAGATCGATCTGGCTGGGACCACCAGACATGTACAGGAAGATGACCCGTTTGGCCGTGGGAGCGAAATGGGGTGCACGAGGGGCCAGAGGGTTCACAGAAGCATCCGGCGCTGTCCCGCTCGCTAGCAGGCCCTCGGATGACATCAGCTGGGCCAGTGCGATCGAACCAAATCCCCCGGCACATCTCTGAAGAAACGCGCGCCGGTTCTGAACGGATCGGAAATCTTCGAAGGTCATGGGCTACTCCCTGGTTATGAACTCATCCAGGTTCAAGAGGATTCGAGAAGCTCCAACCCAGGCAGCAGCATCGATCGGTTCGATGCCTGGGAGCTCGACGGGCAGCGTCGCATGGGCTAGTTCTGGTTCCCTCTTGATGATTTGCCGCTGGTGTTCGATGGCCGAACTCAGCCATTGTTGCTCGTCAGGATCGGGCAACCGCGCGAGACACAGCTGAAAAGCATGGTTCAGGCGATCCTGAGAGTCTTCGGACGACTCCGACAGGATTCTCACGGCGAGGGCACGAGCGGCCTCGTAAAAGACCGGATCATTGAGTAGATTCAAGGCTTGGAGGGGCGTGTTGGATCGTCCCCGATAGCAGGCTGGACTGTATCCAGGGGGCATATCGAAGTTCGTCATGAAGGGATAAGGCGACATTCTCTGATACTGAATGTAGAGGCCGCGACGATAGCGATCCGGGCCCTTGCTTTCGACCCAGCTGCCGCGCTTTTGAGCTGCTTCCGGTCGAGGGGGACGTACGCTTTTTCCGCCCACTGCGGGATTGAGGAGTCCGCTGACGGCCAGCGCCGAGTCCCAGATCAGTTCTGCCGACAGGCGTGCTCTGGACTGGCGTGCGAGCAGAACATTGTTGGGATCCCGAACCTGCAGGTCCGGTCGGGGTCTGGAGACTTGGCGATAGGTGGCTGATAGCACGATAGTCTTGACCAGACGCTTCATGCTCCAGCCTGTGTCTCGGAAGTCAGCGGCGAGCCAGTCCAGCAGCTCAGGGTGGCTTGGTTTGCTCCCCTGGGTGCCGAAGTCTTCCGAAGTGGAGACGATCCCCCGGGCGAAGAGCTCCTGCCAGAATCGGTTGGTGATGACCCTGGAAGTCAGAGGGTTGTCCCCACTGACAATCCATCGAGCCAGCCTCACCCTGGGGGGCTGTGCCTGATTGGGTGATGGGTGTAGGAATCCGGGCATCCCTGGTTCCACCGGAGCGCCGGGTTGTTTGAAATTGCCTCGCACGTAGAGGTGGGTCTGGCGTGGTTTCCTCTCGGTGACAATCGTTTGGGCCTGGCTCAGGGCGGGGAATGCGGTATCCAGCTCCTTCAGCTCTTTCAGCAGCTGGTCGAAGTTCAGTTCCTCTTCGTAGACCTTTTTGGGAACTACTTGAGAGCTGTAGAGAACGTAGTGATTGGTGAGGATTCTTGCTTCCTTCTCGCTGCGCTGATCCGCGTGACTTCGGAGTATTTTCTCGCCCATGCCGTAGACTGGATGCATGTCTCCGACCCTCAGGGTTCCGACAGCTTTGTCCCAGTTCTGCCACTTTCCAGGATTGGCCATTGCCTCCAGCATCCGTTTTTCCCAGGAGGGCTGCCGATCCGGCACCCTGTATTTCTCTAGCAAAGCACGCCGCTTCCGGCGATAGGAGTCGACCTCTTGCAGGTAGGGTCCGAGCTCGCCCGGGAGCGGGGCGTCTATGTTCACCTCTTCGGCGTTGTTAAAGAAGGCAAAGAGCTGATAGTACTCCTTCTGACTCAGCGGATCGAACTTGTGATCGTGACACTGAGCACATCCGGCCGTGAGTCCTAGCCACACCGTCCCCACCGCGTTGGTACGGTTGATCACCTGCTCGAAGCGGAACTGGTTCATGTCGGTTCCACCTTCGCGGTTACTGGGGGTGTTGCGGTGGAATCCGGTGGCAACCTTCTGTTCCGTGGTTGAGCCGGGGAGAACATCCCCTGCAATCTGTTCGATCGTGAACTGGTCGAAAGGCATATCCTGATTGAAGGCTGAGATGACCCAGTGTCGATAGCGCCAGGCACTGGGTCTGAAGTCATCCTGTCGATAGCCGTCACTGTCCGAGTAGCGGGCGAGGTCTAGCCAGTAGCGAGCCCACCTCTCGCCAAAATGGGGTGAGCTGAGAAGCTTGTCTACCAGATGTTCGTAGGCCTCAGCTTTGTCGTCATTCAGAAATGCGGAAACCTCGCTGGCAGATGGGGGAAGCCCTATCAGATCTAGGCTGAGTCGCCTGACCAGGGTGGCTTTGTCTGCTTCGGGAGATGGAGCGATCCCCTCTTTCTCTAGACGGGCCAAGACAAAGCTATCGATGGCGTTTTTTGCCCAGCTACTCTTGTTGACGCTAGGCTCAGGAGGGCGATGGAGAGCACGGAAAGACCAGTGTCCTGACTCCTCAGCTGCTGTGGTCTGTTTCGCGGTTGCGGGGTCATCAAGGGCCCATTCTGCTCCCTGATCGATCCAGGCTCGCAGGGTGCCAACCTCTGCGGCGGTCAGCCGGTTTCCGGCGGGAGGCATGACTTTATCGGGATTGACGGCTCCGACCAGATGGATGAGCTTGCTGCCTGCGCTATCCCCAGGAAGGATAACCATTCCAGCTTCACCTCCCCGGAGTGCGTCCTGGCGATTGTCCAGTCGCAAACCCTTCATCTGCTGTCCGGTGCCGTGGCACAGGATGCAGCGACTGCTGAGAATGGGTTCGATGTCCTTTGAGAAGTCGACTTTTCTCTGGGCGGATGGTGGCAGTGGGTTGGACTGGGCCAGACCTGCTCCACTGAACAGGTTCCAGGTGGAAAGCAATGCCAGGGTGACAAGGCATTTTCTGTTCAATCGCTCCATTCTCTATTAACTAGACGAAAATGGTCAAGAAAGTCAATGGTTTCAGGTTTCAGCTTGCCAAGCGGATCGTCGCAGAGGAACCCGAACCGGGTGTCAACAATCTGAAGCCAAGTCCGACAGAGTCGCGAACGACTTGAGCCGTTAGCAACATGAGGCCAAGTTCCAAGCAGAGAGCTGGACAACTCTTCCCCACGCAGTGACGCACGATCTCCTCCATCCTCACTTCCTACTTCGCCTCGAACGTTGCGTCTTTCCCATGCGACGTCTCCGATTCATTCACGGCGACCAGGCGGTAGTGGTACTTGGCGCCGGACTTCAGGCCGGTCAGAGTTTCGAAGCCGAGGCGGGGAGTGACCTGTAGGCCGACGTAGCGGGGCGGCGTTTTCTGACCGTAGTCTTTCGTCGGTCGGAACTCAAAATAGAACTGCGTTTTCTTGCCGAGGGGGTTGAGCGGTCTTCAACCTTCGCCGGGCCGGTGATCACCCGTGGCCTCGTGGTGCTCGGCAATGTGAACTGCTGATCCGGACCCCGCGTGGTTCCCTTTGTGCTGATCGCCACCAGGCGGCAATGAATCGTCTCAGCGGGTTTCAAATCGAGCAGGTCGACGTTCACGTGAAACCAGTCGTCATCGGGGAGATAGTTGGCTCCGGAACCGAACAGTTCAATTTCGCCGAGTCCCCAATGAAGCTGCTTGTATCCTGAGAGAATTCGCACTTTGACCTGCTTCGCGTTTGGCGGACAGCTCTTTCTTAAGCAGGAAGGCGTAATTCGGTCCGGCAGGATGTGTCTCGGAGATTTCTCCACGGAAGAGCGGTCGCCATTTGGCGCCGTCATCAGAGACCAGGACTTCGACCTCCTGGCTTGTCCACTCGGTGTGCTGATGGAGCTGCAGCTTTTCGATAGTGACTTGCTTGGCAAACTCGTAGACTAATTCCTGCGCACCAGCGGGATGCGGGGCACTTTTCCACATTCTTCCCGAACCATGCCGCCAGCCGTCGGTGAGATTCTCCGGATTATCCGAGGAGTTCCGGGGCGCAGAAATCAATTTGCCGCGTTGCTTGCATAGACGAGCGCGTAATTGTGGTAGAGGACTTCGAACTCATCGAAGTCAATCGCGCCGGTCGGCCGGTTCTGCGGATCGACGAACATCACCATGTGGAACAGGTCGAGGTTCAAATGCCGCTGCGTTTCGTCGATTGGCCCGTAGGCGTCGTAGCGTTTTCCCCCATTGTTGTTGCCGCAATAGCTCCATTTGTTGGTGTCATTGAGCAGCCGGTATTCGGCTGTTTTCCATTGTCCTGAGGAGAGGAGATCGGTGAGAGTCTTACCAGTGTAGGACCAGTTGGCATGCCTGTGGTTGCGAGACAGAGTCATATCGTCGGGGTTCGCTTCAATATTACTCTGAGCCTGCGACCACCAGATGAGTTCGGTCCCGTTCGGTTTCCAGCTTCGCCCGCGGACCGACTGTTTAACGAGGGCGTCACGAAAATCGGGATCCCCGGCAGCCAGATAGGCGCTGGGAGCTGAAGGGCTAAGACTGATGCTCCCTGGATACATATAAGGCGTGAGGTGCACGGTGCCAACGCCGTCGTCGTGGTTGTGATCGTCGCGTGGACTTCCCTCGTAGCTGATGTAGCCGTGCTTCACGCCCCCTGCAGGGAAATGAAGCCGCTTGGGACACCAACTGTTCCAGCCGTTCCAGCCTTCATCCCACGATTCGCGATAGTGGGCCGCCAGTTTCGGGGGAATCGGCTTGGCCTTGGTCTGGTTGCCGTACGACCTCGTCGGACCGAATTCGACGTACCAGGTCGTCGGCAATCCATGCAAGTGAACTTTTTCGTTCACCGACAACCCCGTGATGCCGAGCAGCGTCGGTGACCTGGATTTCACATTGGGCGGAGCTTCTGCTGAAAGAAGTGCCGTTCGGGGGACAAGGAGCACTGCAAACAAGAGCCAGAGATGTTGACGGCGGCGTGCGTTTGATGTCGGCATGATTAGGGGACTCACCAGCGGTCGGTGCGAAAGGAACTGGCGGGGAAGCCGGATCGGTTCATCAGGTGGGGCATCGCCTGGCTGGTGAAGGCATAGCGGACGGCCTTGGGTTTGGCTACTTTGTCGGATGACACGATCAGGTCATTGCCGTCGATCATGGCGGTTGCAGGATGAAAGACCTTGTCGTTGCCGGCGATCTCGAAATGACTCGGCGGCTGATCGTCACGCGTCGCAAGGCCGCCGCCGGTATGATCAAACTTGAGGCGAACCTTGCCCTGATGGAGCCAGAGCCACGGGAAGTGTGTGGATCAGGACAGTCCTTACTGAGAGATCACCATTCCCGCGATCGTCGCGGACTCGGCCATATGACTTCTCGCCGACAGATTCTGAGGTTGCGCTAGCGCCTGAGCGAGATTTTCGTAAACGACTCGAGAGGTAGAATCGATCAAGAAATCCAGTCGGGAGTACCTCTGTCGACTCAGGTAGGCCTCCAATAGGTGGACCCATACGTCCAGTCCTGAAGCGAGTGTGAAACGAGGCGGAAGCCCGAGGGTAAGGGCAGGGTCGACGAGAGCATACCTGGGGTAGAGGAAAGAGTCCGTTACCGTGAATTTTCGGCCCGTCTCCACACTATTGATGACGCTGTAGGGCGTGGCCTCACTGCCACTGCCAGAAGTGGTAGGAATAGCGATGAGGGGAAGGCTCCCTTGTTGGATACTAACGCCCTGTTCATAGTCTCTGCAGTGGCCACCATTTCTGCTCGCGAGAGCTGCTAGCTTGGCCACATCCATGGCACTTCCCCCTCCGATTTCCACCACCAGCTGGCTTCGTGTTCCACGGCTGCAAAGGCAGCAGTACAGATACGCGATAGCTCCAGGTAATTTCGTATTTGATTGGTCAGCTCCGCAGTAGAGTGGGATCCGCTAATCAGTTCGACTCTGTGTGCCTACATGGCGGAGCAGAGCCGGGGCAGCTCTTCAACCGCCCCGTTTCCGAACCGGATTTGAGTGGGAATCTCGAGGTCCGAAGGGAAGGGAGGTCTGAGATCCTTGACGCCGCTTCCATCGAGAAGTCCCTGGGCCTTGCTTTCTGGGGTTGTCTGGCTTCGGTTGTAGCGGGCAGGGCGGGGCTTCAGGGGAGGTTCGTACCTCAGCGGCTGCGATTTTTGCACTAGAGTCTCCTCGTTTGCGTCTCTGGGAGAGCGAAAGCGTACGCAAGGATTGTGCCAGGACGGTCTTGCCTTCGAGATTAGCAGGTCTCCGGGGTTGAGATAGTGTTAGGAAGTTGGAGAATCGTCAAAGAGGATAGGCTAGCCGACAAGCAATTGACGCCCCGAGGCTTCGTTGGTTTGAAGCAGCCATTGCTGTTTCATCGAGCCCAGACTCGACAAATCACGGCCGGGAGATCGAAACTACATTGACGAAGTCTTGGAGCGTCATTAGAGTGTCTAGGGTCGCGAGATCATGATGCAAATGACACCGTTCAGCAGTCGCGTCGCGTGGGAGTGAGATGAGGCTTTCTGGGAAGGTGGCGTTGATAACCGGAGGAGCCCGTGGTCAAGGGGCGGCGGAAGCCAGGCTCTTTGCAAGAGAGGGTGCGGCTGTTGTGATCGGCGATGTCCGAGAAGAGGAGGGAAGGCGTCTGGAAGCGGAGATCACCCAGGCAGGAGGGCAGGCCCGCTTCGTCGGTCTGGACGTCACGTCAGAAGAGGACTGGCAGGCCGCCGTAGAAGTTACGGTAGAGGAGTTCGGAAAGTTGAATATCCTGGTCAACAACGCGGCGATCCTCCGCTTGGAGAGTATCGAGAAGACGACTCGGGAAGGGTGGGATCAGGTGATGGGTGTGAACGCCACCGGTGTCTTTCTGGGCATGAAGCATGCCGTTGTCGGGATGCGGCGGGCTGGAGGAGGCTCCATCGTGAATATCTCCTCGGTGTCTGCCATGACGGCGAGGCCTTGGGCAGCTGCCTATCATGCTTCCAAGGGTGCGATACGGATTCTTTCACGAGTAGCAGCATTGGAGTACGCGAAAGACAACATCAGGGTGAACTCGGTTTATCCGGGTTCCGTCGACACCGAAATGCTGACGGAGCTCTATCCCAAGGAACACCTTGCGCGGACTCGGGGTGCTAATCCGCTGGGACGCATCGGGACTCCGGAGGAAGTGGCATGGGCAGTGCTGTTTCTCGCCTCCGATGAAGCATCGTTCATCACAGGAAGTGAGCTGGTGGTGGACGGTGGACACCATGCGCAGTAGTCTCTCTAATACGTGTCCCGGAGAGCGTGTTGTAAGCGCCCGGACGCTGTTTTACATCTGAAGACCCTGGTCCAACAATTCTTAAATGGGACGCTGCCATCTTTCAAAGGATTAGTTCTATGGACGCAATCAGGTGCGGCATGTTCATCATGCCTTTTCATCCCTCGGGAAAGTCCCTCGGTCAATGTTACGACGAGGATCTGGAACTGCTGATCCGTGCCGATGCGCTAGGTTTTTCAGAGTTTTGGATCGGCGAGCATCACACGATGAAGTACGAGAACATCGTCATGCCCGAGATCTTCATCGCTCGTGCTCTAGGAGAGACGAAGCAGATTCGAATGGGACCCGCTCCGGTGTGTTTAAACCAGCATCATCCTGCTAACGTGGCGTGTCGGCTGGCTTTTCTGGATCACCTTTCCAAGGGAAGACTCAATCTCTGCTTTGGAAACAGCAGCGTCACCGGCGATCAAGAGCTCTATGGGGTGGACCCCAAGAAGGGCGGGAAGATGGCAAGGGAGGCCATCGAGATAATCCTCTACCTATGGGAATCGGAACCACCCTATGAGTACGAGGGTGAATTCTGGTCGATTCGTCTCCGAGACACAGTGGACGAGGAGACCGGGATCGGGTATATCCACAAACCGCTGCAGCGTCCCCATCCACCCATCTCGATGCCGGGTATGAGCCCAGGCTCTTACAGCATGAAGTATGCCGGCAGGATGGGGTTTCAGACCTTCGCGCACTGTCTTATCACTTCCAATATTCTCGCCGACGTGTGGCAGACCTACGAGGACGCCGCGCTCGAGGCGGGACGTCAGGCGGATCGGGCCGACTTTAGGATTGCGCGCGCTATTTTCTTGGCGGACACTACCGAAGAAGCCAGGCGCCGGGCCAGGAGCAATTCCCTGGGACAGAATTTTGAGTACATCGGTCGTCTATTAGACAAGGGGATGGGGCGGCACCTCTATAAACGCGATCCCGATATGAGCGATTCCGACTGCAACCTGGACTTCTTGATGACGGAGCAGATCATCGCGGGCGACGTGGACGAGGTCCTCCGGCGGTTGCTCCTGATGATGGAAGAGACCGGGCCGTTCGGTACGCTGGTCCTGATGTCCTATGATTGGGACGACAAGGAAAGCTGGGTCCGGAGCCTTGAGCTGTTCGCCAGGGAGCTCATGCCCGCCCTGAACAAAGCCGTAGGTGCTTCCGTTTGAGGCTGGGTCATTAGATAGAGGACTCTTTACCAGAGTTCTACTCTGCCCAGCGGAGTATCCAATATCGCGACCAGCTCAGGGGCCGAACCGCGGCTGATAGGTAGATCCAAACCAAGACTCGCAAGCTTCAACCGGATTTTATCGGGAGCAGGATGGATACCCCGCAGCTCCTTCAGCGAGCAGCCCTTGGCAGCACCCTGAGCAGGGCTCGTCGTGTGTCCCCAGTCGATAAAGAAGGGGACAAGGTCTCCCAGCGAGGGGCGGGGAGCAGTCAGCTTCCAGGAGAGGAGGATTCCATTGGTCTGCTTCCTACTTCCTTCGGAAATAGGACCCAGCACTAGACCGCGAAGCTGGGCGTCTTCGACCTCTCGCTCCAGTCTTCTGTTTTTATTGCCCAGTTCACCAGGGCCGCCTGATCCAAATCTCCAATCCCGAATCGGAGGTCTGCCGATGGGATGCTCTGGTCTGGATCTGGCCCGATGATTTCGAGATAGGTGGATTTTCCGAGTGCCATCAGGGCGTTGTGAGTCTCCTTTCCGGGGTGCCCTCCGCCCGGCGTAGCACGGACACCAAGCAACGCGTGGAGGTGATCGACGGCAACCCCGAGATCGGGTGCCCCGTAAACTAGATGGTCGATGCGGGAAAGTAGGCTCGCCATGATTAAGTTTCCGAGGACCTCCAGGGATTGCCCGGATCGATCCCACTAGACTAATCTATCGGTCGGGTTGTCACAGCGTCAAGATGTGGCGGGATTAAGGGAGAGTAATCGCAATGCGTCATCTGAGTGAGCTACAGGCAGGCGAGTTTCGGGTACTAGGAGCATTAATGGAGAAGGAGCAGACGACTCCCGACTACTATCCCATGACCCTGAACGCTTTGGTGGCCGCCTGTAACCAAAAGACCAATCGAAACCCAGTCATGACGCTGACGGAGCTGGATACCCTGAATATCCTTCGCGTTCTGCTCCAAGATTCCCTGGTAGAGCGTGTCATCGCCACACGCACTGATCGCTGGTGTCACCGCGTCGACGAGAGACTCCACTTTCGTCCAGAGTGGAAGGCCCTCTTGACTATGCTGTTCTTGAGAGGAGTTCAAACTCTGGGCGAACTACGAATCCGAACCGAGAGGATGCATCCCTTTGCCTCTCTTTCGGAGGTGCAGGAGTCATTGATAGCAATGGTGAATGAGGAGGCCCCTCTGGTATTAGAGCTGCCCCGTGGACCCGGCCAGAAGGAGAGCCGCTGGGGACTGACGGGACAGGACTACGCCGCTGCGGCGGTAACGGAAGCACACAGTATTGAAAGCCTCTCTTCTCCCTTGGAAGAGCGAGTGAGTCGTCTGGAAGAGGAAGTCCAGGAACTTCGAGAGCATTTAAATCGCCTGCAAGCCCCCGACGTATCGGGTGCCTCCTGAATCTGAAACTTCAATCGCAGGGAAATGACGCAGCCTTCGCCAGTAACAGAGCCGTGACTGTCAGGGAGCGGGCCCCGACAGGGACCCCACCCCCAGGAGCTTCCAGACTGGAAGATGCCAGTAGATGTTCAATCGGGGAAGTACCCCCCAACTTGAAGCACCGGATCCCACTCCCTCACGGTCATGGCTCTGTCAGGATTGCTAGCGATCTCCATAACCAGACAACCAGAGGTCGCTCTTTTACTCGCCACCCCCAGCCAGGGATTGAAACCAAGGGGAAGGGGATTTAGAATTGCCGCCATGAGATTTCGCAGAATCGTCTTCGCCGTGTTTCTTTCAAGTTGCTTCGGGAGCGTCGGTGCCCTATCTGGACCTTCCCCAGAGAAGGAGCGCGACTCTAGCCAGGTTCTCGACCTCGGATCCCGTCTCGAGCTCTTTGTCGACGATCACCTGATCGAGTCGGCAGAGGGAGTCGAATTGGAACTCCAGCACCCGCGCAGAGCTGAAAAGGTCTTCGTATTCGATCAGCCCTGGGAAGGGAATACTCCTTTCCATCTGGCTGTCTTCAAGGACGGGGATCTCTACCGTATGTACTACCGCGGTAGCTCGGCACCCGATTACCTGATCAAAGAGGACCTCGATCCCAATGAAAAATTCGTCCCTGTCCATACTAAGGTCTCGTGTTACGCCGAAAGCCGAGATGGAGTAAATTGGACTCGCCCCAAGCTAGGCCAGGTCGAGTTCAACGGTTCCAAAGAGAACAACATCCTGGAGATCGGTGGAGCGGCAAAGTTCAATCCGTTCAAGGATGAGAATCCACAGACCCCGGACTCCTCGCGATACAAGGGGATCGCTTTTGCTCGTGTGGGTGATAAGCGGGGATTGGTCGTGCTGGAGTCAGCCGACGCGGTCAACTGGAGGTGGATGACGGAAGAGCCCGTCATCACGGATGGAGCTTTCGATTCTCACAATCTAGCTTTCTGGGATGGTGTTCGTGGAACCTACGCCGCACTCTACCGGGACTTCATGCACGGGGTGCGGACGGTCAAGTACGCCACTTCCAAAGACTTCGTCCACTGGACACCGGGAGAGTGGGTGGACTATGGAGATGCCCCCTCGGAACAACTCTATACCACGTCCACCGTGCCTTATTTTCGCGCTCCCCACATCTATCTGGCGTTTCCCAAACGCCTGGTCCCCTGGCGCAATCCCCAGCACTCTCCTGCGGTTCGTAACTCGGAGCTTGCCGGCCTCTCCGATTCGGTATTCATGAGTAGCCGCGATGGGAGACATTGGCATCGATTCATGGAGGCGTTCATTCGCCCGGGGCGCGATCGCCGCAACTGGATTCACCGGACGAACTTCGTGGCCCGCGGGATTCATTCAAGCGCTCCTGACGAGATCTCGCTATACGTGATGCAGCACTACACCTACCCGACTGCCCACCTGCAGCGGATGGTTCTGCGCACCGATGGATTTGCTTCGGCAAGCGCAGGCTACCCCGGAGGGGAATTTGTGACCCCGCCCCTAGTGTTCAGCGGCGAGAACCTGCGGCTCAACTACTCCACCTCAGCTGCCGGCAGTATCCGAGTAGAAATCCAGGGAGTCAACGGTCTCCCGATGGGAGGGTTCTCGCTCCAGGACGCTATTCCAATCTGGGGGGACGAGATCGAGGGAATCGCGGCTTGGAGGCGCGGCAGGAGTCGCGACCGGGAGAATCAGTTGAAGCGGATCGTCGGGAGTGTGGTCAGGTTGCGCTTTGTGATGACCGACGCCGACCTCTACTCGATCCAGTTCAAATAGCAGGCGACTTTCCGGAGTCTTGCCGAGGAGTCTATTGGTCGTGGAAAAGACGATCTATCCGTTACCTGGAGGGAACCAGCTGGCCCGTTCAGGGTCACTGGCAGGGCCCGTCGCCTTTTCCAACGCAGTTCGGGTCTGTGGGGGCACGATGGTCTTCGTTTCCGGACAGCTTGCGTTCGATCACAACTTACAGCTCGTCGGCAAAGGCGACATGAGGGCTCAGGCTCGGCAGGTGCTCACCAATCTTGGGAATGCCCTCTCCCAATCCGGAG